>Ga0310696_10008539_pt1 | contig 11937 bp, 24 predicted proteins | sample AusTroGonzalo_MG_4_FD_203885 | JGI IMG/M metagenome (GOLD analysis project Ga0310696, IMG submission 203885) | Bovine rumen microbial communities from tropical cattle in Woodstock, Queensland, Australia - Gonzalo_02 (v2) (version 2) | ecosystem: Host-associated > Mammals > Digestive system >... | reverse complement strand
GCAGAAAGCAGTGAACAGGATCAACAACTGGAAGTAACACGAGGACCGGCGGCGCTTGTACCTGCAAACAGGCGTCGCTTTTTGTTACGATTGACCGGAAAGGAGGGAAGAGCATATGCTTCAGATCAATACGCTGACCAGGTTGGATCTGGGCGTAAAGGATGAAAACAATGCACGGGATCTGTATATCGACATGAACGCATGGTATACGGATTATCCGAACGGGACGGTCAGCATATGGCATAAGCGCAACGGGGACCAGACAAAATACGCGGCGAGCGGCGTAACATTCGACCGGGAAACCGGGATCCTGCAGTGGACGCCTGACGCGTATGATACTTTCTATGTCGGGAAGGGAGTCGCTGAGATCCGCCTGACGGAAAACAACGTCATCAAAAAGACGAAGGACATCGGGACCGAAGTTGCGAAAAGCCTTGTGCTGGGATCCGGAGAAACGCTGACAAGCGGATGGCAGAACTTCCTGAACGCAGTAGAGAGCGCAAAGAATGCGGCGGTACAGGCGGCAGAAAGTGTGGACGGGGCTGTAGACGACGCGGAAGCGGCGGCAGGAGCTGCTGAGGATGCTCAGGAAGCAGCTGAAACGGCGAAGCAGGGCGCTGAAGCGGCAGTGCTGCATTATCCTTATATAGACCAGCAAACCGGGAAATGGATGATATGGGACGCAGAAACCAGCGCGTTTGTTGCGGCAGGAGAAGCAAGGGGGCCGCAAGGGAATCCTGGAAATGACGGATATTCGCCAACGATATCCATCACCGATATCACCGGCGGGCACAGAGTTTCGATCACAGACGCGAATGGAACAAGCACATTTGACGTCATGGACGGAACGGATGGAACTGACGGAACAGATGGGGACGACGGAGTTTCACCGACGATAACGATCACCAACATCACTGGTGGCCACAGAGTTTCAGTCACTGACGCAGAGGGGACGAGCAGCTTTGACGTCATGGACGGAACGGATGGAGATGACGGAACGGACGGAACAAGCGCATATGTCCATATCAGGTATGCTGCGACGCAGCCTACAGCGGATGCAGACATGAAGACGACACCGGACGAGTGGATCGGCATTTATAGCGGAAGCTCAGCAACGGCCCCGACAGCCTACACAAGTTATACATGGTATAAATTCAAAGGCGAAACGGGAACGGCGGAGAACGTTTACGGAAGCACTGTCCCTATGTCGCCCATGGACAGCACGAAAATAGAAACGGCGATTAATGGGAAGACTGATAAGGTTTCAGGAGCGACAAGCGGTAACTTTGCGGGCCTTGACGCAAACGGGAACCTGACGGACAGTGGGAAGAAAGCCAGCGATTTCCTGACGCAGCATCAGGACATCACGGGAAAGGCGGATAAAGTATCAAGCCCGACGGACGGGAACTTCGCCGGCCTGGACAGCAACGGGAACCCGACTGACAGCGGAAAGAAAGCGTCGGATTTTGCCGCAGCGAGTCATACCCATAACTATCACGGAGAGAACCTGCCAATCGCGGACGAATCCCCCGATACGATCCGTCAGTATATCGATGACAACCTGGAACAGATTGTGCCGGAATATGACGAAACGGAAACGTATGAGATCGGCCAGATCAGGTGCAATTACGGCGTAAACTACAGGTGCAAAACGCGGATCTCGACGCCGGAGGACTTCGACAGCAGCAAATGGGAACAGGTTAGCCTGTCTGAAGAAGTAGAAAGCCGGGAGCAGGCGCTGCTGGACGACCTTGATATCACGATTAGGGGAAACAAGGCGTATCACGGAGGATCCGCGACAGCTGTATCGGCCGGGCAGTTTGTTTCTGTGCGGAACTCGACGATCACGGGAGTGACGGACGGGCAGTACACAGCAAAGAACAATGTGTCCAGCGGAGTGGCGTTCACATCGACGGATCTGGAAGCCGTAACGGCAGGCGCGCTCAATGCGTTAAATAGCAAGATAACGAATCAAATAAAGACAGCATCAAAATCAAATCTTACCATAACAACAGATTCAACAGGGAAATATATGCTTGGTGATAACGAAAAACCCAGCATTTCCGGATATTCACCTATTGCCGCAAACATAAGCAACTTTTCAAGCGATGATCTTGGTGGGAGTGCATACCCTCCAAGTATTGTGCTGAGTGATAATGGTACTTTCTATTTTATGGGTTCTCCAAACAAGACGTACCATAGCATTGGAGTTCGTGCTGTTATGAGAAAGAATTAAATGATGAGGTATGGTAATACCGTGCAAAAGGAAAAGAATGAGGTATAACATGGAAGACACAAAACCGATAGATTATACAGATTGCGCTAATGCCATGCTGAAAATGTGGATGGAAAACATTTTAACTGATGGCGAATACAACAAAATTATGGACAAGTTGAACGAAGCACACAAGGAAGGCGTATTGTAGCTATAGTGCGTTAAATGATGATTTAACGTAGCAATATGGTCAGATGCAAGGACGTAAGAAAGGATAATTTATGGATAAAGATGGAATTTACATTGAGTTTTCACAGGAAGAAATAAGGGAAATGCTTGATTATCAGCAGGAACTTGGAACAGATACGGTTCAATCAGCGATAATGAACGCAATTCGTATCGCTATGGATGATTTAACTTATAAAGGTGGTGATGTGGAATGTTAGGAGATGGAGTTACTCCATTAACGCAAGAAACACCCACGGAGTGCATTATCAAGTCATTCTGTGGGTGTGGGATTTGCCCATTTTATAAATACTGCGACAAATCGGAAAAGGGATGAAAGAAGGTGGAAATATGGCCGTAGTCATTCCGATCCAGGTGGGTGACGAAGTGACGCTGCGCGGGATCCAGGACACGCCGGTGGCAGTCGTCACAAAGAACACAGCTGATCAGTTCTGCTGCGTTACAGCAGAAGGGATCACATATAATTGCAGCCGTGTGGTTGCAAGACCTAACAAGACAGGGCGGAAATATGAGGTAAAGAAATTTCTCAATTCGCTCAGACACTAAGAAAGGAAGGTAAAACTATGGAAACTATGATCTACTATGCTATCGAACTGCAGTCAGGCGACGTGGGAGCAGGCATCGTCAACGCATATACGAACATCAACGATGCCAGGGAAAAGTATTTCGAGATCCTGAAGGCCGCGGTTAAATCCACGGTCAGGAAGCATGGCGCTGTTGTAATCGATGAGAATGGATTCATTGCCGAGCCGGCGCGCATTTTCGACCATACGCCGGAACCGACGCCCGAGCTGGAAGAAGAATGATCAGCTGAATGCTTTACGGTACTCTATGCTGACCTGATTCCGGTCATGATCGGCATAGATCAGAGTGGTTTCAGGCTTAGCATGGCCCATGAGCAGCTGAAGCATGTCCAGGGACATGCCATTCTGCAGGCCAACCGTTGCAAAGGTGTGACGAAGTTTATGCGGATAGGCGCGAACGCCTGTCCGCTCTCCTACTTTTTTGACGATATTTTCAAGGGCGTGCGCGCCGATCTGCTGATGCGGTGCTTTCATGCTGACAAACAGAGCAGGCGTATCATCATCACGGGACTTGAGATATTCAGTCAGGGTGACTTTCGATTCGTCGTTAAAGAACACAGTGCGCTCCTTATCTCCTTTGCCATGCCGAATCAGGACAGAGTTTTTGGCCCAGTCGATATCGGAGATCAGGACATCAGCGCATTCGCTGACGCGGCAGCCGGTACTGTACAGGAAATCGATCAGCGCCTTTTCACGAATAGTCTTGCAATTCCAGCGCAGGCTTTCAAGGCTGAGAGGAGAAAAAGACTCGCGGCGCTTGTACTGAAATTTGATCTTTTCGACATTAGTGCAGGGATTCTTATTCAGATACTCATTATCCACAAGCCATTGAAAGAAGGTATTAATAACGATCCGTACGTTATTGACATAGTTGTCACAGGCATTATGCTCGATCTTGAAGTTATAAAGATAGACGCGGATATCATTTGTACAAATGTCGGAATATGCCTTACTCATCTTATCAAAGAAGTTCGTCAGCTTTAACTTATATTGCTTCAGGGTATTCTTGCTAAGGTTTGCGATAGCCTTGGACGCAAGGAAATACTTCAAAACTTCCGGGATCCCGCCGGAGGCAGGGATGATGTCCATTGATTTCTTTGAGATCTCAAAATCGTCCATGGTAATATCAACGGCGCTGAGGACAGCACTCAGCTGATCCGCCGGCAGAACCTGACAGAGATTCATGGTGAGAACGGTGCGGAAGTTTTCGTAACAATTGGACACAAAAAACACATCCTTTCTTGATTAACGGCAGAAGGATGTGTTAAACTCATCTCTGGAGGGTGTGCTCGTACCACATCTTCCGCCTGAGCGCAAAGCGGGGTCCAGCCGCCGAGCGCTCTTTTTCTATTCAACGGAGATAAGGACGGATATCTTCCCGGGATGTACCTGCGATTTTTTCCGAATGTTTTGTACTATAAAGATGCAGAGAGGAGGAAGAGGGACAGGATGAAGTATGACGCGTTGATCCTCAGCTTTGCCGGGGATAAATATCTGGGAACACCGTACAAGGAGATGGATTGCCAGAAATTCGTAGAGAAGTGCATGCAGGCATGCGGCTTTTACAAAGATCTGGCGGGAAGCAATGCCTGGTATCGGGAATGCTACAGGAACGGATGGACCGGGACACCGGAGGAATGCGTCAGGAAATACGGAGAAGTGCCGAAGGGCGCGCTGCTGTTCATCCTGGAATTTGACGGCGGAGAAAAGAAGAAGGGATATTACGATGGCCTGGGAAACGCCAGTCACATGGGGATCAAGACAGGCCGGAACGACGGCGCGATCCATTCAAGCTCCAGCCGCGGATGTGTAGCAACCAGTAAATTCAAGGACAAGACGATCCCGAACGGCGGATGGAACCGCGTTGGCCTGCTGAACTACTTCAATTACGGGAGCAAACAGGACGAACCAGACGAAGATCCACCAGACGAGAAAGAAGGAAGCAAAATGGTAGATGTGATAATCAAAAGCGAGAACGGAGGAATAGTATTCCTTCGACCGGAACCGAACAAAAAAGTGAACTATCTGGCAAAGATTCCATCCGGAAGCAAAGCAAAGATGGTAGGCGGGAAGGAAGGGTGGAGCAAGATCGAGTACAACGGCCAGACAGGCTGGGTAATGAGTGAATTCGTTTTCGGAGATGACGACCTGCCGTCTGAAGATCCGAGCGATTTCGGCCCCGGAGATCTGAATAAAGATCAGGACAGCGACGCGAACGCACTGCTGGCAGAGGTATACAGGGATCTGAAGGACCTGTGTGACCGGATCGAAAGCATGATCGGAAGGGGGTGAAGGAGATGAATATCGTACAGATCCTTGTCAGCGCCGGCATATCAGCATTGGTGACAATCATCCTGGGACTGATCATCAAACGCCCGCTGGAAAGACGGGCAGACGCGGCGGAGAAACGAGCGGAACAGGAGCGCGTGAAAGCTGAGAAGATGGCCGAGGAGGAGAGCAAAAAGCAGAAAGCAGTAATGAAAGGCGTGCAGGCCATGCTGAGGGATCGACTCCTGCAGGGATACAAGTATTACGAACAATTAGGATACGCGGACTATGACGACCGGAAGAACATGGAAAACATGTACAGCGCGTATCACGGCCTGGGGGAAAATGGCGTCATGGACGACATGCAGAAAAAGTTCAACGGGCTGCCACAACATTTATAAGGAGGAGAAAGAAAATGACTAAATCGAATTTGAAGGAATGGGCATTGGCCGCATTGGTTCGCGCGATCCGGACGTTCGCGGAAGCGATGATTGCATATATCGGCGCTGGCGCAGCCGTGCTGGGTGACGTAAACTGGATCGCTGCGCTGAGCGCAGGCGCTTTCGGTTTCGTTTCCGCATGGCTGCTGGCCTTGACGGGCCTGCCAGAAGTTGAGAAGCAACCTCCTGATAATGGCTGATCATTGACGACAAAAAGAAAATGGTGCATTTTTGCACCATTTTTTCGTTTCCATCACAGCAGCACGGTGAAGACCATTGTCTGCGAGTTCGGATGGAATCGTGTTGGCAGGCCATCTGAATCGTTATCCGAACTTTGGGAGAGATCAATCGGGATCTGACTGTTCCCTTCGACGGCATTGATCGCGATCTTCAGGTGATCATCAAAAACGTAGACGCTGTTCAGGAAAGTGTTGATGATGTGCCGGCGATGCTCAGGATCCTGACGGTCGCCGGCGGCCAGGCGCTTCAGGTACTGGATGACGGAATCATGATCCTGCAGCTCACCCTGAGAGAATTTCAGGACGGCAATGCTTTCTTTCAGATCGTTAATGGTCACGGCCAGCTCATCCAGCTTTTCCTTAGTAGATGAATTCCAGATTCCTTCCGCGATGGCATTGTTAATGTTATCCTGGCGCTTCAGCGCTTCCTTCAGCTCAGCTTCCATGGCCGGCACAGGGGAAGACAGGAGCGCTTCCTTTTGTGCTTTGACAACGGCATTCGCGATTTCTTCCATCATTTCGCCGGTCAGGCAGTGATCAAAGAGGAAATCAATGACCTTGTCTTCCAGATAATCCTTCCGGACGGAACACTTATCACAGCCGGCACGGCGCTTTTTCGACTGGCAGGAATAGTAATAGTGCGAAGTGCCTGTTTTGCTGGTCCCGGAATCACCGACCATCGGTTTCCCGCAGTGGCCGCAGAATGCTTTCCCTGTCAGAAGGAAGTCTGTGGGCCGTGTATCGTGGTGTCGCATCAGCTTTTTAGCCATTGCTCTGGCATCCTCCCATGTTTTTCGGTCTATGATCTGCGGCATCCCGTCCGGGATCCTGACATCAGCGAAGATGTAGACTCCGAGATAGCGCTCCTGGTGCAGGATATTGAAGACGCGGGAATAGCAGAACGGTTTTCCTCTGTTCGTCTTCAGGCCGGAAGCATTGAGATGATCCGAGATCTGGGTGATCGTCATCCCGTCAGTATACATCTTAAAGATATTCCGGACGACAGCTGCTTCCTCGGGGACGATGGCGTACTTATGATCCGGACCGCAGCAGTATCCGTAGATATGGGCGCCGTTATACATACATTTGGAAGCGTTATCGTACAGACCGCGCTTCACATTCTCTGACAGATTGACGGAATACCATTCCGCTGTGGTTTCCAGCATTCCTTCCAGCATGACGCCGGCAGCACCTTCCGGGATCGGTTCCATGGCATAGACGACCTTGACGCCCCGCATGCGCAGCCTGCCTTTGAAGGTGGCGGATTCTTCACGATTCCGGCCAAAGCGATCGACCTTCCAGACGATCAGCGTATCAAAGGTTCCGCGATCAGCGGCGGAAAGCATGGCCTGGAACGCGGTACGGGCGGAAGTATGCCTGTAACCGGATCGCGCATGATCAGCATATTCATGCACGATATTATATCCTTCTCTGGCAGCGAACAGGCGGATATCCCGCAGCTGCTGCTCAATGGACACATCCCGCTGGCCGGCAGAGGAATACCGGGCATAAGCGACAGCTGTCCGCGGCGGGCAGCTGGCTTGCTTCTTTGCACGCGGCATATTTAATTACTCACCTCTATAAACAGACTCAGCTGAATGATCTTCAGATTTTTTTCCATACAATAGTTTAAGTTCTTCAAGACGTTCACGAAAAAGCTCTTTCCCGCGTGGAGACAATCCACGATACACAGCAACGAGACGTGCTTCATCATCAGTAAAAACATGAGCATCAAATACGCTATCTGTCCAACATGCAAGATATTCCGGAGTAGTACAAAGGACATCGGCAAGTTTTTCAAGATTTTCAAGAGGAATGTTGGTGACAGTGCCTTGCTCGTATTTATAAATTGCTTGACGACCTACACCAACTGCTCGAGCTACGTCATCAAGAGTTAAATGAAGATGTAGCCGAAGCATGCGGATCCTTTCAGCTGTAGTTTCCAATAATGTCACCTTCTTCCGGACTGAGAACAGCCTAATAATACTATGAGTTTACAAAAATGTAAATAGAGAAGAAAATAATAGCTTGACAGGTTACAAAATGAGTGTTAGTATTCTTGTAACCTGATAGGCTACAAGAAAGGAGCATGAAAATGATAAACGCGAATCTTATCCGCGCGAGGATTGTAGAACTGGGGTTGACGCAGCAGCAGGTAGCAGAAAAGATCGGCATGTCACCCAAGACCTTCTCTATAAAGATGAATAATGGGAAATTCGGGCTTGACGAAGCAGACAAAATGATTGAGGTTCTGAAGATCGACAAGCCCGATAAATATTTTTTTGCAAACGAAGTAGCTTAATAAGTTACAGAAAGGAGCATAACAGTGGGCCTGAGCAAAACGACACCCTGCAGAGGATGCGGGAAAGAAATTGCTTTCATCAAAACGGTGAAGGGCAAGAGCATGCCGGTGGATCCGGAGAGTGTTTACTACATTCCAGGCGGAGGACCGAACACCTACGTCACAATTGACGGAGAGATCGATCACGGCCGGGAGCCGCATTATGCGGACAAGGAAACAAAGATCGGGTATATCAGCCATTTTGCCACCTGCCCGGAAAGGGACAAATTCAGAAAGAGAGGATCGTAACCATGGATACGGAAGCAATCATGCTGGTCGAGAACTACGCAGCGGAGCATCTGGACAAATCGGATCCGGAAATCGAATTCGAAACCTACATCGTCTGGAAGTGCAAGACGCTGCAGAACTGGAAGTACCTGATCAGCACCACCCTGAACGACGGGATGTACTACGAATTGACCTACAACGGCGACAAGAAAGAATGGTATCTGGACGCCTACAAGAAGTTTGAAAACAAACGGATCCCGGCGCTGGAGGGATGAACATGACCGACGCCGAGCTGACGAAGCAGGAGGAACGAAATGCGCGGGATCAGATACAGAACGATTCAGGTAGTCGTTGAAAAGCAAGTGCCGGTACCGCTGGTCTGGAAGAAAACGAAGCACTTCAAACCAGTGAAGCGGAAGATGCCGCAGCTGAGGATCTTTGAGAAGAAAGACAGAGAGATGCTGAGGAGAATGCTGAAGCACGCGAAGGAGATCGGATGGCTGACGGCCTGGGACTACTACAAACCAATGCTTCCACTGCAGGAGGGGCACACAGTGAGATTCAGAAGATACTGCGACCTTCCCGAAGTAGATATGCAAAAGATCATGAGAGGAGAATAACAATGAAAAGCCTGAAGGACACAGCATTATTGATGCAGAGCGAAGAATACAAAGATCGGTTTATAGCCGAATACTGGCAGACGAAGATCAGATTCGAAAAACTGAAAGCATTGATCAACCAGCTCGATGCGGAAGAACAAACGCAGTATGACGGTAAAAAGGTGACCGCGCCGAAACACGACTGCCCGGGCTCAATGCTCAGAGATCAGAGGGAGACTATGGGCGTATACCTTCACATTCTGGAAGTACGGGCTGTCATAGAAGGGATCGACCTGGGAGGAGAATACGAATGACAGACGCCCAGCTGACGCAGCAGCAGCTTGCTGAGAAGTACAACATCGACGAAGGAAGCGTATCGCTGGCCCTGAGCGCTGCCGGGATATTCCGGATGGGAAAAGGCAAGGTTTATCCGGAACGGGCGGCAGTGGAAGCGCTGATAGGGCTGTTCAAACTAAGGGAGAAGCGCTGCCGGGACGCAGCGGACAAATGGCAAGAAAAGGCATGGCGGGCCGAATTGATATTTGAGGAGGGGAAGACGCCATGAAGGACAAACGGCCGGATCTCCGGATCGAAGCGGTGATGATTGATCAGAAACCGGATCTGATGCCATGGGCGCGGTACATCCTGGAAGACATGAGGAAGGAGAAGAAAAAGGATGAAACCACAGGAACTGAACATCGAGTGCGAAGTGTTTGATGAGCTGCGGGAGAAGCTGAACGCGGTCATTAACTCGCTGATCAGCGCGATGATCGAGAAGAACCTGACGACAGGGTCTGTCGGAGCGAAGATCGGGATCGAACTCTACAAGCATACAGACGAGAAAACCGGCGAGCTGCTGTACCTGCCGGAATTCAAGCCGGACGTCAGCATGAAGGTAGGCGCCAAGGGAAAAGTGGAGTGCAGCAAAGTGACCGGAATGATCATGATGAAGGGACAGGGCAGGAATTACTTTGTCGGAAGCAACCAGATCGACATCGAAGAATTGCTGGCGGAGGAGAAGGAAGGAGCATGAAGCTGTACGGGTTTTGTGTAGGAACAGAACCGGGCAATGACGAGGAAATGGAAAAACTTGTGGACTTCATATCGGAACTGGATGGAATCGCAGACATGGATTTTATCACTCCATGGTCAGCGATAGCCTGGTTCAGGGAAGTGGAGCAAATGAAAACCGCACAGTGGATGCTGGAGATGAACGGGGGCATAGAGATATAAGCTATGGCAAGACCGGAATATGGCAATGTGGACGGTGAAGCGATCCTGTGTCCGTTTTACAAATCGTTCACCAATAACGAAATCAGGTGCGCGAGCCATGTGCCGGACGCCAGCGCAATCATCATCAAATACAGGCGGGCGGATGCCTGCGAAACACAGAGGAAAGTATTCTGCGAAGGATGTTACAAGAGATGCGAACACTACATAGCGATCAAACACTTCAGATGGCCGGACGATTAAAAAAAGATCCGCTGATGTTGCAGCACCAGCGGACAGCCAGAAAAAGAGTAATGATAGGAGATGATGCACATGAAGTATAACACAACCATGCCGAAAGAACAAGGACAGATCCTGTGCTACCGTCCGTATCCGCAGGAGATGCGGAAACAGAAAATGCATCCGATCAGCATCGCGCTGCGGGTGATCCTGATCGCGCTGATCATCCTGTGCGTGATCCTGTTCACAGCCAGGGCGGAGGATACAACCTGCTGGGTGATCTGCAAGCCGGAGGACCGGGTGAACCTGCGGATCGACGCGAGTAAGAGCAGCAAAAGCGTAGGCTGGCTGGAGTGCGGGGACGAATTCCAGACGGACGGGACAGAGCGGAACGGATGGATCCGGGTGCTGGACGCAGGGGAATGCGAGTGCTGGATCTACGGCGGATATGTGGTCAACGAGAAACCGGAAGAAGTATTTGAGAACTATGTGGTAGTGGCCAGGGAGAAGCTGGCCTGCCGGCGCTGGGTAAACGGGCCGCAGATCCAGAGCAGAAAATGGCTGAAGAACGGGACGAACGTTCAGGTGTTCTACATGGCGGAGGGATGGGCCGTAACCAATCTGGGATACATGCAGAGCGAATGGCTGGAGGTGGATCCGGTATGACAGAGTATGTGACAGCAAAACAGGCGCTGAGCGAGTGCCTGGTGATCATCGAAGGAAGAAGCAGGGCGATCAGCAAGAACATGGCCAACCAGGAACCGCGGGAAGGATACGAAATCATGTTTGAACTGGAGATGGCCCGCTGCCGGGCGATCCGGAAGATCATGAGGAAGATCGACGCAGGGGAACCGCTGCACGATGAAGTGGAGCTGGTGGAAGCGGAATGGCAGCGAGTGATCCGGGAGAATCCGGAGAAAGCGCTGGTAATGGATTTATAAGGAGGAAACAGGCATGGGACGCAGGATCTACTACAACAGAAGCAAGATCACAGGGTACAAAAGGGATGACAAAGGGCATCTGCAGTTTGCGGCGGAGGATGACTTCATCCACCAGCGCAATCAGGATCCGATTCTCATGGCCTGCAAACGGAGCAACGACATGGCCGGCTGTGAAAAGTTTGATGTGGACACCGTGCCGGCGTTCAGCCGCTGGGTGGACGATGTGATCATGAACTTTGTGCCATACAGATCCATGGCTGTGCCGGAATATGAATGGTAGGAGTAGATGGATAAATGAATTATATCGGGATTTATGTTCATAAATGCCCTATTTGCGGAAAGAAGTTTGAGTGCAGGTCAGACTACGGATGGAAGAAGCCGATCGGG
>Ga0310696_10008538_pt1 | contig 11938 bp, 6 predicted proteins | sample AusTroGonzalo_MG_4_FD_203885 | JGI IMG/M metagenome (GOLD analysis project Ga0310696, IMG submission 203885) | Bovine rumen microbial communities from tropical cattle in Woodstock, Queensland, Australia - Gonzalo_02 (v2) (version 2) | ecosystem: Host-associated > Mammals > Digestive system >... | reverse complement strand
TACCATATCTGCATGCGGCAGGCGAATTCAAGACCAAGCCCACGCAGCATAGTGTGAAAGAATTGCAATCGATGGGTATTCAGCCTGATATCCTGATTCTGCGCACAGAACATCATCTCGAAGAAATCATTCTGCATAAGGTTGCTTCGTTTTGTAATGTAGAACCAGAGTGTGTGGTGCAGAGTGAGGATATGCCAAGCATCTACGAGGTGCCTGTGAACATGCAACGACAAGGACTCGACATCGCTATTTTACGGAAATTAGGGTCGCCGCTACAACCTGAGGAATCCGTGCCTGGTCTTGTGTCGTGGTATCATTTCCTGCATCTCCAGCAGGAGGCGAAGGAGGAGGTGCATATCGGTCTTGTCGGTAAGTACGACCTGCAGGATGCCTATAAGAGCATACGTGAGAGCCTTAGCCTTGCAGCTATCTACAACGGACGGAAAGCAAGGATTCATTTCATCAATAGCGAAAATATCACCCCAGAGAACGTAGCCGAGAAACTCAACCCTATGGCTGGTATTGTCATCTGTCCAGGTTTTGGCCAGCGTGGTATCGAAGGTAAAATTATCGCTGCTGAGAATGCCCGTACCCACGATATTCCGACTTTCGGCATCTGTCTGGGTATGCAGATGATGGTCATCGAGTTCGCTCGCAACGTATTGGGGTATAAGGATGCCAATAGTGCTGAGATGAATCCGGAAACTCCCCACAATGTCATTGACATCATGGAGGAGCAGAAGAACATTACTCAGAAGGGTGGCACAATGCGACTCGGTGCATACGAATGTGAACTTGTAAAAGGTAGCCTCGTTTACGAAGCATACGGCGAAGAGACACTTATCAAGGAAAGGCATAGGCATCGTTATGAGTTCAACAATGCGTATAAAGAAGAGTACGAGCAGAGAGGTATGAAGTGCGTGGGTATCAATCCTGCAGCTGACCTCGTGGAAATTGTGGAGATTCCTGAAAAACGTTGGTACATCGGTACGCAGTTCCATCCAGAATACTCATCGACGGTGCTCCATCCGCATCCCCTGTTTATGAGTTTCATAAAAGCCTGCGTTGATAATAACAAATAAATGATTAAAGAAATGACACTTCGACAAGCTCAGGTTAAAAAGAGAAAAGCAAGATTGATTTTGGATGACGGAACGGTATTCTGCGGCTGGTCTTTCGGTGCCGAGGTGAATATGGTTGGCGAGGTGGTTTTCAATACAGCCATGATGGGCTATCCCGAGAGCCTTACCGACCCCAGCTATGCCGGTCAGATACTGGTAACAACCTTTCCGCTGATAGGTAACTACGGTGTGCCTGAGACAGGCGGTCAGCCGTTGCCTACATTCATGGAAAGCGATAAGATACATGTTAAGGGCCTCATTGTTGCCGACTACAGCCAGGAGTACAGCCACTGGAATGCCAAGGAATCGCTCTGCAGCTGGCTGAAGCGCGAGGGCATCCCTGCCATCTCTGGCATAGACACCCGCCGACTCACCAAGCTTTTGCGCGAGCACGGTGTGATGAAGGGAAGAATCATCATTTCAGAGTACTCAGAGAACTCTGAGCATTCGGAAAACACTGATTATGGAAGCATCAATTGGGTAGAGAAGGTGAGCTGCAAAGAAGTTATCACCTATGAACCGCTAACCGCTAACCCCTCACCGCTAACCGCTAAGCGCGTAGTGCTTGTCGATTGCGGCGTAAAGGCCAACATCATCCGCTGCTTGCTGAACAGAGGCGTAGAGGTGATTCGAGTACCTTGGGATTACGATTTCAATCAGTTGGAGTTTGACGGATTGTTCCTTGCCAATGGTCCTGGCGACCCCGAGCAATGCACCAAGACGGTAGAGCATATCCGCCAGTTCCTCAGCAATAAAGAAGTGAAGCCCCTGATGGGTATCTGCCTGGGTAACCAGTTGCTGGCTCGTGCCGCCGGTGCCAAGACATACAAGCTGAAGTACGGTCACCGCAGTCACAACCAGCCCGTTCAGCGTGTGGGTAGCACCCAGTGCTTCATCACTTCCCAGAATCATGGTTATGCTGTAGATGCAGCTACTTTGCCTGCCGACTGGGAACCCCTCTTCGTAAATATGAACGACGGTTCCAACGAGGGTATCCGTCACAAGACCAACCCCTGGTTCTCTGCTCAGTTCCATCCCGAAGCCTGCTCAGGTCCTACAGATACAGAGTGGATGTTTGATGAGTTTGTGAAGACTCTGAATGGTCAGAAAGGACAGTTATGTGAAGAAAAACTTTCAACTCTCAACTCTCAACTTTCAACTATAAAGAAGGTTCTCCTTCTCGGTTCCGGTGCCCTGAAGATTGGACAGGCAGGAGAGTTCGACTATAGTGGTGCACAGGCATTGAAGGCCCTGAAGGAAGAGGGCGTGGAGAGCGTGCTCATCAACCCCAATATCGCTACAGTTCAGACCTCAGAGGGTGTGGCAGACAAGGTTTACTTCCAACCCGTGACACCCGAGTTCGTAGAGCGTGTAATTGCCCAGGAGCGTCCCGATGGCATCCTGCTCAGCTTTGGAGGACAGACCGCTTTGAACTGTGGCGTAGAACTTTACCAGAAGGGTGTATTGGAAAAATATGGCGTGAAGGTGCTGGGAACACCCGTTCAGGCTATTATAGATACTGAAGACCGCGACCTGTTCGTGAAGAAATTGGACGAGATTGGCGTGAAGACCATCAAGAGTCAGGCTTGCAGCACCAAGGAAGAGGTTCGTCAGGCAGCAGCAGAACTAGGTTATCCCGTCATCCTGCGTGCCGCATACGCCCTGGGCGGTTTGGGTTCCGGCTTCTGCGATAACGAGGCAGAGCTGGAGGCTCAGGCAGAAGAGGCCTTCTCATTCTCTCCCCAGGTATTGGTTGAGAAATCCCTCAAGGGATGGAAAGAGATAGAGTACGAGGTGGTGCGCGACCGCTATGACAACTGTATCACCGTCTGCAACATGGAGAACTTCGACCCCCTCGGTATCCATACCGGTGAGAGTATCGTTGTTGCTCCCAGTCAGACGCTTACCAATAGCGAGTACCACAAGCTGCGTGCCCTTGCCATCAAGATTATCCGCCACATCGGCATTGTGGGCGAGTGCAACGTACAGTATGCTTTCGACCCCAACTCCGAGGATTACCGTGTTATCGAGGTGAACGCCCGTCTGAGTCGTTCTTCCGCTTTGGCCAGCAAGGCTACGGGTTACCCCTTGGCCTTCGTGGCTGCCAAGTTGGGATTGGGTTATGGCCTCTTCGAGTTGAAGAACTCCGTCACCAAGACCACCAGCGCCTTCTTCGAGCCTGCCCTCGACTATGTAGTATGTAAGATTCCACGTTGGGACCTCTCCAAGTTCCACGGCGTGAACCACGAGCTAGGTTCCAGCATGAAGAGTGTGGGTGAGGTAATGGCTATTGGTCGTACCTTCGAGGAAGCCATTCAAAAAGGTTTGCGTATGATAGGTCAGGGCATGCACGGTTTCGTTGATAACAAGGCACAGCATGTGACCGACATCCCCGATGCTCTGCAGCATGCCACCGATACCCGTATCTTCGTCATCGCTAAGGCCATGATGATGGGGTACACGGTGGAGCAGATTCACGAATTCACGAAGATTGACCGCTGGTTCTTGCAGAAGCTCCAGCACATTATTTATATTAATGACCGACTGAGAGAGTTCTGCTATCTCTCCGAATATTCAGAAAACTCTGATTACTCCGAGTTCCTCGAGTTTCTCGAAGAACCTGAGTTCCTGGGATTGCTACGTGATGCCAAGGTTTATGGTTTCTCTGACTTCCAGATTGCCCGTGCATTAGGACTGGAAGCGAGTATGAGTATGGAGAAGGCAAGTCTCATGATACGAAAATGGCGTAAGGAACTTGGCATCGAGCCATCCGTCAATCAGATTGATACGCTTGCTGCAGAGTATCCTGCGCAGACAAACTACCTATATCTAACCTACCTTTAGGAAAACAGCCCCTTTAAATCCCCCGAGGGGGACTTAAATGACTAAATTGTACATAAATAGTAAATGAGAATATGACAATAGAATTCACAAAGATGCATGGTGCTGGCAATGATTACATCTACGTCAACACAATGAAATATGAAATTCCTGACCCATCGGCAACATCCATTGCCTGGAGCCGTCCTCATTTCGGGATCGGGAGTGATGGATTGATATTGATAGGCAGACCGACAACGCCTGAGGCCGATTTCTCAATGCGCATCTTCAACAACGATGGCTCTGAAGCTATGATGTGCGGCAACGGAACACGTTGTGTGGCAAAGTACCTACACGATAAAGGTCTTACCGACAAGAATCCCATCCGACTCGAAACCCGTTCGGGAATTAAGGTACTCAACTTGCATCTTGATGCAGACAATAAAGTCGAAGCTGTCACCGTAGATATGGGAGAGCCTGTTCTTGAGGATTCTACTCAGTTCAATGCCTCCCAACTCCCTTCCCTTCGGGAGGGGCTGGGGGTAGGCTCCTTGTTTGTTTCCATGGGTAATCCTCATTACGTCATCTTCATGAACGAGGATGTTGAACAATTCCCTGTTGACCATTATGGCCGATTGCTCGAACATCATGCTGCCTTTCCACAGCGATGCAACATTGAATTTGCTCAAGTACTGCCTGACGGTACTATCCGTATGCGAGTATGGGAACGTGGATCGGGTATCACTCTCGCTTGCGGTACGGGAGCATGCGCTACGGCAGTCGCAGCAGCACTTACCGGACATGCAGGTCGAAAATGTGATATACAGATGGATGGGGGAGTGCTTCATATAGAGTGGGATGAAGTCACGAATCACGTGATGATGACTGGTCCTGCTGCTATCGTTTTTGAGGGCGTTATTGATCTATAATCATTAAGAAATATTAAGATTTATTGACATGTATCAATTTATCGCTGATTTTATTGAAAAAGTTGACAAAATGTTTGGTCGGTTGCGGAAAACTCCCTAACTTTGCACCCGAAATCAAAAAGACACGACAATATGTCATTCGTAAGAACATACAACGGAAGTCTGAATAATAATCAGAATAATAATCAGAACCAGAATAATAATCAGGTTCTCTGTTGTTCGTTGTGTGAATCTACCAGTCGGATGAACATTTAAGAAGACTGAACAATAGAGTATAATAATAAATAAGGTAAGGCTGGTTCTTTAGAGAATCAGCCTTTTCGTTTTTAATAGTCACAACACAACACAAATTTTTATTTATTCACAACACAAACACAAAGTAAGACATGAAAAGGTTATTTTTAGGAACGATGACGGGTGTGGCTGGAGCATGGTTGCTCGCCACACCGATGGCGAAAGCTCAAGAGAGTGTAGAAGTCAGTGTAGGTGCAGACGTAGTAAGCTCGTACATCTGGCGTGGTCAAGATCTTGGTAGTGCTGCTATTCAGCCTTCACTGAGCGTTGCATACAAAGGTCTTAGTCTCTCAGCTTTTGGCTCGTATGGATTGGTAGACACCAATGACACGAAGGAATTGGATTTCACACTGGGATATGAAACTGGCGGACTGAGTGTAGGAGTGACAGATTACTTTTGCCTGATGAATGGTAACGCCTACGCACAGACAAAGTATTTTGAGTATGCGGCTCATAAGACGGCTCATGTTTTTGAGGCTTTCGTAGGCTATGACTTCGGACCTGCCTCGCTCACATGGTACACGAACTTCGCTGGGGCTGACGGTGTGAATACATCGGGAAAGAGGGCTTATTCCTCATACGTAGAGGCTACGGCTCCTTTCACCTTGGGTGGTATCGACATGAGTCTAACTGCTGGAGCTGTACCTTATGCTACTGATTTCTATAGCGATGCAACAGGATTCGCTGTTACAAACATAGCGCTGGCGGCATCGAAGGAGCTGAAGCTTTCACCCACATTCACGCTACCTGTTACGGCATCTATCGCTGCCAACCCGAGCGCATCGAAGTGTTACTTCACAATTGGAGTCAGTTTTTAAAATTGAAAAATTAAAAAATTGAAAGATTGAAGAGGCCTAGAGTCTATTATTCACAACACAACACAAAGTAAGACATGAAAAAGATTGAAGCAATTATCCGTAAGACAAAGTTCGAGGATGTAAAGGAGGCTCTTTTGGAGTCGGACATCAACTGGTTTGAGTACCACAATGTGCATGGTATCGGTCAAAGCCGTGAGGAGCGAATCTATCGTGGTGTGCAGTATTCTACTGATGTGATAGAGCGTGTAGCACTCACCATCGTTTGCCGTGACCAGTTTGTCGAGCCGACCATCAACGTCATATTAAGAGTGGCTCATACGGGTGAAATCGGCGACGGACGTATATTCGTCAGTGATGTGATCGATACATGGAGCATCCGCACGGGTGAGCATGGCGACACGGTTCTCAGGGACAAGAAATAGACCCCTCTCCCTACCTCCCCCGAGGGGGAGGAGTATATACAACACAAACGTAACAATTCAGACCCAAGCCCCTGCAACGGTCTTCCCCCTCGGGGGATTAGAGGGGGGCTTTATAATTATGAACGAAATAGGATTATCACTCGATACTGTTTGGATGCTATTGGCAGCCATGTTGGTTTTCTGGATGCAACCAGGTTTTGCACTCTGTGAAGCGGGATTCACTCGCAGGAAGAATGCAGCGAACATCTTGATGAAGAACTTTGTCGATTTCATGTTCGGCAGTCTGCTGTTCTTCTTTGTAGGCTTCGGATTCATGTTCGGAGGCGATATTCTCGGTGGATTTGTCGGAATACCTAACTGGGGCGACCTCTCGTTCTATGACGGTGATCTCCCGGTTGAAGGTTTCCTGATTTTCGAGACCGTATTCTGTGCCACAGCTGCTACCATCGTCAGCGGAGCCATGGCTGAGCGCACTAAGTTCTCTATGTATTTGGTATATAGCGCCTTTATCTCACTCATTATTTATCCTGTAGAAGGCCATTGGACTTGGGGCGGCGGCTGGCTCTGCAACGATGCGGAAGGCAGTTTCATGATGAACATCTTCGGTGATGTGTTCCACGACTTTGCCGGCTCGGCCATCGTACACAGCGTAGGTGGTGTCTTGGCATTTGTTGGTGCAATGGCACTTGGTCCACGTCTCGGAAAGTACAGCAAGGACGGTAAGAGCCGCGCTATTCCTGGCCACAACCTGGCACTCGCAGCGCTTGGCGTATTCATCCTCTGGTTAGGTTGGTTCGGATTCAACCCAGGTAGTCAGCTTGCCGCAAGCGGTGAAGTGAACCGCGTAGCCATCTCCCACGTGTTCCTTACCACAAACCTCGCAGCAGTTGCAGGTGGTGTGGCTACCATGTTCATCACATGGCTGAAATATGGTAAACCATCACTTTCACTGACTCTCAATGGTATCTTGGCAGGACTTGTAGGCATCACAGCCGGTTGCGACCTTGTATCGCCTATCGGAGCAGTCATCATCGGACTTGTCTGCGGTACAGTGCTTGTGTTCGCCATCGAGTTTATCGACCATAAGCTGCATATCGACGACCCAGTCGGCGCCAGTTCAGTACATGGTGTCTGCGGTATCCTCGGCACCCTGATGACAGGCTTGCTGTCAACCAGCAACGGTGCATTCTACGGACACGGTTTCGGATTCTTCGGTGCTGAGCTGTTCGGTATTGTTGTCATCGACCTCTGGGCAGCCGCATGTGGATTCATCCTGTTCTACGGCATCAAGAAACTGCATGGACTCCGTGTAGATGCCCGTATTGAGGAAGAAGGACTCGACATATACGAACATGGAGAATCGTGCTATAACTAAAAGACCCCCTTCCCGTCCCCCCTTCTCTCCCCTTGGGGGGAGTGCGAAGGGGGAGAAACCATTTTTGTTCCCCCTCAGCCCTGGGGGGCTTTGTCCCCGAGGGGGATGATGGGGGAGCCTTTATGGAGATGAGTGAAAATTTGTAAATAATTAAATTGTAAATAAATAGTAAATTGTAAATTGTCTAATAGTAAATTAGTCTATGTGTGGATTTGTAGGAATATTGAAGATCAAGGGCGATGCTCACCAGAAGCGTGAGCAGGCCCTGAAGATGTCAGCCAAGATTCGCCATCGCGGACCAGACTGGAGTGGAGTGTATAGCTCAGAGCAGACGGTTTTAACTCACGAGCGACTTGCCATCGTGGACCCACTTTCGGGTGGACAGCCATTGTATTCACCTGATAAGAAGAAGGTGTTGGCTGTGAATGGTGAAATATACAACCATCAACTGCTGCGTATGGAGACCGCTATCGACTATCAGTATCAGACAGGTTCCGATTGTGAGGTAATTCTGGCACTATACGAACAATACGGGACGGATTTCATCGATAAGCTCAACGGTATCTTTGCCTTCGTCTTATACGATATGGAAACCGATGACTATCTGATTGCTCGCGATCCTATCGGCGTGATACCATTGTATATAGGTCACGATAACGATGGAACGGTCTATGTGGCATCTGAACTGAAGGCGCTCGAGGGTCAGTGTGACCACTACGAACCCTTCCCTCCCGGACATTTCTGCACAAGCAAGCATGGTGGAAAGATTGAACGTTGGTACAAGCGTCTATGGATGCAGTACGAAGGCATGCATTGGAGTACATCCGACCGGGCTGAGGCTGTACAGCAAGTGAAGCAAGGACTCATGGCAGCCGTGAAGCGCCAGTTGATGAGCGATGTGCCCTACGGAGTACTGCTCTCTGGTGGCTTGGATAGCTCTGTTGTGTCTGCAATTGCCAAGCTCTATGCAGCAAAGCGTATTGAGACCAACGATGAGCATGATGCATGGTGGCCTCGCCTCCATAGCTTCGCAGTCGGTTTGAAGGGTGCGCCCGATTTGGCGAAAGCACGTGAGGTTGCCGAGCATATCGGAACCGTTCATCACGAGGTGAACTATACCATTCAGGAAGGACTCGATGCCATCCGCGATGTGATTTATTACATTGAAACCTACGACGTTACTACAGTACGTGCATCCACACCTATGTATCTTCTTGCACGTGTCATCCGTAGCATGGGTATCAAGATGGTACTCTCGGGCGAAGGTGCAGACGAGATTTTCGGTGGATACCTCTATTTCCATAAAGCGCCGAATGCAAAGGAGTTTCATGAGGAAACCGTACGCAAACTGAGCAAACTCTACATGTACGACTGTCTGCGTGCCAACAAGTCACTCATGGCATGGGGTATTGAAGGACGTGTGCCGTTCCTCGACAAGGAGTTCCTCGACATTGCAATGTCCATCAATCCAGAACTGAAGATGTGTCCAGGCTCAACCATTGAGAAAGGTGTCGTTCGTGAAGGCTTTGCCGACATGCTGCCTCGCAGTGTTGCATGGCGCCAGAAGGAGCAGTTCAGCGATGGGGTAGGGTATAGCTGGATTGATACCCTGAAGAAAATCACATCTGAAGCAGTCACAGACGAACAGATGGCACATGCAGCCGAACGGTTCCCTATCAACCCACCACTCAACAAGGAAGAGTACTACTACCGTAGCATCTTCGAAGAGCATTTCCCAAGCGATTCAGCTGCACGTAGCGTCAACCAGGAAGCATCCGTAGCATGCAGTACTGCAATAGCACTCGAATGGGATGCCGCATTCCGCAATATGAACGACCCAAGTGGACGCGCCGTGAAGGGAGTGCATGAACAGGCGTATTAATCCCTGAAGGAAAATGTAAAAATTTAAGAATGAAAAAATTGAAATATAGAGAATATTCAAATAGAGATAATAGTTAATTAGTAAATTGTTAAATTGTAAATGTGATTATGAGTAAACTGAGATTTGACGTGGTACAGGACGCTTTCAAGAAGAAAGCCGTACCAGCAGAGAGTCCAGCCGAGAGGACTTCGAAGTATTTCGGCGAACTGGTATTCAACCGCGAAAAGATGCGCAAGTATCTAAGTACAGAAACCTATGAGGCATTAATCGACTGTATCGATAATGGTCACGCACTCGACCGTGCCATCGCCGACAAGGTAGCCGAAGGCATGAAGACCTGGGCCATGGAGCACGGTGTGACCCACATCACCCACTGGTTCCAGCCGCTCACCGAAGGCACCGCCGAGAAGCACGACTCGTTCATGGAGTACGACAAGAAAGGCGGCATGATCGAGGAGTTCGACGGCAAGTCGCTCAGCCAGCAGGAACCGGACGCCAGCTCGTTCCCGAGCGGTGGTATCCGTGCCACCTTCGAGGCCCGCGGCTATACGGCATGGGATCCTACTTCACCCGTGTTTATCCAGGACGACACGCTCTGTATCCCTACTGTCTTCATCTCCTACACAGGAGAGGCCCTCGATTACAAGACTCCGCTGAAGAAGTCCCTGAAGGCTGTCAGCGATGCAGCAGTGCCTATCTGTAAGATGTTCGACCCGAAGGTGAAGAAGGTATTCTCCTACCTCGGCTGGGAGCAGGAGTACTTCCTGGTGGATGAGGACCTCTACGCAGCCCGTCCCGATCTCATGCTCACAGGCCGTACGCTGATGGGCCATGAGTCATCTAAGAACCAGCAGCTCGACGACCACTACTTCGGTGCCATCCCTTCACGTGTGATGGAGTTCATGAAGGACGTCGAGATAGCCGGCTACCGTCACGGCATCCCGTTGAAGACCCGCCACAACGAGGTAGCACCCAACCAGTTCGAGCTGGCACCTATCTATGGTGAGACCAACCTGTCGAACGACCAGAACCAGATGATCATGAACCTCATGCAGCAGATAGCCCGCAAGCACGGCTTCGTGCTGCTGCTGCACGAGAAACCATTCGCAGGCATCAACGGAAGCGGCAAGCACAACAACTGGTCACTCGGTACCGATACCGGCACCCTGCTGCTTGCTCCAGGTAAGGACGCGATGGGCAACCTGCAGTTCGTCACCTTCTTCGTCAACGTGCTCGTAGCCGTACAGAAACACAACGCCCTGCTGAAGGCCTCCATCGCAACAGCCACCAATGCCCACCGTCTGGGCGCCAACGAGGCACCGCCAGCCATCATCTCCTCGTTCCTCGGACATACGATGACCAACGTGCTGCGCAAGCTGCTCGAAGTACCGTCCGATACCCCGATAGAGATAGCCGGCAAGAAAGGCGCATCCGTAGGACTGGTAGAGATACCTGAGATCTTCATCGACAATACCGACCGCAACCGTACCAGCCCGTTCGCCTTCACAGGTAACCGCTTCGAGTTCCGTGCCGTAGGCTCAAGTGCCAACTGCGCAGGAGCCATGACAACGCTGAACGCCGCCGTAGCTGAGCAGCTTACAGAGTTCAAGGCAGCAGTCGATAAGGAGATGGCAGCCGGCAAGGCTATGAACATCGCCTTCATGGACGTACTGAAACCGCTCATCGCCAGCATCATCGATACCGTATGCTTCGACGGCAACGGCTATACCGACGAATGGAAGGAAGAAGCCAAGCGCCGCGGCCTTGATACCGAGACCTGCGTGCCACGCATGTTCGACGAGTTCACCCGTCCGGCCTCCGTTGAGATGTTCGCCAAGACAGGCGTCTATACGAAGGCAGAACTGGAAGCCCGCAACGAAGTGAAGTGGGAGACCTATACGAAGAAAGTACAGATCGAGGCCCGTGTGATGGGACGCATGGCCATCAACCACATCATCCCAGCCGCCCTTGCCTACAAGACCCGTCTGCTGACGATTGTCACTCAGCTCAAGGCCCTCTATCCCGACGACTTCGAATCGATGGCTCAGACCGAGCTTGCCCTTCTTCAGCGTGTCACCAAGCTCATCGAGGACATCCGTACGAAATGTGCCTCGATGGTCGAAGCCCGCAAGTCAGCCAACAAGATAGAGGACGAGCGCGAAAAAGCACTGGCATACTACGACATCGCAGAGTCCCTGTTCGCCATCCGTCGTCCGATTGACAAGCTCGAAGAGGTGGTCGATAACGACCTGTGGCCATTGCCGAAGTATCGTGAAC
>Ga0310696_10008537_pt1 | contig 11938 bp, 19 predicted proteins | sample AusTroGonzalo_MG_4_FD_203885 | JGI IMG/M metagenome (GOLD analysis project Ga0310696, IMG submission 203885) | Bovine rumen microbial communities from tropical cattle in Woodstock, Queensland, Australia - Gonzalo_02 (v2) (version 2) | ecosystem: Host-associated > Mammals > Digestive system >... | reverse complement strand
TAAAGTGTCTGTTTCTATGTTTGTTGCTTCTATCAGTTTCGCCTTGTATTTCTCTATCAGTTCAAAGCGGTTATCTGTACATAATTCACTCATCGTCTTTCCTTTCTCCTTCTGAACAGAAATCATCAAACCTTGTCACTATTACGCTGTTCCATCGAAAGCATCGAATCCCATCGTGCCACTTGCAATCCCTACACCGTACCACAGGCACGGCATCTATGGTGCGGCAATCGTCAGCCATCTGCCGCACGGTATCAAATGCAGCTATTAGGTGAATCTCTTGCTCTCCGGGTGGGAAGATGCCCTTGAGCACCTCCAGCGTTGTCGCCATCTTCTCCTTCAGGCTATCCGCATCAATCAGTCTCATCCGTCCACGCCTCCATCTCTCTGGTCTTGCGGATCAGCCGCTCGGTGTCCTCTGCCGGAACAGGCTCGCTCCACTTTTCCTTCTGCTTCTTCTGCTCCACCGTCTTCCTGTCTTCCTTCCTTCTGAACACCGACCGCCACCGCTTCTCTGCGCTTCTCTTGATGGCTGGTATCCACTCGTCCCTCGGAAACTCTGACCGGAGCTTGTCGAGGATCTCGCCCTGTTCCTTCGGTGTGAGAGGATTGCCGTTCATCTCGGACAGCCAGTTCATGAGGGCATCGGTCAGCTCTTGGTCTTCTTCGTTCATGGCAAAGGCTGAAAATGGATCTCTCGCGTGCGTGCGCGTTTGTTCTTCTCTACTCTTATCTAACCTATTCTTATCTATACTATTCTTACCTGTGGCACCCACTTGGCACCCATCTGGCAACCAAGTGGCAACCATGCCGTCTCCGCTCATTGTGTAGGAGCCGTTCGGCTTGATCTGAAGCTGTGCCAGCTCCTCCTGAAATGCGGTCGGAGTGTACCTGTCTTTCCGCAGAGCGTTCGCCATGCGCCAGTGCTTGATCACGATCACTCCGTTCTCGAACTGGTAGACATACCGCTTGGTGAGAAGGGCCTCCAGATCCTGCACGCTGGCGTGGGCCTTGAACATGGCAAGGTTCACCTGATTGCAGAAGCCGTCATCGTCTGCCGACATGGACAGGTGAAGGTATAAGGCCTGCGCGGAGGAAGACAGGCTCATGAAGTTGTCGTCATCCGTGACCTTCTTCGTGAACATTCTCCTTTCAGCCATTAGAACGGCAGACCTCCCTCGTCGTCATCGTCCACGACCTCGGAGAAGTTGTCCACGATCCTCTTGCTGTCGCAGAAGTCCGCCGCATCGACCACGACCTCCGTCACCTTGTGGCTCATGCCGTTCTTGTCCTTGTATGTCCTCGGCTGGAGCGAGCCGGAGATCGCGACCATGCGCCCCTTGTAGAAGTATTTCCCGATGAACTCCGCCGTCTGCCTCCATGCCACGCAGTCGATGAAGTCGGCCGCCGGTTCTCCCAGCTCCTTCGGCTTGTACCGCTTGTCGACCGCCACCGTGAAGGAGCAGACCGCCGTGCCGTTCTGCGTGGTCTTCACCTCTGGGTCTGCCACGAATCTCCCTGTGATGTTTACGCTGTTCATTTTTACCTCCTTAATCGTCCAAGTAAGAGCGTCCGAAGTATCGGTGCCACTCGTCTCTTGTGTGTGTTTCCTCGAACTTGATTTGTCCCCACCGCTTCAGGCGGAGGTCGAGATCCTTGTTGAAGTGGACTCCTGCCTGACTGGCGTTGTGGTGGTATGGGCAGAGCCAGACCCACAGGCCGAAGTGCTCCGACATCTCCCTCCTGCCGAGGCCAGGGTATATGTGGTGCCGGTGGAGCGTCTTCGTGTATCCGCAGACCCAGCACTCCTTCTCTCTCTGTACTATTGATTTGCTGATGCTCCCCACTCCCTTTGTATCTGGCTCTCGATGAGCCGCATCTGTAGCTTCGTGCTCTGTATGGCTTCCATGTTCGCCTCGTAGACCACCTTGGCCACGTCCCTCTTGAATCTTGCCTCCGCCACGGAGGGGATGCCGTAGGCGGTCTTGTCGATCATTCCTATTGCCATCCCCTCGTCCTTCAGCTTCAGGCACTCCGTGCGGAGGAGGATCTTGTAGGCTTTCTCCGCCTCCGCGTACTCGGTGCCGTTCTTCCGTAACTGACGGATAGAAGCGTCCAGCTGCCGGGTCTTCGTCTGGAGTTCTTCGTACAGGTCAGTCATGGCCGCCAGTCCATTCGGCCTGTGCACAGGTCAGGCAGTAATTCTTCCCGAAGGACTTCTGGGAGAAGCTGACCTGATCGTTCACGCTCTGGATCTGTCCCTTGCTGTTCCGGGTCGGCTTGATCTCGTTTCCGCACCTGTCGCAGATGACCGTAGCGTACGGCTTGCGATCGTTTGCCGCCGTGATGGGCGTGAATCCCTTCGACATGGTGTAGGCCTCCGCGTTCCGCTTCGTATTGACGATGGTCAGCTTGGTGATCCGCTCGTTGTCGTCGTATCCGATCTCTTTTACCGCAAAGCCGTCATAGCAGACCAGCTTCCCCTTGGCGTTCTTCGTGATGGAGCACTTGTCCGCAGGAATCCACACGAACGGCGCGGAGTATAGCTCACGACCGATTCCGTGCTTAAATCCGGCCCTTTTGAAAGCGTCCGAGGCTCTGCCCTTCTCCGCTTCCGTTTCGCTCTCTGTGCCTGCGTCCCACTTCCAGATCAATTTTCCGTTGTTGGAGTAGTCCACGCCGATTCCTCCGTACAGGACACCGTCCACCAGTTTGAAGTCGTTTTCCCATCTGTTCGGGCCGACCGTCTCGTCCAGCAGATCCGCGTCTGTTCTCGCTGTCTTGTACAGTAGGAGCGTCAGGCCGTTCTCCTTCACGCTCTGCACCCGGCACTCGATCTCATCAGGCCGGAGCAATCTGAAAAACTTCATTCTTTCTCTCCTCTCTCATACAGAAGGGCCGACCATTTCAGCTCGTCCAGCTGATCCATGATGTAGTCGCTGTTCTCGTTCATTTCGACCATGTGAATCGGGAACTCAAAGTGGCCGTTTTCTTCTCCAACCCGGTAGGACGCGGAGAAGTAGGTCACGCCGTTGTGGTTGCTGAACTCCCAGCCGAAGTGCGGAAACCTGTCTTTCAGATCCACGCACTTCCTCGTAATTGCCATGACCGTCTTCAGGAATCTCGCGCCGGTCGTGACGGCTATCAGCTTTACCTTCTTGCTCATGGCGGTCACCTGATGCTCATGTTCTGCCGTTCGACCAGCTCGGCCCCAGGCACTTCGTTCCCGGCCTTCAGGATCTCTTTCACGGCGGTCTTGCTGATCTTCGGTGTCTGATAGGTCAGGGCATCTTCTCCGTGCTCCATGAGCCACGCGATGGCCCTGTCTTCGTCCGTGATCTCCACGCTCTCCGTCCGGCGGTAGCCGATGGTGTAGTCCGCTGTCTTGCGCTTCTCGCCCTGCAGATACTCCTGCAGGAACTCACGCAGCCGTTCCGCTTTCTTCTTCGCCGCTCTGGCCCTCTCGGTCAGCTCGTCCGCTCTCTCCTTGACCATCTTCGCCTCGGCCTCCAGGTCGATGATCCACTTCGCCGTGTTGTCGATTTTTTCCTCTTTCGACATTATTAGTGCTTCAAACTGCTCATAATCGACTATTTCGCCCGTTTCATTGTCGATCAGCGACATCATCGCGTTGTCTATCTCGTAAAGTGTCATACCCGTCCCTCCTCCATCTGGAGCTGGTCGATGGCGGAGAAGACGGTTGCCGCTTTCTGCACTCTGGCGTACTTTTTGCGAACCGCGATCAGCTCGTTCAGGCACCGCTGGAAGAGTTTCTCCGTGTCATCTGTGCTCTGGAGAATGACATCCAGCCTCTTGTACTCCGGCTCTTTATACTCGATGTTGAAAAACATCCTGACCGGTTCCTGTGTCTCCTCCGGGACGATCTCGATGGCGCGGATGATCCTCCGGGCCTGCTCCTCGCGGTACAGATCCGCCGCTTTCTTGTTGTTCCACTCGAAGCATTTGTGCAGAGGCGCGTCTGCGGGCCTGTTCGCATCGACGAGCCGCTTTGCGGTCAGCCCTCCGGTGCGCTCCAGCTCCTCGCACATCTCTCCGGCGGCCTGCGGATCTGCGTTGATCCGCGCAGCCTTGTTGAATGTGTACTTCATGTTCTTCCTCCTTGTTTTGATTTAGGCTTTCGCCTGCCAGACCGGGCCCATCCCCGCCGTGCCCGAACTTTCCTTGCCATGCCTGCCATGCCTCAACCCGCCGCGATAATCCTTGCCTCGACTCGCCCCGCCTGCCATAACCGTCCTTGCCCAACCGCGCACGTCCCCGCCTAACCTTGCCTGCCATGCCATTCCTGTCCCGTCCACAACTCGCCTTGCCTGTCCGTGCCTTGCCTGCCAAACCGTGACATTCCCAAACAAACCTTCCAGGCATCACCTTGCCATGACTTGCCGGCCCATCCACGCCAAGCCGAGCCTGCCCTAACGCAACTCACCTCAACTCACCAGGCCGCTCCCCAACGTGCCAAGACTTGCCAATCCTCGCCTGCCATTCCAAAGCACGCCAAGACTTGACCTGCCCCGACCTGGCGAAAAAGAAAGCGAGGCCAAGCGGGTGGTATTTCCCGCTTAACCTCGCCTCGTCACTCATTCAGTTGATTAGATGGATTCGACGTGGAACATTCCGTACTGGCCGTCCTTCTCCGGCCTCCATTCTCCGACTCCGCAGACAGAGCCTCCGGCGTTGATGATGTTCACGATCTGCTCTGCCGTGTACTGGCCGTTCTCGTTGTACCGGACTATGATGTCGGCCCACCAGTTGCTGAACTCTCCGCGATACCGGATGTCAGCCGTGCCCATGCCCACTCGCACCATGTCCTCGCGCATCTGCGGGGTGTCGGAGTTGATCACGATCAGCTGCTCGCTCCGGAACTGGTTCGGGATGATCGTCACCTTGTTCGCATCGTGGTCGATGGCCAGGTCTCCGGCGTAGTAGCCGTTGGCGTTCGCCGTGATGAAGAACGCCCCGCGCATCGACATCTTGTCTTTGGCCCATCCCATGCGGTAGGCCGCCGAGATGGCTGCCTGTTTGAACGCCGTCACCGGGAAGCCGAACTTCGCGTCACCGATCACCTCGCTGACCGCATCATAGGTCATCTCCTCCGGCATGGGCGTGAGCCAGTACATGGAGGAGACGAAGTCCTCGATGGGGTTCTTCTTCTCTCTGGCCGTGGTCTTCGTCGCGCCGATCTGCTTCTCCAGCATCTCGCGCTTCGCCTTCGCACTCCAGGCGTGCATGATCAGCGGGGAGTCCCCGACGATTCTCATCGGGATCTCTGCGTACTTGATTCTGCTGATCTCGATAGTGTCGTTCTTCTTGTTCGTTGCCATTGTTCTGTTCTCCTTTGTAATGAAAATTTGGCTTAATGCCTGCCACGTCTCTTAATTCTCCTGCCGCGCCGATCCGCACCGAACCGAGCCCTAACATACCCATCCGCACCGGGCCTTGCCCTGCCTGCCGTACCTAACCACGACCTCCTCGCCGCAACTGGCCGCGCCGTAACGTGCCTTGCCACGTCACCTGCCGCGATTAGTCCTTTATCAGGAAGTACCGGGCGTACCGCACTTCTTCTCCGTATTTGTTCTTGCCGAGTTCCATGGTCTTGCCGATCTTGTAGCCGGCTCGCTTCAGGTCGCAGATTCGGCTCGCCAGCCTCATGCATCCGTACAGCTGAATTGCGTCTTGTGCGGTGATGCTGCCGTATGCCAGGATGTGAGCAATCACTCGATCGTTCTGCGGTGCCGTCTTCATCGCGTTGCCCTCCTGATGCTGACCAGCAGGACTTCCGCCGCTGCCGTCAGTACGAGCAGGATCACCGCCGGGACGATGCCCAGCAGGCCGCGCTCAAGGCCTCCAACTACGCTGAGGCCGAATAACCCGGCTATGATCATCAATGCTTCCAGAATCATCTCGTTCTCCTTCCTGTCACCATCGTCCAGACTTCGTCCGGGCTTGCTTTCGTCATCTCCACCAGTTTCCGCAGTTCCTTCACGGTCATGGTGCCGGGTTCGTCCAGCCTCCGCTTCAGCGTTCTGTAGCTTCGGTATCCTGCCGCCACCGCCGCCATCTCGTGGTCGTAACCGTGCGCCGCTTTCCATCCGGCGAAGATCTCCACGATCTTCTTGTCTCCTGTGTTCATGTTCCGTATGCCCTCCTTACGAAGGTCTCCGCCGTTACGCCCAGCGCGATGCAAATCTTCGCCAGATCGTCCGCATACATCGTCCGGTGGCCGTTCATCATGGCGTTGAACGTGCTCACGCGAATCCCGGCTTTCTCCGCCACGACCTTCTGCTTGATCCCGTTCTCGACCAGATAGCCCCGAACTGCCTCGTACATCTTCATCTGTTCACCTCCTTCGTGCTACCGGATTTCGGTAGCTTGAGGTCATATTACTCCCGTTATTCGGTAATGTCAACAGATTTATACTGATTTTCGGTATTTTTTACTTGAAAACAAGGTTACAATTAATTACAATGTCGGCACGAGGTGATGAACATGAAGTACAGAACAGGAGCACAGATCCGCGCCGCACGCGAGGCGAAGGATCTCAAGCAGTCCGAGGTGGCGAAGCTCGTCGGCGTTGCTTCCTCCACCTTTGCCAACTGGGAACAGGGAACGAACAGGCCGAACGCTGACCAGCTCGCCGTCCTCTGCCGTGTCCTCGATGTCTCCGCTGATTCTCTGCTGGAGCTGGGCACGCCTGTCGTGTCGAAGGCAGACGAGGAACTGATCACCGCCTTCCACGCCGCCCCTCTCGATGTTCAGCAGGCCGTGGCAACCTTGCTGGCTCGGTATAAAAAGGGCGCAACGGACGAGGCCAAGTGATCCGGCTGGAGGACTACAGATGAAAAAGTACCCGAAGCCGGTGGAGCTGCCTTCCGGTTCTTGGCGGTGTCAGATCCGCGTGGGCGGGAAGCGTGTCTCTGTGACCGCTGACAGCCCACAGGAGGCCATTTCCCGTGCCATAGCATTGAGAGATGGGCAGACAAAAAAACGCCCCCAGAACTTATCTCTGGGGGCCGTGATAGACGAGTATATTCAGTTGAGGGAGCCGGTGCTCTCCCCTTCGACCATCGTGGCGTATAAGTCCTACCGGAACCACCTGTTCCAGAACTACATGGGGAGAGACATCCGCACGCTCGATCGCCGTCAGCTCCAGCGCATGGTGTCTGACGAGGCGAGAGTGAGATCCGCGAAGACCATCAAGAACGGCTTCGGCCTTGTCTCCGCCGCTCTGAAGGAATACCAGATCACGGTGGAGGGAATCAACCTTCCGCAGATACCGCACAAGGAACGCCCCTGGCTGACCGCTGACGAGGTTTTGGTCTTCTGTGACATAGTTAAGGGGAAGCCGTGCGAAGTCGCCGCTCTGCTCGCTCTGTGCAGTCTCCGGCGGTCTGAAGTGTTCGCGCTTGACTGGAAGGACGTGGATCTGAAAGCCGGGACGGTCACCGTGCGGAGATCTGTAGTCAAGGGAGAGGACGGCTTCGTTATCAAAGAGACGAACAAGACCGACAGTTCCACGAGGGTCGTCCCGATCATCATCCCCCAGCTCATCGACGTTCTGAAGGCACAGAAGGACAAATCCGGGCTTGTCTGCAAAGCTAACCCGAATACACTGTACCGGCAGATAAACAAGCTGTGCGAGGCGACAGGCCTGCCACAGGTGGGCGTGCATGGCCTCCGGCACTCGTTCGCCTCTCTCTGCCATCATCTGGGCATCCCGGAGATGGAGTGCGCGAAGATGGGCGGCTGGTCTGACCTGTCAACGATGCGGAAGATCTACACGCACTTGAGCAAGGATCAGCTGGCGGATGCAGCCGACCAGCTCCGGCGGTTCTTCGGCTGATTTTCTTATTTTCAAATGGCGTAAAAAATGGATGTCGTGTGACATTTTTCGTGTGACAAAAGTTGCCAGATTTGGCAAGAAGTTGACAGATTTGTCAACAATTTGCCAGATTTGTCCTTCTGGAAGCCTTTACAGGCAAAGAAAAAAGCCCGGAAACCGTTGTAGTTCCCGGGTTTTTCCTATATGGTGCGAGAGATGGGACTTGAACCCATCATAAATCCTTATTTTATGCGGTGTTCAAGAGTGTCGTGTGCAATTTTGTGTGAATCAGTCGTGAAGCGTAATTGTACCTGCTCCTGTTATTGTATAAAATCCGTCATTTTCTGTTATATCACCAGAAACGGATGCCGAAAGCGATTCGTCATAAGAAAAGCACTGAATTCCGTCATAAAGCACCGCATTGAATGTCAATGTAACCGGATAACCCGAAGGGTCGGGAGCAGGCAAAAGTGCCAAGTTATATATCATTTTTGGCGAACCTTCTCCCAATTCGTTTTCATCCGCCGCATAAACAAGGGGGAATGAATAATTGTCATTTACCGTGTAAACCACCGTCACTTCCGCCGTGGAGAAATCGGACGAGCCTCCGCCCTCATAGGAGCCAGTGATGCCGAGGACTTCGACATCCTTTTTGATGTTCTCGGCGGTGAGGTTGGCATCCACCACCTGTGCGGTGGCGTAGGCGGCGACATCCACCTCGCTGGTGCTGTCGATGGTCTTCTTGCCGGAGGGAGTAGCCGCCGGGAGGTCGTCAGCCTCCGGGCCTATCTTGATGTACTTCCACGAGTTATTTCTTGCCCATGTTCCCATGATTCATCATTCCTTTCAATTTACGGGTATTTTGATAAGATCCCCGACATGGATGAGGTCGGGATTCGTTATGCCGGGATTCGCCTTCAGGATGGCCGACAGGGTGGTCTTGTAGGCGTTGGCTATCTTGTTCAGCGTGTCGCCTGCCTTGACCTTGTACACTATCACGACGACAGGGTGGTCGATCCAGCCTGTGACCTGCCCGGTCACGCCCACTCTGCTCTTGGCGTTCGTGATCCTGATGCGACCGTTCACCACGCTACCGCCCCAGAAGAAATACTTCCCGGTGACGGTGGACGAGCGCACGGTGGACGAGGCCGACAGATAGAGCGGTTCGTTCTTCAGCTCCAGCTCCGTGCCTGCGGTGAGCGTGGTGGTCGGCGTGGTCGGTGTGGACGGCTTCGGCAGAGGCGGTGCATCCTTCCTCATGATGCCCAGTGCGTTCGCGAGGGCGTTGACATACAGTTGCGCGATCTTGTCCTTGTTCTCAAGGATGAGGGTCGCGTCCTCCACGTTGTCGTGGAATCCGCACTCGCCGATTATACTCGGCATCTCCGGCTTGTAGCAGTCGATGAGCTTGTCGCTCTGCTTCAGGCCTCTGTTCTTGAACAGGTGGGACAGTTCCTTCAGCACGGACGAGGCAAGCAGACGGGTCTCCGGGCCTTTCTTCGGGCAGTAGTAGACCTCCACGCCTCTGGCTCCCTTGTTCGCCGTTCCTGCAGCGTTCGAGTGCATGGCGATGTAACAGTCAGCCCCCCAGGCTTTCGCTTCTGCCGCCCTCGCGGCGAGCGTCTGGGATGCCTTGCTGACCTTCACCTCGCAGTCGTAGTCCTCCAGAATCTTGGCTGTTCTCTTTGCGATGTCCAGCCAGACGGTGCCCTCGTTCGTATTCCCTGTGACGAACTTATTCCCGGTCTGATTGCTCGGACTCAAGTAGATCTTTTTCATGTGTTTCTCCCTTCTTGTTGTAGTTCTTCCTCAAACCTATCACTATGGCCCCCAGAAACGTGTCCACAGCGGCTATCGTGCCCACGATGGCCTCCGCATAGGGCCAGCCCCAGATGCCTGCCAGAGCGGCGTACAGTGCCCCACACGCAGGCAGAATGATCTCCGCGATGAAGCGGAGTGCGTCAAACGTGCTGTTGCTCATAGGCATCACCGTCCTCTTTCAAGGTCATCAAGGCGGTGGTTGATGACTTTGATCTGCTCCACAATCACGGGTATCTGCCTCCCGAACTCGTTATGAGCTTTGACTTCCGTTGAAAGCTCTTTCACGTTGTCGATCACGTTCTTCTGTCGTTCGTCCTGCAAGGCCAGCTGTGTGCGGATCTCCTGCCGTGTCTTGCTATTCGTTGCAGTCACAGTAATGACAGTGGTAAGTATAGACGCTATCATTCCTATGACAGCAACCCAGATTGCTGTCTCCATTTCGTCGCCCCCTTCTATCCGCCGATGAGATCGTACAGCTTGATGCCGTACACTCGCGCAGTGTAGTTTCCGTTGATCGTTCCCGAACTTGTCGAGTTGTATCTGTAATACAATGGGATCGTGAGCGTGCCACTCGACAGAGATCCGCTGTTCGCGTATATGCCGTAGGCGGTGGTGCCTTGCCTCGTTGAGTACACGCCGCTTGAGTTTACTTTGCAGTTCCATTTGTTGCTGGCGACCGTGACCGTGTTCTTCGTGCTGACATTCGATGTGCCGGTCAGCAGGATCATGCTCACCGTGGCGACGTGCCTGTTATTCGTCACGCTGTCCACGCTGACCTCAACAACAATGAGATCATACTGACCCGCGTTGCTGACCGTGAGAGACTTGTTCGTGTTCGTGCTCTGCGTGGATGCTGTTTGCAACGCCCCCAGCGAGGTCGTGTTGATCAGCGTCCCAACTCCTCCGCCGCCGCTGACCGTCTTCGTGACCGCCTGCGCATAGTATCCAGCCGGAATCGTGACGGTCGTGCCGCTGACGGCAACATCGGACGAGCTGTTCGTTTCCACGTTCGCCGTCAGGGTGACCGTCGCCGTGCCAGCTGTTCCGGAGCCGATATAGCCCACCGTGGTCACGTTCGGAGTGACAGAGATGTCCTTCGTAAACGTGAGCGTGTCAGATCCAGCTGTGACCGTTGCCCCCGTTCCGCTTATCGAGGACGGTGCCGTGACCGTACCACGTCCGATAAAGAACCGGTTGTCCTCCGCTTCGTAATAGCCTCCGGGAGCGTTTACATACGGCTGGGAGCCTCCGTACAGGCCGAAGCTCATGTCCGAGCTGGAGCGAAGCGCGATGTCCGCCTGCATGGTGATCAGGGAAGTACCGGCCGTGCCGGAGCTGACGTAGCCTGCGGTCGTGATGTCCGGCGTGACGGAAGTGGACGCGGACAGAACGAATAGGCCGCCTGCCGTGTTCACTGTGGCCGATGATGCGCTGATCAGAGCCGGAGCCGTTGCCACACCGGCCGGGATGGCCGAGACCGTGACCTGCTCCAACGCGGTGTAGCTCGTGTCCGCTGTGATCCTCTGCTCAACTCCCGAAGGCGTGACGGTCTTGCTCTGGAGCGTGACCGGATTGATCTTGTAATATCCTGCCGCGCTGTTGTACCCGGTCGGGATGTTGATATACTGATTGACGCTCGTCGCTGTGATCGTTGCCTTCGAGCTTCCGGAAGATGCGGCAGAGGTCGCTGTGGGGAGCGTCATAAGGGCCACCGATGTGGAAGCCGACGCTCCGTAGTATCCGGCCGGTGCTGTCACTGTCGGGCCACTCACGGTCAGATCCGACGAGCCTCTCACGTTCACATTTGCCGACAGGCTCACCGAGGAAGTGCCAGCTGTTCCGCTGGAGATATATCCGGCGGTGGTGACCGTTGGCGTGACGGAGATGTCCTTCGTCAGCGTGATGGTGTTCGTGCCTGCGGTCAGCGTGGCGGCCGTGCCGGAGATCGAAGCCGGCGCGGTCACGCTCCCATTTGCCACCGCGCTGATCTGGTAATACGCCGCGCTCTCGTTGTAGCCCACCGGTATATTGATATACCTTGTGGACGTGCTCCGCCCGATATTGCTCCCGACCTTCGTCCCGGTGTGTGTGCTCGTCGGGCTGGTCAGGGCCATCGTCGTGACCGTCGTCGAGACCGTGCTGCTGTAGTATCCTGCCGGAGCCGTAACAGTCGGGCCGCTGACCGTCAGATCAGAAGCGTCGTTGATAGCGATATCCGCCTGAAGCGTGACCAGGGACGTGCCTGCGGTGCCGCTCGATATATATCCAGCTGTCGGTATA
>Ga0310696_10008536_pt1 | contig 11938 bp, 9 predicted proteins | sample AusTroGonzalo_MG_4_FD_203885 | JGI IMG/M metagenome (GOLD analysis project Ga0310696, IMG submission 203885) | Bovine rumen microbial communities from tropical cattle in Woodstock, Queensland, Australia - Gonzalo_02 (v2) (version 2) | ecosystem: Host-associated > Mammals > Digestive system >... | reverse complement strand
CTCGAAGGGGCTCGCGGCAAGGGCGGCGGCTACAAGCTCGCAAAGCCCGCCAAGGAACTCACCGTTTGGGATGTGCTGAGCGTCATCGAGACTTCGATGAGCCCGGTAGAATGCGTCGACAACGACAAGAACGGCTGCGACCGTGCGGACATTTGCCCGACACTCCCGATGTGGAAAGACTTTGCAAAGATTATCCACGACTACTTCTCGGGAATCACCATCCAGCAGCTCGTGAAAAACGCCCCAGACAGCAAAATTCCCAGCTGCGGAGAAAAAAAGAAGTAGAAGCGGGAAAAATTCCGGCACAGCGTCGGATGAATGCAAGGAAGGCGGATTTAATCCGCCGTTTTTTTTGTGCAAATTTTTAGGTTTGTTCTGAACAGCGTAGAATGCTAAATTAAATGTATTAAGACACTCGCGAGGCGTTGAATGTTTTTTAGAATTTTGATTTTATGTGTTTTCACGTTTTTGCTGGGATGCGGGCAGAAAGACGAAGCCGTCAAATTATCGACCGCAGGCACAAATGCCAATAGCGCGGTCCCTGCAAAGCCTATTTCCTTGACGACCTACAGCGTGATGGATTCTGCGCGACTTAATGAATTTTTTGAATTAGATGAATGGTGGCGTAAAATAGACAAGGAGTTTAATGCAAAGATAGATAAGGTTCTTAACGATGTAAGAAAGATGAAGAACAACGAACGGAACAATGACGGCAAAGAGATTTCTTACAAAGTTTGTTTTTCCAACATCGACGGTTTCGTGGTAAAACATCCTTGTTCCTTAGATTCAAGCTTACTTGTAAGCATTGTGAAAAAACTGAACTTCAGCAATTCTGCGAAGGCACTCAAAATTGAAATTGATTTTATAGCGTACTCCAATTCTGATGAATATGCGAACTATTCGGAAATGTACTTGAACGAAGACGGCTCTATTGAAACAAGCTGCATGTCAAAAGACGGGAAAAAGTGCAACGACCTATACGCACAAGTTTCCGTTTACAAGAAACTTTTCCCTGAAAATGTTTTGGCGGGACTGGTTACAGATTGGCCAAGGAGCCAATTCGATATTCGCATTGACGAATCGACCTTTACCAAAAATTTCAAAATCGATGATTTTCTTTCTTCAATTTACGAAGAACGCCTAGAGCCTAGATATCACATGCCACAACGCAAACATCAAATGAATCAAAAGGACTCCCTGATTCCATTTGAAATGTGCTACGAAAACGGTATTGCAATTCCTTGTAATTTGGCCCAAAGAGATCGCTCGCGAATAAAGAACGCCATTGAAAAAGAAGGGGATACTTTAGTTACCGTCACCTACCAGAGATGCTTTATGTGGAACGATTTCGCTTTGGATGGAATGTCCAGCAAACATTATTGCAATTCTAAGGACGAAAAACATTGCAGTGAACTTTCCGCCTTGGTTCGCAGAAACGATAACGCAACGCCTAATTACGGTTGGCTTATTTTGTACCGCTTCGACTTAAAGGACTTTTCCTATACTATTGAAGAATTGGGTCATGGCGACCCGATGTGGACTAATTATAACGAATTGTACAAAAAAGGCGGCACATATATTGGCCGCGAGAAAAACCGTCATTGAGCACGGTTAGATTCCATTTCAGTTAAATCGGCTTGGACGGTAGCATCGTTCGGGTAATATTTGAGCGCGATTTTCAGCAGGCGAACGGCTTCGTCGTCGCGTTTTTGCGCGTGGGCATCGTAGGCCATATTCTTGAAGCCAAAGACAGCTTCGGCGTTTCCGTTCTTGGCGGCCAGTTCATAAGCGGATTCCGCGCGGTCGTAGAATTTGGAATCGTAAGCGAGGTTCCCAAGGAAAATCGCAGCGTCCGAAAAATCGGGCTTGATTTGCAGAACGCTATTCAAGATTTCCATCGCAACATACGGCTTTTTGTCTTCGGCGAGGACATCCGCAAGCTTATACATAATTTGCACATCGTCATTTTTGATGCTGAGCGCTTCACGGTAGGCATTTGCACTTTCGTCATAATTCTTGTTCAAGCGATGAACATCACCCAAGTAAACCAAGAAATCTGTTTCTTCGGGATGGAGCGTGTAGCCTTCGCGAATCACAGCAACAGCGCGGTCAAAATCGTTCAGCGCGATATTCGCTTCGGAAAGCTGGTAGACAATGCTGATGTCATTTTTGTCGAGGCCGTAAGCGTTTTCGATGGCTCGCAACGCACCGACTTTATCGCCCGTCTTGGTGTAGGCTTCGCCCAGATAGAGCCAGCCAGAAATGTTGTTCGGGTCGAGCTTTAACGCACGATGATAAACGGCAATGCATTCAGGATATTGCTTGAGGCGGAAATAGACGCTCGCCATGTTGAACAGCGCCGGTGCAAAAGAACCTTCAGAAAAGTCTACGGCCTTGCGGTAAGCGGCAGCGGCTTCCGGGAATTTTCCCATTTGATAATAGCTGTTCGCGACATTGAAACTCACGGCAACCGGATCGGCACCGCGATCTTGCGCTTTATGGTACAGCATAATCGCCTGTTTGAACTTTCCATCGCGATAGAGTGCGTTCGCACGTTCCATCAAGTCAAAGGAGGACTGCGCCGCGAAAGAAACGGAAGCAAGTAAAAAGACGACAAAAAGTTTTTTCAAATTTGCAAATTTCATACCAATACCATTATAGATTGCTTCGTCGCGTTGCTCCTCGCAATGACGTTTCTCTTACCGGATCCTTCGACTTTGCTCAGGATGGCGCAATACTCATACCTCAAAGCAACCGAAGGTTGCGACCTCATACCTCGCACCTCTTAGTCTCTAAATTTCACTTCGAAGGGTTGTTCCATGCCGCAGAAGGCGACCGCCTTGCCGTCTTTTTCGGCGGGGGCAAACGTCATGCGAGCGATAGCATCCTTCCCTGCTTGCGCAAGTCCCGAACCCACCGGAGATTCTTCAATCACCTTGATGTCGTAAGCACGGCCACCCACATCGACGCAAAAGCTCAAGCGAAGCATCGCATCAACTTCACGATCGCGGATTTGCGGCGGCACCTGGAAATTCGCCATCGAGCGGCTTTCCGGCTTTTTATCGACATCGCCCTTTCCGGTTGATATCGCACCGCCACGGAAATCGGCTACAAGTTCATCGCTAATCGCAGCACCTGCCGTTCCCGAAGCAACTCCAAGATTCATCGCAAAACGCGGGCCCGCCTTGGGTGAGCGCGAATTCGACTTTTGACGGTTCGGTTTGCGGGCCGTGTGTTTTTTCTCGACTTTCTTTTCGACTTCTTCGATTTTTTTCACGGAGACTTCGGTCTTGACGAATTTGCGTTCGTGAAAGACTTTGCCGTTCAAGAACAAGTTCGCCATCGTCACGGAAAAAACGAGAATCACACTTGCGAGTATTGCCGCAAGGAGAATCGTAAAACGCTTTAAAAATTTTTTAAGTAATTTTTGCATACATTTTTTCGTTTTTTGGAAGGGTGATTCCCGCTCGGGGGCGGGAATGACATGCCAATGCGGGATGACAAGCCCAAAGCTTTAGATCCTTCGACTCCGTTACACTCCGCTCAGGATGACACTTATCGGCCATGAGCGTTGAGCGATGAGCACGCTCATTACATTCGCTTTGAGGATTAACTCTATACGACTTACACAATCTCATAGCGAAGCGACCTCAAAAGCACAACGTGCTGACCTCATACCTCACAACCTCATTCCGCTTGGGCTGCGATGGAAACCTTCTTTACCCCCGCTAAATTGCACATATCAATCACTTGAACGAGCACACCGGTTTCCGCTTCTTTGTCGGCAATCACGACGGCTTCGCGATCAGGTGCTTTTGCAAGCGACTGTTTCAAGATGTCTTGCAAGCTCGCCAAATCCACCTGGCGTTCGTTCATGTGAATCGTTCCTTCGCGAGTGATGGCGATGAGCAAGTTTTCCTTTTCAAGTTGGCTTGCAGACTGCGCCTGCGGCTTGGTCACATCCACACCCGTTTCGCGAGTGAATGACGACGTCACCACAAAAAAGATGAGGAGGATGAACACGATGTCCATGAGCGGGCCCATCTCGATGCCCATATCTTTCTGTTTTCTTCTCGGTATATTAAATTCCATAAAAATTCCTTAGATTGCATCGCGCTACGCTCGCAATGACGTAGCTACGTTAAGTCGCGGCCTTCAGTTTGCAACGATGTGCTAATTTTCTCTGTTCCATTTTTCAACACAAAATAATTATCAATCACAGTTGCACCAAGTTCCATTTCGTGTTTCAAAATTTCGATTCGTTCGTCAAGACGTTGCTTTAAAAGCGTGAGCGGGAACGCTATCAAAAGACCACTTTGCGTAGAAATTAGCGCTTCCGAAATGCCATCCGCCATCAGCACGGGATTCTGGTTACCGTATAACGTAATCACTTCAAAAGTCGCAACCATGCCCGTCACCGTTCCAAGCAAGCCCAAGAGCGGAGCGGCAGAAGCCATCACGGCAACAATGTGGTTCCCTTGTTCCATGTAGCGCACGCTTTTCATCAAGCGCACTTGCATGTAATCGCGAAAACTTTCCAAATCCTTTTGAGCAATTTCGAAAGCATAAGAAAGTTCACGCGACAAGAATCCGCTACGTTTGCGCAGTCTCGTTAGCGCAAGTTTTTCGCGCTGTTCAGAAGATTCAAGAGCATCAGCATTTTCGCCAACCGAACCGTTTCCAGCCAAGTCTTTTTGCATTCGTTTTACAACTTTGGCAATGTCTTGCCTGAAAAAATCGCCACCAATGCGTAACCAGCTCGCGAAAAGGAAATAGAATCCGACAACACCCGCCAAGAGAATGGGGAGCATCACCACCCCACCCGCCTCGAACGTGTTCCGCAAGGATTCTATGAATATGTAATGAAAATCAGTCATAAATCATTCAGATGAGATTGCTTCGGCTATGCTCAGGGACCTTGTAAGTAAATTCAATTAAGATTCCTTCCCGAAGACTTGATTTAAAAGCCAGGTACTTTGTACATAGAGCTCACTAGTAATCTTTTCGATTTTTTCGCTCAGGAGGCCATGCAAAATCATCACGGGAATAGCAATCACAAGACCCATTTCAGTCGTGATAAGCGCTTCGGAAATGCCACCAGCCAGCACACGGGCGTCATTTGTACCCACTTCCGTAATCACCGTAAAGAGCGTAATGATGCCTGTCACCGTACCCAACAAGCCCAAAAGCGGAGCAATCGTGCCCATAGCGGCGAGAAGTCCCATACGGCGTTCCAATTTAGGCTGTTCACGGAGTAATGCTTCGTTCAAAGAGCGTTCCGCATTTTCGCGCGAATCCTTAGCCTTGTTCAGCACAGCAAACAGCACTCTCGAAAGGCTCGTTTCTTTTTGGAGGCAGAGATTTGCAGCATCTTCGAACTTTTTCTCTGCGACAAGTTCATTCATTTTCTTGGAAAAACGGCGACCGATTTTTCCGCGACAAGAGAGCATTATAAAACGTTCCAAGAACAAGAGTAGTGCGATGATTGCAACCAACATAAGCGGATACATCACAATGCCACCTTTCTTGAAGAACGCCTTGAATTTTTCGGTCCAAGTCAGTTCCTTGACATCAGAAATTGAATTCTTGATGGCCTTATTCTGCAACACGTCCAGCGGAACCGCAACGACCGCTCCGGCAGCAGATTGCGATGCACTCATTGCCGACCCCGCCTGCGTCACCGCCTGTTTGATATTCTGCGAAATTTCTGCGGGGAGTTTTGCATTCCATTCAAAGATTTTTCCTTGCAAGGCGCCCGAACGCATCAAGGCTTGCACATCGCCATTATCATTTGCAATTTCACCCAAGAATACCGTTCCCAAGCGCAGACGATTCACATTCACATCCGGACGCAAACCGACTTGCGATATTTCAGCACCATACGATTGCGTGTAAGTCACTTCATGACGCTTCAGCAAATCGTCCATAAAGCCATGCAATGCGGCAATCGTATTCGGCGTTTTCTTATCGGCTTCGATATTCGCTTGCTTCAAACGCAACAGACGAGCGTTCATTCCGACCGGATAATCGCCAGCGACATCGCCAAGCGTTTTTTCAATCGAAAGCTTGATTTGCGTATTGAGTGCATCAAATGCAATTTCTTCACTCTTAGATTTTTCTTCCGCTTCTTCAGTGACGCTCTTGCTCGACATCACTTCTTCGGTGATGCGGCCCAAATCCGTCGAAAGTTTGGAATAACGGCCATCAAGTTCGCGCGTTTCATTCTGGTGTTCTTCCGTCATCTGCGATTCCGCATAGCGATTGCTCCAGTGTTTGGCATCGAGTTTTTCCAGGGAATCCGCTTTTTGCATACGAATGCGGGTCAGCGCTTCGACTTCACGCTGCAAGTTGCGAACTTCGACTTGCAGCAAAGAATCCTTGATTCGAGCTTCGTCTTCAGCATTTTTCTTATCGCTAGACCAAGGCCATGCAAAGGCCGAGGAAGCGAGCATCAGAATGACGGCTGTTGATTGCAAAAATCTCATTACTTATCCCCTCCCACAACAGAAAGGCTGACTGGCAGGTTCACAATCTGAGGCGGCTTTTTCGCCTGTTTCACATCAATTGCAAGTTTCACCGCAGCACGTTCTTCCAAATTCAAATTTTCGTTCCATTCGTAAACGATTTTTCCACCATCGTTTTTACGTTCCAAGCGACCGTAAACAGAACCATTCTCGTCCACATAGACCATCCACTGGTTTCCAATGCGGAGGATCGAAGCATTTACGATTTCACCGTTTTTGCGAGTGAGCGGACTATTCACGACCGCGACTTCGTCGCCGAATTTGATTTCTTCGCCAAGCAAAGACTTGAGGCGCGAAAAAGCTTCTTCTTCGGAGGCATTTCCGCTTTCGATTTCACGAGTGAGCGATTTTGCGCGTTCCAAGCGGCTATCGCGTTCCCACGGGAGCGTCTGCGAAATCTGCAATTCCAATGTTTTGCTGATCTTTGCAAGTTCCAAACGCAAGGCGCGACGCTTTGCAGCCACATTTTCACTGCGATTTTTCGCACGGGCTTGCTTATTACGCTCCTGCTGGAGGCTTGCGGCCACCTTGCGAATTTTAACATTCAAACTGTCAATTTCCGCATGGCGACGTTCCGAATCCGCCTTGTAACGCTGTTCAAGCACCTTATGACGCGACACATCGGCACGTAGCATAGAGTCGGTTGCCGCAATTCTCTTGTTCAACGTTTGAATTTCGGAATTCAACTTTTCTTTCTGCATTTTCAAGTCACGAATCTCAGACTCGTAATCCGCAAAAGCATTCACCGCCAAAAAGGCTGATATCAAGATAAAAATAAGTTTCTTTTTCATATTCACCTATGTAACACCTAAGCAATTAAAATTTGTCACCATAAAATTGAAAATTTAACATTCTTTCAAACAAACCCTTTTAATACACAACATGAGTTCCTCCTGTCACAAGTGTTATAGGCTCAATACACACCTTACCGCTTTCATGCTTGTAGCCTAAATCTTTGCAAACAGCATATTCTTCATTGCAAGGATTTTCGCACCATTTTTTTATTTCTTTTTCCCAAATCGAAGAATTCAAATGTTCCACAACATAGCGGTTCACCATAGCTGGGCCACATTGCGGGTATCTATTATAATTCCAATTTCGATCTGCGCACCACTGCCATAGATAGGTATTACTTTCATTTATACTTAAGCTGTCCAAACTTCTAGCTCGAATATTCGAACAATCTGCAAGTTTATTGTTTTTAAAGTTACTGGCCACACAATAGCGCTTCAAGCCATCGGCATAAGCAATTGATTTTTGTTCAGCACTTATAGTATCTGGCAAGTACACACTCCAACGTTCGACTTTCCATCCATTCTTTTCCTGCATCATCGCCGCTTTCACATTAGATGGGAAACACGTTTCATCATTCTTACGATAATTACCATCGAGTAATCCGTAATAACTATATGCATTTTCGTTTGCTGATACCAAATCTGATTCCAAATCCGTTAAAGGACTTTTTCCGGCACAATAAACATCCATAAAAAGTCTACAGCCCTTAGAGTTCCATCCGTTCTTGTTGTCATCTTTTTCATTTAAACAATTACGGGCTGCAATATGCCACGAACTTGCCCAATTATCATTTTCTACATTCATCCTCAAAGTCGTCTTTGCCATACCCGAAAATACGCCCATTCCGTTTTCAATATTAGACTTTGGAACAACTCGAGAATCCATAACAGACTGTTTCACCTTATCGACATAATCAATATAAGCATCATCCGTCGCATACAAATCAACAGAAATTTCACCCACCGGGAGCATCATGTTTGTCAAGTAAAGCGTATCAAGATTTTTGACACCTCCAATAGTATAATTCATTGAATATCCGAAATTTTGTTGCGATTCCAAAGGATCATGCATAGCGATTCCTTGATAACCATCATCATCTTTTGTTGTAACGCCTTCGAACATTTTATTGACAGTCGTATTCATCGCTTCGCCCTTCGCATTTCCGTAATCCATTATGGACAAAACTCCACGAACAGAATTATCGTAATCCAGAGCAAGCCTTACAAATTCCATATCCATCGGATATTCCAAAAAATCCATTTCTACAGCTTTATCACTCCACATATCATATTCAACCCATTCAAAGCTTCCATCTCGCTTGGGTATGTTCAAGCCCTTGATTTTTAACGGCTTCGGGATTGTCGCCTGCGCTTTATATGTAGACGTTACTTCATGGCCCGCGCTATCCCACCTGAATGTAGCTTCCATCGTATAGGATTCGCCCTCGATTCCTTTTAACATACCTCCACTAAAGCAGTTCGCCGTTTTTTCAGGTGACAAGAATACCGTCGCTTCTTCCTTTTCATCAGAATTATATCTAGCAAAGCGCCCTGTCACCGTTACAAAAGCACTATCATAAAAAGCAAAATTTTCTGCCGAAGATTCTTCCAGTCCGTAGACTTTCGAGAAACAAACGTTCGGTCCTTCGCCAGCGACAATATAGCCGTAAGTGTAAATGCCTGTATAGACATCGCGCTCTTCGGGATAGTATTCCCACGGACCATGAAAATCGCAAGCCATAAGGAATACGGTCATCAAGATGCATATGGATTCTATCGCGACGCTCCAGAATGACAAAATCTTTCGTCTTTGGAATTTCGCTTTGCCATGAAAACAATTTTGTATAGCATTGTCATTCCCGCGAAAGCGGGAATCTCCTCTCTCGCCTTTGGACACTCGTGTCGCTCGTCTTGACCTAACCACTAACCACCAACCACTAATCACTTTAAAAATAGTATTCATAATTCAACATAATCGGTAAAAAGGGGAACTGAGAAATTGAAGTCTTTTTCGGAGGAGTCTTTTTCGTATCGTAGAACGAGAAGAACATATTGTCATGATTCGTCAAGTTGATAATCGTCCAACTAAAATTCCATTTTCCTTCGCGACCGATATCAACTGCTTTCAAGTCAACGCGAAAATAATCTGTCTGGCGGCCTGCATTGCGGCTTCCCGGAATCACAACAACATCATCCGTGTATTTTTGCCCGCCAAGTTCTTGTGCTACATAATACCCTTTGTACTCACTGATGGGCATACCTGACGAATATTTGAGAGCAAGCGAAGAGCGGAAATAGCGACCTTTTTTCTTGTGTTTCCATAGCGCATCGTCGCCACCTTTCCAGTTAATGCCCAAATCAAGTTTCAAAGCATAGGGTTGATGCCAACTCGGGAAATACGCCTTGGAACCATCATTAGCACGCATCACACTTATACTTTGGCTCCAGTTGATGCCGCCAAAAATCCAGCCTTTATCTTTGCGCAAGGAGAGTTCATACCCCATGGAATAACCATCTGCCGTACCAAAACCATCCGCAATCACAAAGTCATCCGAAGCCGTTTCTTCATTGCTGTCAAGAACCGCCTTAAACGTATTCAAATCGCTTTGCGTCTTGTAATAAACGCCCGCCGTAAAATCGTAACCTTCAAAGAGATCGCGCTGGCTGTATTCCGCCGCAATCAACCATGACGATGACGGTTTTGTCCGCTTGCCTTTAGTTGTTGTCGTTGCCGGGTAATAAAATTCGTTCAATGTTTCCTGGTCTGTATAGACAATAGAATTCAAGTATTGCAAGTAGTAGCCACCATAAAGTTCCAGCGACTTCGTGTCATCGAGATTGATGTTCAACGAGGCGCGCGGTTCTACCCCAAAGTGATTTGCAGCCGTTTGATAATTGAAACGCAAACCATATTGCAATAAATAATCCGGAGAAAGCTTCCATGCATCCTGCACATAGGCTACATGATGGAACGTTTTTTGAATGTCCTTAATGCTTATCGAGGCCATTGCTTCTTGATAACGTTCATAGTCGTATTCCAATTCATAGCCCAACGTGAACGTATGATTAGAAACACCGCGATAGTTCAACCACTGTTTACCCGCGAATGTATAGAGGAACATTTCAATCGACATGAGGTCGCCAATTTTCATAGTCTGGTAAAATTCACTGAAAGCAAATGTCGCGTTATAGTCCCAATCGCCATTAAATCGGTGGTAGAATCCTAGCGGAATCGCAATGTTTCCCCAATCCATGTAAAGCGGATCAAATTCCAAGCGGTCCTTGCCTATGTAATAGCTTAACTTGAGGCGAGAATTCTTGGAAAAATCGTACATGAATGTACCTTGCAAATCCGTAAATTCGTAATCCAAATCCAGATCCAAAAGTCCAATGGCATTGCACAAGTCAAGAATGTAACCGATGTAAGTCGTGCGCCCCGCAAGCACCCAACGCGCCGGGCCCTTATGGCCTTCCGTATGGAGTTGCGCTGCAAACGTGCTAATCTTGACACTCGTTTTGCTGAACCATTCTTCCACGGAATCCTGACCGCCAGCGCGGCCATCCATCTTGAGCACAGAGCTTAAACGGTTACCATACTGCGCCGGGAAACCACTCTTGTAGAACTGCACATCGTCAATACCTTCAACAAGGAATGTGCTGAACAGCCCGAAGAAATGCACCGGCGAATAAACAACAGCATTATCGAACAAGAATAAGTTCTGGTCGGCAGCCCCGCCGCGAACATAAATCTTGGAACTGAAATCGGAACTCGCGACAACGCCCGGAAGCGCCTGAATGCTCTTAATCACGTCTGCTTCGGCAAGGCCCGGCATGCGCTTGATGGATTTCGCGCTCACCACGGATTCACCCGGCTTGCGCTTCGGACGGCGACGCAACTGCACCACGACTTTTTTGAGTTCGGTCACCTTCGAATTCGTGCTACCCGCAGCAAGAAGTGCTTCGACATTTTCGTCTTGTTGCGCTGAGTCGAGCGAAGATTTGACTGGATGGGGCTTACAGTCCCTCCCCTCGGGCTCGGTCATATCCATGCAAGCATGGCTGCGACTCTCGCCTTTTTCGTCTTTCGTCTCTCGTTTTTCGTCTAAAGCGAACTTATCGCCAAGCGTCATACTGAACGTGCTATCGTTACCGAGATAAAGGAGTTCATAGCATTTTTCTTTTTCGGCACCAGCCGTATCGGAATTCGTAACGCACACGTTCCAAAGCGTATCTTCCGGGAGCACAACGCTAAAAGGCTGTCCGACTGTTGTTTGCAGCGCTTCGCCCGTTTCCAGGATTTCAACATTCAGCTTTTCGCCAGCTTCAAAAGACGCATCTTGAACAATTCCATTAAAGACAATGCTATCGCGAGCCGCCGTAAATGCGACCGCAATTAAAACAGAAACAACAATTCTCAACATAAATTTCATTACAATTTCAATTCCTTACCCCTATGGAACACCTTAAGGTACAAAAAGTGTTACCACATAATTCAAAAATTTATCTTTTTTACTATTTCTTCCGATTGTCGGGAATCGGAGCTAGGCTCCCAAAGTCATCAAATAAACAAGAATCCAGCACACACAACGTACTGGATTCTCGATTTTGTATTATATAGCT
>Ga0310696_10008535_pt1 | contig 11938 bp, 10 predicted proteins | sample AusTroGonzalo_MG_4_FD_203885 | JGI IMG/M metagenome (GOLD analysis project Ga0310696, IMG submission 203885) | Bovine rumen microbial communities from tropical cattle in Woodstock, Queensland, Australia - Gonzalo_02 (v2) (version 2) | ecosystem: Host-associated > Mammals > Digestive system >... | reverse complement strand
AGATATTGATATTATCCTTATTATAGAAGCATTGTCAGAAACATTTGTCTCTCGTTTCTGGGATTTTGTCAGAAATGCAGGGTATCAGACTTGTGAACAGGAAATTGAGAAACGCAATGCATACCGTTTCTTAAAGCCAACCGACACATCATTTCCTATACAGATAGAACTATTCAGCAGGAAACCCGATGCATTGGCTTTACCATCAGATATACATATCACTCCAATTCCAGTAGAAGAAGGTCTTTCCAGCCTATCTGCCATATTGCTTGACGACAGCTACTATGAGTTTACTTTGCAGCACAGCATTTTTTTCGAAGATGTCCATTATGCCGATGCAACAGCATTGATTTGCTTAAAGTCATACGCCTTCTTGAGCAATAAAAATCTTTCTTAGTTTCTGCAATTTATTTGAAATATCAAGAAAATTTATGAATTTTGCAACAAAAATATAGTATCACGATAGACAATAGTACTCAATGTTTTTGTCCGATTCAACCAATAGGCACAAAGTATTGAATGTCTTTTGGATGATAAACGAAAACGAAATTAAAAGAAATAAATGAACGACGAGAGCCAAAACATAGAATACAAGCGCAGCTGGAGCGATGAATACTTGAAATGGGTGTGCGGATTCGCCAACGCGCAAGGAGGCAGAATTTTTATAGGTATTGACGACGACAAAACCATTTACGGACTGACAGACTCGCACCGCCAAATGGAAGACATTCCTAACAAGATTGTCGCATTCCTTGGCATAGTGGTAGATGTTAACCTGCACAAGAAAGAGGGCAAGGAATACTTGGAACTCATTGTAAGCCCGAGCAATGTACCGATTTCGTACAAAGGTATTTTCTATTATCGCTCAGGTGCTACCAAGCAGGAACTGAAAGGTGCTGCGTTACAGCAGTTCATACTGAAGAAGATGGGACGCTCGTGGGACGAGATTGTATGCGAAGGTGCAAAACTGGAACACATCGACGATGAAGCTGTCGCATATTTCGTACGCAAGGGCATTAAGGCAGGCAGGCTCCCCGACAGTGCCTCCGAAGATTCCACGGAAACAATACTGCGCAACCTCGACCTTATGGATGACGACGGTGGTCTGCGCAATGCAGCTATTCTGCTGTTCGGCAAGCGTCCCTCGAAGTTTTTCACCTGTATTGAGTTCAAAATCGGGCGTTTCCACAACGATGTGGACTTGATGAACCAAGACATCATTATGGGCAATATCATTCAGATGGCCGACAAAGTGATGGAAATTCTCGACAGCAAATATTTAATCCGCCCAATCCACTATGAAGGTCTGCAACGGATTGAACCGCTGGAAATTCCAGAAGATGCACTGCGAGAAATCATCTTCAACGCCATTATACACAAGGAGTATCCGGGCTACTCTACACAGATGCGCGTTTATAACGACCATATTTGGCTTTGGAACTCGGGCGGACTTCCCGACGGCATTACCTTCGAGCAGTTTATGGGCGCACATAGTTCGTGCCCTCGCAACCGTCTGATTGCCCGAGCATTCTATTTGGCAGGCTTCATCGAATCGTGGGGTCGTGGCATTGGCAAAATCAAAGGCGAGTTTGTAGCAAACGGACTTGAAGCACCTGTTTACAAGGAAGAGATGGGCGGAATGTCGGTTTACATTACTCGACGCAAAGGTTTGTTTGGCGAAAATAGCCCTGCAAACGACCCTGTAAACGACGGTGTAAATGACGGTGTAAAAAATATTGATAATGAGAACATTGCACTGAAAAATGACACAACAAATGACGGTGTAAATGACGGTGTAAATGACGGTGTAAAATGGACAAGAAACGAATTAAGGATTTTATATGAAATGGCGCATAACAACGATATAACCTACATTGAATTGCAAACAAAACTAAAGATTTCCGAACCAACAATCAGACGGGCAATTAAACGATTGAGAATAAATATGATGATTGTCCGTGAAGGCTCCGACAAGTCTGGACACTGGTATGTAACCGAAAAAGGAAAGGAAATGCTATGAAAGGCAAAAAATGCCAACACATATACCATAACCTTCTTTCCATTTTCCAGCTAAAGCAATAACAACCTGACTTACAGCGAAGTTGGGATAAGCAACTCTTTTCCCCTACCACACCGCCACCTTTTCAGCGTTCTTCTCAACTACTCGCCGGGAAAAGAACACCTCCGACAATCCTCTAAAATTACATATATCTATTATCTGTGCGTTTTTTTGATTGGACTTTGTTATTTCGAAAAATTTGCTATATTTTTGCAAAAAAAATTAAAAACATGAAACCAACAGACATAATTTTCGATTCTATTCGACACGAGGCAAAGGAAGCGACAAAGAACACTCCTGATATGAGGTTTGGAATTGATTGGGCATCATATTGGCATAATCGTGCCGAACATTTTGAATGCATACAAAAAATAAAAGAAGAAAACAAGCGAATCTACAACATTAATGAGCAGGCAAAATCGAGAGGTTTTTATACAGGCTATGAGCAAAAAGAACTAATGATGCATGGAAATGCGCGAAACGAGCATATTGTGGACGCTCTAAAGCACTATTTCTCGGCAGGCGAAGATGCGAATGGAATATGTTGCAGAATAATGAACGAAATGTATAGGCGTATGCAAATACAGTATGCTTATTTGATGCAATGGAGATAATAGAAGAAATATGATAGAATTAGCAAACAATAATTTTAATGAATTTTTGTCAAATACTTTGGACAGTATTGATAATAATGTTGATACTATTACAAACAATATTGGCAATTGGAATAATACTGCGATGCAATCATATATAGATTCAGTGCATTTCTGCAATCAGAACATATCTGAATGCGTCGAAAACTGTACCGACAAAATAATAAATCAGATGAATTCTTTTGATTGGAGAAGTGTTTTGGTTCCCGCATTAACATCTTTGATAGTTTTCCTTATCGGTGAATTTATCAGATTCCATATCACTCAAAAAAAGAGATTAAATGAAATCAGATCAGAAAGCGATATAATTACCCAGCAAATACTTTCTCTTTCAATGAATGTTAAATTATTTGTTGGATATATCAGTGAGTGTGCTGAAAATATGAAATCGAATAGTGACATAAATCCCGTACAATTGCAATTAAATATAATTTCATTAGATATGTTGAAGCAATATGGGCAGAAAACTCTTAATACTGATTTTATTATCAATAGGAAAACTAGCGATGACAATATTGAACATATTCAAAATGTTATTAGTCAAATTGACTATCTTGAAAAATCTCAAATAGAAGTAAGAAATTTATATAATGGGTATCACGATTATGGTATTATGTATTTAAAAAAATGGAATGAATTGGCAAGAAACATTAACATAATGATAGGAAGTTTGTCAGAAGCGACACCGCGTAGCCAAAGTTTCATTGATTTTTGCAACAATTTGTCAATCCCTCAAATGAATAATCCTACAATTATTGACAGGAATGCATTTGTTAATAATGTTTATGAACCACTCTTAATACATTGCAAGGCTAATGCAGAATTGGATTTTAACCAAAAAATGAAATGGCAACTGATCGACAACTTAAATTGTATCATTATGCTAAAAAGACAAATAGATTTTCATAACAAAGGGAACGCTGAGGTTCTTGAAAAATATGCGAAAAGAATAAGTGTATCATATAACTCACTAAAAGATTCTATTACAATATTAAACAGGCAAGATTTCAAATGTATATTTAAAATAAAGTAAAGATTATTAATCCACGACATTTATCTAAACTACAATATCTTATATTTGCACCGATTATCTTACCGAGAATTACATACTGGACGAACAGAGAATCCGTAGTAACGGTCGGTGAGTCCCACATTATAATCGTCAGAAGCGAAGAGAAGAAACCAAGGAGAGTCATCGCCTGGTTCGAACAAACTAGTCCAATAACAGCCAGACAAACCTGCTTTGTCTAGACTACTATCGGAGCGAGAACCAGCAGCAGGAAGAAAAATTGAGTTGCCATTAGTCCCTGTGAACAAAAGTCCGTTTACTCCATTCTGTGTTGTCCACTTATGAGTGCAGTTACTGGATAGTTCGTCCATTTCTGCTTGTGTAGGCATTCGCCAGCCAGAACCCCAATTGGCAGTGGCAACATCGCCTTTTGAAGAAAGTACTATTGGATTATCGGTGTATTTATAGTTTTTCCCATTATATTTTTTCTTTGATTTTGTTTCTCCCCATGCATAATAATAGCCGTAGTCCTCCGATTTTGTAGCACCAATGTTGCATGTCGCCCATTTTGTTCCGCTTGGCAAACCAAGGTCAACCCAATCGTGACCATTAAGAGTTCCTGTTGTTGGACTATCAGTGTTTGTGGAGGCAACAGAAACATTACTATTTCCCGATATTATTATAAATATTGAGAATATTAGAAATAAAGTCTTCTTCATTTTCTAAAATTGTTTCACTAAATGTACTGCAATATGTTTCTTTCTTCTATTAAAACACATAAAATCTGTTTTTATTCCATGCTCTCTAATTCTTCTTATTACATACCAAGCGTACAGATTGCCCACAGCACCGACGGAGTTCGTCCATGCTATACACTACGCCCGTTTCGAAGTCGAGACCCCACGCGATGCCTGAGTCGTAGGGTGTGGATGACCAATAACTGCCGTAGGAGCCAACGCCGCCAACGCGTCCACCGCAACCGCGGTAACCAGCAGCAGGCAGGACAATTGACACACCGTTTGGACCGACCACCTTGAAACCACTACCTGTCCATATCCACTTGCAAGAGTTCTTGAGTTCCTCAAGCTGCTCCTTGGTCGGCAACTTGCTGCCGAAAGAGTGAACTGCAGCATCGTAATCGTAGAAACCTTTTTCGTTCTTGTTCTTCCACAATGTGCCACTCGGTAATCCAAGGTCAACCCATTCATGTCCGTTTAATATTCCTTTAGTTAGTGGTTTGTCAAGATATTCCAAAGCCTTGTCAGCCTGCACCATATTAGGAATATTGCCGCTTTGCTCTACTCCAGATTCCTGCAAGGCAGAAATAACCTGAGAAACTGTAATGTCGGGCTTCTGGCTTTTCATTAGTGCAACCAATCCCGAAACAACAGGTGCTGCCATACTTGTGCCATCAAGGCAGGAATATTTGTTGCCAGGAACTGAACTATAAATGTCAAGTCCTGGAGCAGAAATGGTTGAAGCATCGGCATAATTTGTAAAAGTAGTAGCTTTGTTTCCTTTCTCGGAAGCACATATAACTATGGCTTCGCCTGTGCGGTTCTGCGGTGGCAGGCACGAAAGCACATGGTCGTTCCCTGCCGAGAATACAACTATACAATTTTTCTTTTTAGCCTTCGAAAGCACCATTTTCCACAGGCGTTCCTCGTCCTTCTGGCATCGCTTGGAAAATTCGCGCTGGAAATCCAATGGTACATCGCCACATCCTGCATACGACGGTCCAGCCGACATATTTATCACATCGGCTCCGCTCGCCACGGCATAAAGAATACCTGTTGCAAGGGCAAATGTAGTGGTTCGCTCGCCATCAAACACCTGCACAGGCATCAGAAGACAGTCGGGAGCAACACCTGTTACGCCATCGTTAATGTGAGTGTCGGCACCAACGGCAATTCCAGCTACATGAGTTCCGTGCATTCCGTTGGTCGAGTTGCAATATACATTGCCATTTGCTGTAAAAATGTTGTAAGGGCTTATCACTCTGCCTTTCAGCAGTTCGTGGTTTACATCAAATCCGTCATCTACAACCGCCACAACAACCTTTTTGCTTCCTTTTGTGTGTTCCCATGCTTTTCTCAAATTTATAGCATCAATATGCCAGCCGGCATCAGCGCATTTATCAATATCGGAATATTCCTGTGAATATATTGTTTCTACGGTAATTATAAACTTGTAGTCAGGCATTTGTGTTTCCAATCCCTTGTGTATTACATCAAGCACATCTTCTGGCACCTGAATTTCGATTGTCTTCAGCAAATCGTTGTAACTTATAATCTTGTATTCGTCTTTCGGATATAGTTTCTTGAAATCTTTCGCAAAAGCGTTCAAGTCTGTTTCGTCATCCTCGAAGAAAATGCTCAAACGATTGGCAACAATTTGGGGAGCAACAGAATCTTCGGGATTTCGCACAACCTTCACACCGCTAATCGGAGCCATAACAGGCTTCTCCTTATAGTCCGACGGCAACGAATCACCTATTGTTACGGCAGGCACATCGGCTGCTACTGAGATGTTTTCATCGCTATTATTTTCATTATTGTTACAAGAGAACAATAAAGCTGCAACAAACAAGCATAAAATCAATCTTGTCTTCATACTTAAATTTAATTTTTAGGCACAAAGTTAATCATTTTGCAATGCAAAATTGTGGGTGTTAATATTTTTGTAAAAGAAATTTAGGATTAAGCGGTCGGTGGGGTTGTAAAGTGCCGAGATGGTTGTTCGGATTTAAAATCCTTATATTCAAAGCTTTCGGATTGCAAATCCGAAAGAACATAGGTTGTTACCTTAGGGCAGCGAGCTAAAGGTTGCAAATCCGAAAGGACATAGTGGTTCCTTACTCATCTTTAATTTTCATCACTATTATTTTCCGATGCGTTTGCGTCTATGGATAAGATTATTCCATCTCGGGCATTGAGACTCGTTACAACTTTTTTACCCGTTTTCTGTTCTAGTTCCATTCTGGCATTTTTAGCTATTGTTGCACCATCCACAGCATTTTGTATATGATCGTTAAAGTCTTGCGGATTTGAATTTTCCGATATTTCCTTTGTAGAAAGTTCAGCGAGCATATTTAAGACTAATTCCTTGTTAGTCATATTGTCACGCAGATTTTCTTTTTTCAAACCTTTGTATTCCTTGTATTCTTTGGCGGTTTTACCTGCCCATGTCTTATAAATTATATCGGTAAGTGTTGCAAACTGCACACCCTCTTTCAATCCGTGCTTTTTCCACTCATCGGTAAGGTCTTTGCGTATTTCTATAGATTTGAGCCTTTGGTTAATCCAAGCATCGGAATACCCCAACGCCCTATATTCGAGCAATGCACGCTGTATTCCTTGTTCCGGATCTTGCATTTCATCAATGCGTTCTTTTGCAACCTGTGCCATCCATAGTTTAAACGGTTCTGCCTTGGGGGAAGGAATGGATTGAATAAGACGGAAAAGTTGTGCAACATTCATACAATCAGTCTTGTACATCTTTCCATCTGCAGCAGGCATTTTCAGTTGACTACAATTTGTAGTCAACTCACTTCCTTCTGATTTTAAACGAGTTTTCAACACACTCCAGTATTTCCTAGGATTGGGACTATCGGTTAAAATTTCAATTGCATCCACTACCGAGAAAAACCATTCTTCAGTTTCCTTATCCCAAAGTGTGCGTACCTTTTTGTTTTCAAAAAGTTTTATCTGCGTGTCCATCAGTCTGCTAATTTTTGTCAAATTTATCTTGCGAAGATAATAAATCTAAACAAAAAATGCAAAATTGTGGGTAGTTTTTTTTGTTAAAGTAATATAGGATTAAGCTGTGGGTGGAATTGTAAGGTGCTGAGATGGTTGTTCGGATTACAAATCCTTATATTCAAGACTTTCGGATTACTGCCTTTGGCAGTGAGCTAAAGGTTGTTGCTTAAGCAACGAGCTAAAGGTTGCAAATCCGAAAGGACAATAGTTGCTGGATATTATCGAAACAATGATTTAACCCCAAAGCTATAGTTTCGTATATAACTGATTTTTCTAAAAAAAAAGGAGGCTGTCATTCCGCAAGTTAGAACAATAACGCGACACGGAACGGGAAGCGTCATATTGTTCAACTGTGCGGAATCTCCCATAGGACTACAAATTCAAAAGGAGATTGGCTGCGCCGAGCTAAAGGTGCCGTACAGACAGGCTCACAAGCAACGTTCCTTATGCTGTTCGCTTTGTCTTACGGACCCTTTAGCGCACGAAGCTTGCGAGTAATGACGGCGAGGGTAACAACAAAAACGTGTAATAAATTCAGTTCAATGTCAAACTACAGCCAACCCAAAGCTTCATTAACCACATTGTTACTTACCTATGCGGTCAATAACCTTCAATTTTGTACCGCTTCCTTATTCGGTCTTCTGCGATGATGCGGTCTGCGTGGTTTTGCCTCGTTTGCAGTACTTTCTGAGTTTTGCGGTGCGGGTTTCCTTTGTCCCGAAAACTTTCGTCCACCACGATGAGAACGAGAACCACCACGTCTGCGCCTAGATGTTTTCTTGCCTGGTGCATACTCGGGAGCTTCGCCAAAACCTTCTGGCAAAGGCGACTTCTCGACAACGCGCTCAAGGAGTTTCTCAATCCGCGAAAAATGCTCAATTTCCTTTTCGCCGATGAAACTTATCGCCAGACCGTCCTTTCCTGCACGGGCTGTTCGACCGATGCGATGGACATAATCCTCGGCCTTGTGCGGAATGTCGTAGTTCAAAATCAGGTTCACATTGTTGATGTCGATGCCACGCGAAAGCAGATTTGTAGTAACGATTATGCTAGTCTTTCCGCTCTTGAAGTCGAGAACTGCATTTTCGCGCTCCTCCTGCGTAAAGTTTGAATTTATCGGTCGGTTGGGCAGACCGTTCATCCGCAGGAACGACGAAATCTCGCCTACACTCTGCTTCTTGCCGACAAAAATTATGACTTTCTCGCCCTTGTGTTCCGCCAATGTACGAAGCAAAAGCTTCATCTTGTCCTTTTCGTAAACCATATACACCTTCTGGTCGATTTCGGCGGCGGGCTTCGAGAAATTTAGGTCAACGAACTTTGGTTCTACCAGAATCTGCTCGGCGAGTTTCTTGATTTGAGGCGGCATTGTCGCGCTGAACATCAGCGACTGGCGTTTCTTTGGCATCTGGGCGACAATCTTCATGATATCGGGATAGAAGCCCATGTCGAGCATTTCGTCGGCCTCGTCGAGGACAAGGAAGTCAAGTGTTGAAAAGTCGGCATAACCAAGGTTAAGGTGCGAAATCAAGCGTCCGGGAGTTGCAACAACGATGTCAACGCCATTGACGAGTGCATTTTTCTGGTCGCCGAAGCCCTGCTGGTCGTTTCCGCCGTAGATTGCAATTGACGACTGGTTTGAAAAATATGCCAGACCTTCGATTTGCTCCTCAATTTGCAGGCAAAGTTCGCGTGTAGGTGCAATTATCAACGCCCTGATGCCATTTTTAGGGAAACGCAACATCCGTTCCATAATCGGCAAAAGGAAGGCGACTGTCTTTCCCGAGCCAGTCTGCGAGCAGGCCATTATGTCGTGACCTTCGACAACCGGCAGGAAAGTCTTCTCCTGTATCTTTGTAAGCTCGTCAAATCCAAATGATTCGACAGCCTCGTGAAGACAATCGTGCAATGTCAGTTCATCAAATCGCATTTTATTCTCAATTTACAAATAGCAAAGATAAGCATATCAACTGAGCGATGGATACCTAGTAAGAGATATTTATTAACAAAAAAAGACAGCCGACTTTCGCCGACTGCCGTATAACATAGAATATCTCTGTTTTGGATAAAACGTTTATTTCAATTCTGCTGTAAAACCAGGTGCATTTCTTTGACCAGTAGGTGTAGAAACCTTAATTCCGATGAAAGCTATCGCTGAACCTGAAGATTTCTTTTTTATATCGGCCAGAATATCAGCGGGCATTTCATTTCCTGTTACTAATTGTGCTGTTGTTATACCACCTTCTTCTTTCATGTATGTGAATTGAGTTACAGTATATTCAACATCCTTGAAAGGAAAATTCACATCGCTTATTACAGCATCAATTTTTGTCGATTTTGCAAAAACAGACTTAGGAATTTCGTCACCGCTCCTATATCCTCCAATTGTGATTGTTGGCGTAGGAAGATTCAACACCTTAAACTGGCAAGAGGCCTCTCCTACACTTATTGTCACCGACTTAACATCCAGATCGGTTATTTCAACGACATATTGCCCTTCAAATCCAGAAACTTTTCCTGAATATATTTTTGCGCCACTTGATATCGACGGTGCGCCATCATTTGTACCAGCCACTACCAAAACTGGATTCTTTACGCCCCGATAGAAAACATCACTTGCACTGCCTTTGATTTGAACACTCTGTGCATTAGCCATCATAAAAGAAATGCACAGCAACGACACCACTAAAATTAGATTTTTTGCTTTCTTATTATTATAAATTTAATCAAAGGACTCCTTTTTTATAATTTTATGTCGCGTCTCCAGTTCTGCGAAGTCCTATAAACAGAAGCCATAGACAACGATATTGCAAATATATATTTTTTATATTTAAAACCTGCATTTTACAATATATTTTCAATCATCCCAGATAATCAATACTTTTATTCTAACGTGCCGAAAACGCTGACAGGACGAACTGATCGTCCACAGTCGCGAGAGAAAGAGTCCACATAGCAAGTATCTGTAGCAAAATAGAGTGTCCACGCACCATCCGAATCCCTAAATGTTTCGAGCGAACTAGCCCATAAGAAGGCATAGGATCCTTCACCATAGAGCTCGCGACCATTGCGGTAACCAGAAGCGGGGAAGAAAATAGAGTTGCCGTTCTGCCCCGTGAACTTCATTCCATTAACACCATTATATGTTGTCCACTCGTGAGTGCAACTGTTGTACAATTCGCGAATTTCTTCCTTCGTTGGCATTCTACATCCAGCTCCCAAATTGGCGGTAGCTGCATCGTCGGCAGCTTCCAAAACTGTAAGGTTGTCGGTAAAGCCGTTGTAACCATCATGAGCAATGCTACAATATTTGTTTAGCGTATTGTAATCACCATAGCACCAGCGGTATGTAGTCCAGCTGTAATCTTCCTTTGTGGTGGTTTCGCCCCATGCATAGTAGTTGCCACATTCCTCTGGAGAGTTTGCGCCTACATTGCATGCCGACCAATGCGTACCCGACGGCAGTCCAAGGTCAACATATGCATATTTCCACTGCGCATACAAGGTGATACTCCTAGAAATTGTTATTTCCTGCGTATTGGCGTATGAGGTTCCACTGCCATCGGCTTCAGTATTCCAGTTGTGAAAATAATAGTCAGGTTTTGAGAATGCATTTGGCCTAAGCACTTGCGGAGAACCAGCCACATACTGCTGCGGTCTCATTTCGCCTGTACCGCCGTTTGCATCAAAGGTAACTTTTACGAAAGAAGAAATCTTTTTCCACTGCGCGTACAAGGTCATATCGGAAGTAACAATTATTCTTTGCATGTCTTCATACGATGTGCCACTGCCGTTTGAAGTTGTATTCCATCCTTCAAAAATGTATCCGTGATATGTGAACTCATTAATGGCAAGAGGCTGCGACTTGCCCTCGGTGAATATCTGCACTTGCATTTCGCCAACACCTCCATTGGCATTGAAGGTTACAGTATAAGTTTCCTTCTTGCAACCGCTAATAGCCAGCACTGCAACCATCGCAAATATTGCAACAAGCATCAAAGTGTATTGCCGTGCTTTCATATTACAAAACCATTAAAATTTATGCAAAAATAATGATTATATGGGAACAAACAAGGATTTGGGTGTTTTTTTGTAGCGACGCAACGCATTGCGCCTCTACAGATTATTTATTCAATCGTAAAACCATTTTTCAGATAAATACAAATTCAATACAACATACCAAACATCCACAACGGAATGCGATTTCCATCGCCAATCTCGGTGTCCGCCACGGCAAGGTAATCCCTGCAATCTGGGAGAAATCCTTGCATGATTATGTGGGAAAAACACTTTTACAAAAATGGGCTTAAGTCGCAAAAAGAGACCTGAAATCCTTGTAAGTTGTTGATTTTTATTTGTATTATAGCAGTCAAAACATTTATGACAAAAAAAATGCTTTCATTGTGGGTCGAACAACACGATAAAAAAGGGTCGCGAGAATGGCCATCAAAGATGG
>Ga0310696_10008532_pt1 | contig 11940 bp, 16 predicted proteins | sample AusTroGonzalo_MG_4_FD_203885 | JGI IMG/M metagenome (GOLD analysis project Ga0310696, IMG submission 203885) | Bovine rumen microbial communities from tropical cattle in Woodstock, Queensland, Australia - Gonzalo_02 (v2) (version 2) | ecosystem: Host-associated > Mammals > Digestive system >... | reverse complement strand
TCAGTTTGTCGCCGATGAAATCGTAGAAGTGGGTAACGTGCTTCTCAAACTGATCTGCACCATCCACGTCATCATAGTACGTGTAGTCCCCGATGATAATGCGAGGATTCTTCACCACGTTCTTGATAAAGCAGAGGCTCGGGATCTTCGGATTCGGAAAGACTGCGTTCGGATCGGGTCTTTTGGTGATATTGTCCATGGTGGCAAATTTCGATTTAACGGCATAAAGATAGGAGTTTTGCCGCGGTTGTCCAAACTGGCCCACTTTTGCCCTCCTCATCCCGGACTTGATCCGGGATCTCCTCCCCGTCATTCCCGGCTCCGACCGGGAATCTCCGCCCGATCAGGGCCTGCTGGCTACCTGGCGCAGGTGAGCAACTGGAATGGCGCAGGTCCGCTGAAAGTACCCTGACTAGCGCCACCAGAATGCATGAGTGGCCGATTTGCGGCGCCGGTCACCCACTTTTTTCCCGACCTGCGCCAAATACAAGCCTTAATCGACAGGCTTGACCGATAAATTGGAATTTATCTGTGCGAAAAAACCCAATCAAGGCGGCGTGACGTGTAACTTTCTTTACACGTCTTTTCGTGGTCCCAATCATCCTCTGTGTCAAACTTGTAGAGACCACCTGCAGTTTTCACGTCATCCAGGAATAACTGAAGATTCACTTCGTCCGGTTTCATAATCGTGTCGGAACCTCCCATTACGGCATATACGGGGGTCTTAGCCACGTTGGAAGCATCGCATGCCTTGGGGTTACCTGCACAGGCCATACCAGCCGTAAACAAATCAGGATACGAAGAAAGCATATTCCATGTTCCTGTCCCTCCCATTGAACCGCCAAAGATATATACCCTGGATTCTGGCGATATCATTTCAGATTTGATAAGGAATTCAAGGGCCTTTCCCATCTTTACCCAATCCATCATCTTTCCTTGAGAATCCTTCTCAGGACACTGAGGAACGATAAATACAGCGCTTATCCCTTTTGCGCTGGCGTAATCCGCAATAGTCTTGATGCCGGGTTCCTCCATCTGTTTGGAATTGTCGTTCCCCTTGGCTGATCCGCCGTGAAGATAAACGATTACGGAGGGGGTGACACCTTCTTTAGGATTAATACCTGCGCGCCTGTATGGCCTGTCTGCGTTGGCGAAGGTATAGGTCCTGGCGGTAAAAACAACCTCCTGAGGCGTTGACTCATTGTCTGGCACGTCACTTTTTGAGCAAGCAACCAGAACGAGACACGCAACCAGTATAGAATATGTAATTAACTGCTTCATACTATATTAGACGGCTAATAGAAAGAAGAGTTTAAATTCCGATTTATCTAATTGTGACGTTGGTGACACCGGGGGTGCCTTCGCTGCCGGGGATGCGCTCGATATGAAGGTCGATGGTGAGGTCCCCGGTGTTGTCCTCGAAAACCGGTTCTTCCTTGGCCGCCTTATGGCTGCGGCTTCGGTTCCGGTTCGGGCTCAAGGCTCTTCTTTATTACGCGGAGGTCTTTGAGGTCGGTGAGTTTCAAGCTAGCTCAGGAGTTTCTTGACGATAGTTGAGATGGTGCGGCCGTCGGAAAGACCGGCGAGGGCCTTGTTGGCCGTACCCATTACCTTACCCATATCCTTGATGGATGTAGCGCCTACCTGGGCGATGATTTCCTTGATCTTGGTTTCGACCTCGGCCTCGGAAAGCTGCTTGGGGAGGTATTTCTCCATGACGGCGGCTTCGGCGAGCTCGTTGTCGGCCAGTTCCTGGCGGCCGGCAGACACATACTGCTCGGCGGCCTCCTTGCGCTGTTTGACAAGCTTCTGGATCATCTTGAGGATATCACCGTCGGCGACCTCCTTGGCACCTCCTTCGGAGGTCTTGAAGAGGAGAATTTCGCCTTTGATAGCGCGCACGGCGTTCATGGCCACGGTATCCTTGGCCTTCATGGCGGCCTTGATGTCTTCCTGGATCTGTTGTTCGAGTGTCATATCGCGAGTTCTTTTGTTTCTAGTATACAAATTTACGTTTTTTCTGCGTAACTTCGCTGTATGCAAAGTGTAAAGTATACAGGAACGAACTATGAGGAGGTGAAGGCGCTCTGTGGAGACAAGCTGCTGATGCAATTCGCAACCAGGTTGCATGGGATAGGGATTACCTTTGCGTTGTAAGACTAAGAGAAATGAGAAAGTTTTTGATCGTATTCACGTTGTTCATTGCCATCGGTGCTGTTGGCGGTGCAATAATGATGTGGGTGGATCCAAGTGGCAATGGTTGGGGCGGTGCGCCGATGCTGGACCTGCTAAGGGCAAAGATGCCCTGGCCGGATGTTTTCTTCAAGAACTTCATTCCGTCGGGGTTTGTACTGTTGGCGGTTAACGGTCTTACGCAGTTACTGGCTGCGCTGATGCTGATTAAGAAGCATCCGCTGGCTTACTGGGCAGTACTCGCCTGCGGCGTTATCCTTATGCTTTGGATTGTGCTGGAATGGTGGGTATGGGGCTTTAACCCCATCAGCAACCTCTATTTCGTCTTTGGGTTAATTGAGGTCATTGCCGCCATTGGAACTTCTCCTTTCCGGCGCCGATTTCAAAGTGGTATTTGACAATGCCCAGGTCTATCTGGGTATAGCCCCAGAAGAGAATCTGTCTGATCAAGGTCGACATCATCGCGAAACTGAATCAGTCCGGAAGCACGTCATCAAGCTATAAGCAAGACACCTCATTGTCAGTTGTTTGATTACGAAAAAGTGGCATTAATGCCAGTTATTCGGAGACAAATCTATGAAAAATCCCTAAATTTTAGGCTAAAAGTGTGCATCAGATCATCCAGGTCTTCCATCAGATTGTAGAGTCCGTCTTCAGACAGTACAGACCGGTCCACGTCAGTGCCGATTTCTCCGCGCTCATCCGCCTCAAAATCCTTAAGCCACTGACCTGAACTGATGTAATCCTTGAGAAGGTCCACGTCCGGCGCCAGATCCTTCAATTTTTCCGCACCGTCCGTCAGTGTGGCTGTTACGGCGCTCAGCCGGTTGAAGGCTTCACTCATCTGGTTGATGCGCTCATCCCGGCCTTCTACCATCAGCGGCTTGCGGAGAACGTTGATTATCTGGTAGCGTTTGGCCATTACTGATACTTGGTGAAGTTATACTTCTCCCTTAAAGCGGCCTTAGTCTCTTCATCCTGGTGAGTGAAGTAGCCCTTGAAGCCAGGGCAGAAGTTAATATGCCAGCGCCAGAAACGGCCGATGGCAGATTTAGGATTCTTGTCATAATGTGCGCGGAGCTTGCAGTTCTCGCAGGGATATTTCTGTTCAGCCATATAACTAGGTTTCTTTTAATGCTTCGTCTTCTGATATTTTTTGGAACCGTGGAACTCGCTTTCCTTCATGCTCAACTTCTTCAAAGAAATTCGTCTTTGTCCGAATCCAATAGCGTCGGTCTCCGTACATGGCTTGGTACACAACGGTTTCTTCTTCAGTAGCCTCGATGGTCGCGAAGGTTACGAAACGGTATATCTTTCTATTGCGGAAATGACGGTAATACTGGTCCATTGTTTATTCTTTATTCTTCGTGTCAATGCAAATAGTTACAGGGCCGTCGTTCACCAGGGCCACCTTCATATCTGCGCCGAACTCCCCGGTACTGACTGGACGGCCGATAGCCAATGATAAGGCCGAACAGAAAACCTCATACATGGGAATGGCTTTCTCATGTCCGGCGGCGCCTATATAAGAAGGCCGATTGCCTTTCTTCGTGGATGCCATCAGAGTGAATTGGCTTACTACCAGCACTTCCCCACCCACGTCAACTACGCTACGGTTCATAACGCCCGCGGCATCATTGAAGATGCGAAGCCCGGCAATCTTTTTCACCAGCCAGTCAAGGTCCTCCTGCGTGTCCTCATGGCCAATACCAAGGAGAATCATCAGGCCAGGGCCGATGGAAGACTTAACCTTTCCATCAATGGTGACGGAAGCGGAAGATACTCTTTGAATTACGGCGCGCATAGGTTATGCTTTTACATCTTCAAAGAAATTCTCCTTTGTACGAATCACTTTCCCAAAGGGGAAAACAGTTGCAATAGCCATCTTGAAGTGCTGCAGACCCCAGGGAATCCCTACAATGGTGACGCAGAAGATCAGACCAAAGGCAAAGTGAATGATGGCAATCTCCCACCAGCCACAGAGGATCCAGATGAGGTTCATCACGACGGACACGCAGCCGGGTTCGTTAGGACCGTCAACCAGCACATGGCCAAACGGCCACAGCGCATACGTACCCAGCTTAAACAGCTGAATGCCAAAGGGAATGCCGATAATGGTGATGCACATCAACAGGCCCACGATATAGTAGATGATGGCGATGATAATACCACCAAACAAAAGCCATAGTTAGTATGTTCCCTAGAAATTTCATAGTCTAGTGTTTTTGTCTTTCGACAGCCTCCTGGTAGAAGGTCTGCCGCTGTTCCTGGGTAATTCGATACCGGATAAGCCGGGAATCATCTTTCAGCCCGTTATCCAGATTACACACAAAGAGGTCATCCACATCTGCGATGTAAAGCCGGTTGTAGCGGATATCCTGGTATTGTTGCAAGGAGATTGTATATTTCATGGCCTTGACGGCCTCTGGAGCGTCCAGATTCTCACGGGAGAACACAAACAGGCCCATCTTGGTAAAATGGCCATAGAAACCATTCCCCACCTTGGACACCTTGCTCTCCAGAATTCGCCGCAGCGGCAACGCCATGGACCAGTAGGAGAATTCCTTCAAGCCGATGTACTTGCCGCCCTGCAGGCCAAAGCCGTATCCGTATTCCAGAATCTGGTCTATGTCATGATGATCCTCCCCTTTAGTGATTCCGGCCACATCCTTTAGCAGCGCCATTTCAGCCGACTTGCTCTCTTCCATGGCCCGTGTCACCTCAATGCCAATGGATTTCCCATCCGGTGACTGTAAATCCGGCCGGTCCATGTTCACAAGGCAGTCAAACTCGCTCCCAAGTAATGCTGAAAGCGAGATTTGAGCATACTGCTCGAAGAAACATGTGCCGAATTCGCGGGTGGGCATAGCGTATTTATTGTTTATCCATTATGGCCGCATTAATGGCTTTCCTTAACTCAGAGTAGCCGATGCCGTCAGGTTGTTCGGTAATCTTTTTCAAACGGCTCAATGTTATGTGCTTATTATCTCCACAAAGCCGATTGATTATGGATGTGGGGACCACCCAGAATCGCCAGTGGTCCAACTCCAAAGGGTTGGATTCCTCTTTCGTTATACCCGTGTTTAAGCAAAACACATAGACGTCGTTTTGGCGTTCATATGAAGAATTGTGATTCTTATATTCGGAGTATGCCTTGTCTATGGAAAAAGTACGAACCTCTGATACTTTTCCGTCTGCTCGCCATGAATGAAAATACCCGGTCTCTTTTACTTCAATTCTTTTTCCCTTGTAGTTGATGTCCCAAAGCGTCCACCCATTTTTGTTGTAAGGGCGCTTCATCCCCAACGCTTTTGCCACAATGAATTCAGCTACTTCTTCTTGTACATCCCATAAATTGGAATGCTGGAAACTCCAGAAGTCTAAAACTGTAAATCCTGTGGCTTTCCCGCCATAAGTGATGGGCTCTTTTCCTGTGAGCAGTTTGGGTGGCGTATGTTTATATTCCATAGAGTTGGGATTGTGTTCCAGTTCGCTAATTTACGAAATTAGCTTTATAGAATCAATCATTTCCTCCCTGTTTAAAGCCAATCTTGTTCCGTTTCTCTGGAATTTGTGGACGAATCGAAAGGGCTGCGATGGCTTCATATAGCGATTCAATATCCTTTCTAACGTCTTCTGATAAGTCATTGACAGCTCCGAGGTTTTCTTCTTGTTGTAACTGTAATAGGTTTACCTTGGCACGTAATTCCTTTAGTTCTGCAGTTAACACGGATGTCTCCATAATGTATTCTCGAATGCGGACAAACGCACGGAGTATTGCGATATTGGCCGCAATGGCTATATCACTTTTTAACACCGAAGACAACATGGCGACCCCTTGTTCCGTGAATGCGAAGGGCATATACTTTGTCTGCTTGTTCCGACGTTCATCTTCCGTGGTCACAATTTGTGACCTCGGATTGATTATCAGAGAGTTATGCTCTTCTTTGGTCAAAGTGAACATAAAATCAGAGGGGAAGCGCTCGATGTTTCTCCGAACGGCCTGTTTTAGGGCTTTTGTCTCAACTTGATAAAGCTTGGCTAGATCAAAATCAAGCATCACTTTCTTTCCGCGAATCTCATAAATAAGACTCTGTACAGGTATCAATTCATCATTCATAATTGCATTCATTTTTCCCAAAGATCATAACAATCAGACATATCACCAAGTTTTGGCAAGGCTTGCCAAAATTAGGAAATATCAAAAGAATTACTACATTTGCACGTGCATCAAGAGTGCCCCTTGAGGGCCGCCAACCGAGCTGAGCCAGACGCCACGGTGGTAAAACGATGCGGATGTTCAATCAAAAAAAGTCTGTATCATGAAAGAGTACAACTTCTTCAAGCTTCAGGGCGCCGTGCGTCCGACTGCAGAGCAACTGCTCGACACCAAACTGTTCTACCAGAACGCCGTAGAAATCTACGCAAGATTCGATGACTGGAAGGACGATGACCGTTTCTATTTCATTCCGCTGTACATGCAGATGACCTTTAGCTGCGCGGGCTGGGTGGCCGAAATGGCACCAGACCCAGTATGGCTAGGTTCTTTTGTGAGCGCTGTTCTCAACCATCCGGAACTGTTTCAGTACAATTGCCCGGTGTGTGGCAAGACTGTATTCCCCTACCGAACTGTAGGCTCTCCCCTCTCCGGCCGAGTAGATCTAGAAGGTCGATGCAGTTGTGGATGGCATGGAGCCGAATCAGTCTCCGGTTGGAAGGTTAGGGCCATCGCCCTGCGTGACCAAATAGAAGCGGATAAGTTCCGTCACGGCAAGTATATTCTACTCCACCCAAGGACTAAGCCTGCGACCGTTCAGGAACTACTCTACTGGTTAGCAAACAGCCAGGAGTAGTAATCTCTCTACTTTTCGATTTCTTTCTTCAAGAAAGCTGTCACCATTTCTATACCGTACTGGGAGCTGCACGTCGGGCATACGGATACCAGCTCCCAGCCTTCTTTCCCAAGCTTTCGGACTTCGGTCATCATCTTTCCCACACCAGAAGGAGTGGATGCGTCAATGGATTTGTAGTCAAAAGTCTTCGCCATAAGAATCATGAATGTTATTGTCACGCCGGATCTTTTCCTGCCACAGGAAAGAATCACGGGCGTCGTCATAAAGAGATTTCCTGTTTTTCCTGAAACTCCTATCCAGCATGGCACCACCTACCAGTCCCAGGAAGAATGCAGAAGCCACATCTGCATCACGTCCACTGCTCACCGGATCCGGATGCCAGTTAGGGTCAGGTTTTGTCAAGCAAAAAAATGACACACTTTAGTAATTTGGCGTCTGTTTTTCGAATATACCTTTATTTCGAGTAGTGTTAGACATTTTTTGCTAAATTTGTATTCACCAAGCAAAAACAAATAATAACACTATGACGCTACAACATCCCATTGTGGGATGTCAGCGTGCCTAACATGCCCGTTTATGGATTCTCGTTTTCTTACAAATTATACCGATACCACTTTCCTCGCTACTATTCAGGCAAACCTCAGGACGTGTAAGGCTTTCTATTTCACGGTAAGCTTCATCAAAAAAGCTGGTCTGGTTTTGATGGCCAAAGACATTAAAGCAGCCCTGGCACGCGGGGTCAAGGGGATGTTGGTCACATCTACCTATCAGAATTTTACTGACGTAGAATCTTTGCAGTCATTTTTTGCTTGGTCCACCGCTTTCGAAAACTTTGAGTGCCACCTGGATGACGAGTGCTTCTTCAACGATAAAGATTATTCAACTAATGGTTTTCATACGAAGGGATACCTGTTTGAATTTGAAGATCGTTGCGAGCTTATTATTGGCTCTTCCAACATTACCCGATATGCGTTACTGAAGAATATTGAATGGGATCTTGTTATTGATTGTCAAAAACAAGACGAAGCCTACCATAACGCTTTCATTGAATTCAGTGACATCTGGAGAAAAACGTTAGAGTTAACCCAAGACCGTATTAATCTGTATAAGCAGAAGCTCAATTTTGCCATTGAGCGATGGGATATGGATTACGATATGGCAGAGCAAAAGATTAAGCCAAACTATATGCAAAGAAAAGCATTGAAAGAGCTTAATCGAAACCGTGCAATCGGTATTAACCGCTCACTTATTGTATCTGCGACCGGCTCGGGTAAAACCTACTTGGCAGCCTTCGACGCACTGAACTTCAACCCTGACAGGCTACTTTATATTGTTCATGAAGGATCTATTTTACGCAAATCCCTTGAAACGTTCCAGGAGGTATTTGGTGGACTGAAAACATGTGGGTTGTTTTCTGGTGAAGCAAAAGAAATCGATCAAGATTTCATCTTCTCCACCAATGTTACTATGTGCCGGTCACTAGAGTTATTTGACAAGAAAGAGTTTGATTACATTATCATTGATGAGTGCCACCATGCAGTCGCCGATACATATCGCCAGATTATCGATTATTTTGAACCAGAGTTCCTTCTTGGCCTAACTGCCACTGAGAGCCGAATGGATAATAAGGATGTTGTCGAGCTCTTCGGAAACAATATCCCTTACGAACTACGCCTGAGAGATGCCATTATCAACGATTTGATAGTTCCCTTCCACTACTTTGGAATTCGTGATAATTTAGTTGATTATGGGCTTACGGACTCCGCTGAACGGCGATTGATTTCGCAGATGTCCAATGATGAAAACTGCGAGTTTATTCATCAACAGATAGAAAGCCATCGTATACATGGGCAAAAGCTAAAAGCACTTGCCTTCTGTCGAAATATCCAGCATGCAAGAATGATGGCCGAAAACATGAGTGAGCATTACCACACAGCCTTCTTAAGTGGAAAAAATAAAACCGGTGAACGTCTCCGTGCATATAACGATTTACAAAACGACAACAAAGAACTAGAGATTCTTTTTGCCGTCGATATCTTGAATGAAGGCGTGGATATACCCGGGGTTAACATGGTTCTTTTCCTCCGCCCCACTGAGTCCAGCACGATTTTCCTTCAACAGCTAGGGCGCGGCCTTCGTAAATACCCGAATAAGAGCTTTGTAACAATCCTAGATTTCATAGGTAATAGCTATAAACAAAGCGTGCACATTGCTGTTGCCCTTGGCGGTCTATCAAATCGTTTCTCTCCTGAGAAAAAAGGTTTGAAGCGTATGGTTAAGGGCGACTTCAAAGGTGTTGGTCTGGAACCATATGGAGTCACTATTAATATTGATGATCTTTCAAAGGAAGAGATCTTACATCATATTGATAACGAAAACTTTAATCAGCTCCGCTATCTTAAGAAAGACTATCAGAACTTTAAAGATTACCTCAAAGTGCAGTACTATCCGAAGCATATGGATTACGTCAATAGCGACTATGCCCCGGATTTGTTAAAGTTCATGAAGATAAAGATTGACGGAAAGAAAACGAATTCATACTATGGCTTTCTGAAGGGAATTGGAGAGGAAGGCGTTCCCCACTTCACAGAGAGCCAGATCACTGTGATTAATTACCTTTCTAGCTTATTGCCACTTGTCCGTCGTCATGAGTTTTTGATTATGAAGTATTTAATGGCCGGCATCACTGCAGAAGATCAAATACAGCAGCTCCTTGGAAAAGAGATTGTTGGATTTACGCTAGAGCAATATGAGCATGCTAAACGCTTCATGAAAGAAGGCGGCGTTCTTAGACAAAAAGATGGTGCTGTAGAATTGTGTTGCCCAGCCGATGAGCCAGAATTCACCGAATGGATTTCTGACATGCTTGACTACGGTCTTTCCCAGTATGAGGCTAGGTACAAAGATGAAGATGATTTCCTTCTCTACCAGGATTACAGACAGGACCAGGCGCTATTAAAGATACTGGAGAATCCCAAGCATAACCAGTTGGGTACTTATTATAAAAACGGGAATGTCTATATTTTCGCTGGACTTAAGAAAGACGCCAATGTTCAGGAGCATCTCAACTACAAGGATCTGTTCCTTGATAGCGAGACTTTCCAATGGGAAAGCGTTGCACATATTTCAGCAAGAGAAGAACAAAAACAGACAGAAAGTAAGCAAGCCTTCGTGTTTGTCCGTAAAGTCGACGTTGAGAATGGTCTAACTCTCCCATTCACATACGTGGGAACCGGACATCTTCAGAATCCACGCAAAGATGCAACAACGAACGGCTCCATCCTATATGATATCCGACTTGATACTCCCCTTCCGGATGACTTGATGGAAGATTTTAAGTGGACCGCTTAAATCTACTCCTTTTCCCTCTTGTCTCCCCTTAATAAGGCGAAGGCGTATACCAGATGACCACCTACAACAAGGAATTCAGTGACCTGTCATAGCTGGTATACTTTTCCGATGAAGAAGCCATAGCAAAAACTACTCACCTTTGCTGCGAAATACTACCTGCGCGAAGTATACACTCGTGGGGTACTCTCTAAGGAAAGCACTTTGCAAAAAATGCAAATTGCTTTTCCGACAAATCTGTCCAGTACTATAATTCGGACATGATCATCTCTGTCGGATACCGTGTAAATTCTGTTCAGGCCACCAAATTCAGGATCTACCTACGCCGCATCCAGGAAATCCCTTCGTTCGTTGAATAGTACAGGTGGCCATCGTTGGTCTGGGCCAGCAGTTCCCGGCCGGTGGCATTGTACCAGCGTTTGCCGTTGCCTGCGGCATTGACGTGGATGCTTACAATGATGGTTTCCTGTACGGGTAGCGGGAGAGGAGATTCTCGCCAAACAATCATCCCAATCCCTCGATTTCGAGGGGATAGGATTTCTTCTCAAAGACTTGCGATTCCAAAAAGAAGTTGTATATTTGCAAAAGAAACTAAAGCGATTCTACGGATTCGTGCTGCGGGGGGAGCCGAGGCTCCCTACCGCTTTTTTATTTTGATATAACCGTCGGACGGCACCTTTTTCATAGACATAGAGTTCCTGTATTTCCGGATGAGAGTAAAAGAAATCGGCTCCCCATCGCATTGAGGAACATTTTACCAACGCCGGTAAAACGTCCATTTTTTCCCAAAAGCCTTGCGATTCCGAAAAGAAGTAGTAACTTTGCAATTGAAGGGGGGATAGGCAACCGGTTCCTCCGGCCCTGTCCCCTAAAACCTTCAAGTTCTAAAACCACTCCGCTGATGGAGTGGTTGCTTTTTTTAGATAATCAACGATATTACTCTCAACGGTCTTGATATCCATAGGCAAATCATTCAGGAGACCATCATTATTTTTGAGATAGTACGGATTCTCTTCAGAACCAAGAAGAACCCTATGTCCATTTGTGCGTAAAATGGACGTCACTTCCTTTTCATAATCACCCCTCCTGCGGCCAAATGGCCCCATTTGCTTATCGAACTTATGATCAAGATGTATGGCGCTGACTCCTCCGGATTGTTCATCGAAGGTTACATCGACATAATCGGGATTATTAAGAAGACGAAGATACTCCTGAAAGTTTTCTTCTCGTTGCTGGTCACTTACAATCATCACATAACACCCTTTGCGGCAGAAAAGGGCGTTCCAGGATAATCTGACCACGGTCTACTTTAAACCATTCGCAAAAGTTCTCTATCGCATCGCGAAGCGTCCAGCCTGGCGCGTGACGGAATTGTCCGCCTTTTGGGGTGGAAACGCAAAATGCTGTATGCTCTTGATTTGTAACCGGATCTAGGGCAGGAACTGTCAGAACCTTCAAACGCACTTTTTCCATAATTCAACAGTTTACAGTTCCATTTGATCGTGGATGGAGAACCAGACATACAAAAATACGAGTTTCACTTCAA
>Ga0310696_10008531_pt1 | contig 11942 bp, 11 predicted proteins | sample AusTroGonzalo_MG_4_FD_203885 | JGI IMG/M metagenome (GOLD analysis project Ga0310696, IMG submission 203885) | Bovine rumen microbial communities from tropical cattle in Woodstock, Queensland, Australia - Gonzalo_02 (v2) (version 2) | ecosystem: Host-associated > Mammals > Digestive system >... | reverse complement strand
CGCAGGTAGTGGCCGAGACGTTGAAGATGGGTGTGATGGACTTTGCTAAAATGCCATCGCAAAAAGAGATTGACGAGGTGAAACTCGACTATCTGACAAGTCTGCTGCCTTGCGACTTTGAGGTGGACGAGAACTTTAAGATAGCGTGTGCCCAGTGGCGGCGATTTATGCATTGGGAGGGCACCATACTTGTTATAGACTACAAGAAATACGGAAAATATATACAGGCGCATTTCTACGAATTTAGCGATAAGCAGCTGCAAGCCATCTTCGAGCTCGACATGATGCTGAAGCTGATACACCAGGAAATGGCCCGACTGAAAGCCAAAACGGAAGCGAAACACACTGTATTGAAGTCGGAAACTGCGATGAAATACTGGAGGCGTTTGATGAAACTGGGATTGGTTGACAGTAACTGCCAACTGCTACCAGATACGTCGCGACAACAGGCTATGTATATTGTGGAGCCTTTTGCCGAGAAACTTGACATAAAGAATCAATGGAAGCCGTTTGAAGACCTCTGGGGCATAAAGAACCTGGCCCAAGAAAAATGGAAATTCCAGCAAACAGGCATTTTGCCTCCTATACATCAAGATATAGACAAAGTGTTTAAAGATTAGCTAACTTATTGATTATCAAGGTTAATACCTCCTATAATAGCCCCTACTATAGCTCCTATATAGGGGCTATTTTTATTTTATCCAGCCTACCTTTGCACTCGCAAAACAACGAGAGTCGCTTAAAGGAGGCGACATAAAATAAAACAAATAATGGAAACAAAGATTTTAAGAGTGGTACGACAGGGCGAGGCCTTTAGCGTACAGTCGAGTAAAAACGAGGGCGGGCAGATACAGAAGTGCAACATTGTGCTTCGTGAGCTGGGCGGCTCGAAGTATGAAAATGAGTATGTGGGCGCCATGCTGGGTAATCTGGCGGCGTGCAGGTTCTACGAAGGTGATGTGGTGGCTGCCACACTTCGGTTCTCTACGCATGAGTATCAGGGACAGGTGTTCCAAGAGATACTGGTTACGGATATTGTGAACATGAAACATTAAAAGATTAAAAGACGAAACATTGGAAAAATGATTACAACAAAGATTTTGTTTACCAAACTCATGGAGTTTGAGGGTTTGAAATTGAAGGCTTACGTAGACGTTACAGGGGTGCCGACGATTGGCTACGGACACACGTACAACGTGAGAATGGGCGACCGTATTACCGCCTGGTATGCTAAGGACTTGCTGAGCGAGGATATAGCTTACTTTGAAGAGAAGGTGAAGGAGCTGAACGTAGCTAAGACCGAAGGGCAGCTGGATGCGCTGGTGTCGTTTGCCTTCAACTTGGGTGTTGACCGATTGGCTAAATCGACGCTACTGAAAGTGATTCGCCAGGGAGGCAGCAAGAGCGAGATAAAACGCGAGTTTAAGCGCTGGGTGTATGCCGACGGCAAGAAACTGAAAGGGCTGGAGAAACGCCGCGAGTGGGAAGCCAAGAGATTTTTCGAGTAATTTTGAGTAATTAGGTATTTGTTTTTAAAACGAGACGACTATGTATTATTAATGTTGAAAATTGTTGAAGAAACACAGGTTGTGGTAGAAGGTATGATGGCCTTCGGTATGAATGAGAATGGGCAGCGTACGCTGGATTTCGAGTGCTGCGAGGATGTGGCGGCCGAGCCGTTTACGAGTGATTTCAAGGTGCAAGGGATGCGCGATGGTAACGTTTATATGACCGAACGCCCCAAGCGACACCGAAACAAACCGATATTCCGCGACGATAACTGCTCGCTGAGTCACGGACATAATGGTAAGTATTACTTCGTATTCACTATGGACGACGAAGAGTTAGGCCGATTGCCACAACAGCTGGTGCAGCAGGCTGGCAACATAGCCCGCAAGGTGTTGAAGGAGATGATTTTTGAAAAGGAGGTGATGGGATGATAGGAGTAATAGCCGTAAACACAAAGCATACAGGCGACCCTAAAAAGGATAATCGTGGCTATGCAGAAACCATGTCTTCGGAGCAGCTTGACCAGCTGCTCTCCGAAGCCTGGCTCAAACAGATGGTGACCAGTATTCGTAGCGGTGACGAGAAAAAGAAAGACTTCCTTCCTTATATCTGTCCGCACTACTCGGCCTTTAAGAATAATCATCGGGCCCAGGCTGACATCATACCCGAATCGTTTACGTTTATGACCTGCGTGGATGTGGACGATAAGGAGTTGGTAGATAAGGCCATTAAGCATTCGCTGGAGTTGAACGAGGACGAGTATTCCGACTGGTGCGATCAGGTGCTTCGCATAGAGTATTCGGCACGAAAAAAAGTGCATATCTATATCCGAATACCAAAAGGTATGACCATATCTGAAGCCCAGCAGGCATTCTGTGCCGAGATAGATGTGCCTTACGATGAGAATTGCATCACGCCCGAGCGATTTATATTCGTAACGGGTAAGGACGAAGAGGTGTTCCGCTCGAAGCACTGGCTGGAGCCACTGAGCGATGAGGAGATAGCTGAGCGACGTGAGGCGTTCATGCAACGCGGGCTTGATGTGGATGGAAGGCCGTTAAAGAGAGGCCCCTCATCGCTCTTCGAGGAGGTGAGGAGTGAGGAGGCGACGAAGGAATCGCTGGCGAAGTTTGACCTGTGTGTGAAGGAGGCGGGGCTCGATCCTTACTCGATGGATATCTGGGGCGAACGTAACTGGCACTCAAACCTGATGGCTGTGATGTCGGTTGGCGTGGGTAAGTTGATGAGCAGGGAGCAGCTGTTTGCGGTTGTGGCTGTGCGCCTGAAAAACTATTCGCAGACTAAAGACTGCAAAACGCTTATCAACTATTTCTACGACAACTATAATGCCGACAAGGGCTTTATGAGTGTGGGATTGCGCGAGATTAATGCTAAAGCGCAGCAGGCTCAGGCAGAAGAGGTAGAAGAGGTTGAAGTGCTTGATGAGACCACCCCAGGCCCCGCATCGACAGGAGGGGAGTTGAATATCAAGCGCCTGCCCCAAGGCATTAGGGATTCAATAGCAGCGGTGGGGCCGCAGCTGACTATGCCGATAGTAACGGCCATCTGTCCTTGCATTGGTGCGCTGGCTACGGGCGTAAAGCTCGACGTTCACGGTCAGATGCGCGGACTCAACCTGATAGCCTATATCACTGGTGAGTTTGCCAGCGGCAAAGGCTCTATCGACCCTGTGATTGGTGCCTGGATGAGCGAAGTGCAGGCGCTCGACGATATGTATATACAGCAGGAGGATGAATTTCGGCGTAAGAAAAATGCGGCCAAGAACCAGAAGAATCAGCCCGAAGAACCCAAGCTGCCTGTGCGCTACATTACCTTTAATACCACGGTGGCCAACCTGGCCGAGCGATTGGCTAATGTTGAGGGTAAGCACGCCTTCTCGTTTACACCCGAAGCTGATATCGTGGCGCAGAAGTGGAAGTCGAGCATGAGTGATTTTTCGGTGATGCTGCGCCAGAGCTACGATGGCTCGCGTTACGACCGTGAGGCCCGCAGCGCCGAGGCGGTGAATGTGCATATCAAGCATTTGCTGTGGAACGTTACGATGTGTGGCACGCCCGATGCACTATACCGCGTGGTGACCAATTACACCGATGGTTTCCAGAGTAGAATAGCCTTGGCCCAGACGCCCGATAATACCTATGCCAAGCTTGAGGACAAGCCTTACGCGCTGACGCCCAGGCAGATGGAGCGAATACAACAGATAGCCCATTTGCTGCCGATGATGACGGGCAAGGTGGTGCTGCCGAAACTCGAAGCCAAAGGGCGCGAATGGCTTGAGAAAATACGCCTGGAGGCGATGATGAACGACGATCGTGTAAAGGCCCGTGAGCGATTTCGTACCTGTGTGACCACGCAGCGAATGGTGTGTTGTATGATGCTGTGCAAGGTGTGCGAACAGCTCATACAGAAACATGGGTTGGCGGGGGCTGAAGCCCAGTTGAAAGAGAAACCCGGCATGTGGCAGGAAATGCTGCTGAAAACCCAGATCCCAGCCATGCTCGACGCCTACAACATCATAGCCGACTCGCTGCTCGACAACGCGCTCTACTTTTTCCGCGAAAGGATTGAGAATGCCTTCGGCAGTAGGAACTATGTGAGCAATATGAGCGGAGAACGTACGAAACGAGGGCGCAATGATTCAATCTATGAACGTCTTGATGTGCAGTTCTCGTGGAGTCAGGCCATGCAGTTCTCGGTAGCCGTAAAGGGTGCAGGTGTTACTAACAACAGCGTTCGACAGATGTTGAAAAACTGGCGCAAACAAGGTTTGATAACACAAACGGAGGATGGGATTTACCGAAAAATCCATGGTTAAAGTGGTCAAGATGGTCAAGGTCAAAATGGTCAAAATCGAAAATAACAAAGCATGTTTTGTGCTGCTTTGGCGAAAGCTGGAGCGCACAAGGCGCTTGCTGCGGTGCCAGTATAAGCGCTATAGTATACGCAATGTGCTTAAGGTGTGGTATGGGCCGCTTGCTACCGACGATTTTATTTGGGAGGTGTGCCAAAATACCATTGTTGACGATGAGCCGGCCTACGGTAACGACTTGCTGTTGCCGCCATCGCTCTATCCGCGAAAGAATCGCGAACTGCTGCGCGCCATTGTGATTGTGAGCCTTGGGCTTAAAACCCGCAATGTGAAACTGCACGAGTTGGATGCTGCTTACAGCCTGGCGTTCCCACACAGCACGCCCATAAACGTGAATAAGAAGCGAAAAGATTAAACGAAAAGGGCATAGCCCTAAAAAGCTATGCCCTTATTTTCCTTTTACCAGCCGTATTTGCTCCAGTTTACGCTGTAATACCATTGGTAGTTCTTAATAAGCGAGTTGCATTTGAACATGTTCGAATCGTAGGCTTGCTGCGGGAAGTACATGCTTACACCGCCATATTGCGACTCGTTTTCGGGAAACTGGCTAAAGCTGTTCTTAATGAAGTAGTAAGCGCTTTGCCATTTCTTTGATACGATAGAATAGGGTACGGCCTTGTTAAAGGTGCCGAGCCACTGATTGTATTGGGTTGCCGATGCGTATTGGTAGAATACCGACGACATATCGTACATGACTTTTAGATTGAGGTTGTCGCTAAAATAGAATGGGTGTTTTGATAAATCTAACTGGGCGGGTTTGGTAATGTTGTTGGAGATGGTTGACAATAGCTGATTGGTGGCTTGTGCCAACGATTCCATCTCGGATAGCTTGATAACCGACATGGGTACGCTATAGCCTTCTAACCCTAAATTGCGATATGCATTGGTTTTATAGGCCTCAAGGTAGTAATCGTAATAGATGTTACAGATGTCTTGATAGAAGGTGCCCGAATTGGAGAACAACGCCGGCATGATTGTATGGTAAGGTGCGCCGTCGCCAGGAATCTCGGCAGCCGAGCCTATAAGATAGTCGGCGGTGTTACGGAGCTCGTAGGCACTCTCGGCACACATGAAATTACAGCAGTCGGCAAAGATGTATTTAAATTTGGGAAGTCCATCGAGGGCTTTGGCCATCTGGGTAATGTTCATAGACTTGATATCTTCGTGTATATCGTAACCCATGTCGTAGCCATAGGAACGGGTTTTCATGGTCGTTACCGAGTCGGTATCAACAAGCCAGCCTGATGCATGGCCCCAAAGAACCAAACCGTACTCCTTTGAGGGGTATTTATCCATAGTCCATTTTACGATTTCGCGGAATTTCTGTGGGTCGCACGCAGCAAAATCCTTATCGTACTGGTAAACGGTTTTTCGTTGGCCCTTAGTAATCTCTACAATGTGTGGCCAATTAATGTATCCTATAGAATCGATGAACACAATGAGCCGTTGGTTATCCGACAGCTGGCGCGACCCTTGGTCCATTTCCAAAAGGTCGTTATACATCTTGTATTTTTCGGTGAGGTCGTTCTCGCCCGACATATATACAAGTACGGTACGGTCGTAAACGGTAGGTTCAATTGGTTCGGGGTCGTCTTTTTTATTACATGCCCACAACAATATAATACCTAAAAATCCTATAAGAAACTTGCGCATATATCAAATTTTTGTGGCAAAGTTACTAAGAAATACGTAATAAACGCTATTTTTTAATCGTTTTTTAGTATCTTTGCATCGCAAAACAATGATTATAATGAAGAAACTATATATATTGCTGACATTATGTATGTTAATGCTCGGCGCAAACGATGGATACGCTCAACGTTCAAGATACAATAAACATCATTCAAAACACAGAACGCACAGAGTTGTAGGAAAACATAAAAAAGGCAAGAAATCAAAGAAACGTACGACGGTGCAGTATCGTCCTGATTCGCGATTGCTTACCGACCCGAATTACGACCCTTTCCTGCAGTGTGAGGATACTTGCAGTCATGTGCACGGTATAGACCTGTCGCATTACCAGGGCGAGGTGTTTTGGGAAACTGTTGGCGAGAATACCAAGATGGCTTACGTGTACTTGAAAGCTACCGAGGGCGGCGACCGTATTGATGCCCAGTACGAGCGAAACATTGAGTTAGCACATAGGCATGGGTTGAAAGTGGGCTCGTATCATTTCTTCCGTCCTAAGACGCCGGTGATGACGCAGCTTGAGAACTTTATGACGCAGTGCAGGCCCGGCGAACAGGATTTGATACCGATGATTGATGTTGAGACTACCGGCGGATTGTCGACCGAGGAGTTCTGCGATTCGCTTTTCAATTTCCTTGACTTGATAGAAGAGGCTTACCATCAACGTCCGCTTATCTATACATTCCGTAATTTCTATAATCGCCATTTATTAGGTAAGATAAACGATTATAAACTCATGATAGCGATGTATACCGAAGAAGAGCCGGTATTGGCCGATGAACGTGATATTACCATGTGGCAATACACCAGTCACGGCCGCATAGTTGGTATTCGTGGCAGCGTTGATAAAAGCCGATTCTTAGGCAACCACGGGTTACGCGATATACGCTTTAACCACATACGGCACGTAGGAAAAAACGTGTCATTCTTCGATGTGCGTAAGCGAATGGGCAAATGAGGCAAAGAAGTTTGTAAAAGCCTCGGAGGGAATAAAACGCATGTAGCGGGCCGAGCGGCGCACACGCGATACGAGTGCCGAGCCGCCTGAGGCATGAACGAAAATGCTATCGGGCGACTGCGAGAAATAAAAGTCCTGGGGGCGATTGGTGTATTCGGCCAGTTCGCGGGCTACAAGGTTGGCATTCTTATCAATATCCTCGCCGGCAAACGGTATATCGGTAACCGAAAATCCAAACAACTCTATTAACAAGGCGCCTTCGAGCTGGGCCATTTGCTGAAAATGCAGACGGGCAAGCCAGTTGCCAAGTTCCTGATAGTTTACCTTATGGGTATTGTCGCGCAGGTTTACCCCAAGGTCTATCAGCAAGCGCAAGGGCAATCCCTCGTTAAGTATATGGCGGGCTATGCGTATTATCTGCACCAGCATAAGGCGTGTGCTTACATCGCTCTGCTCATCGTCGAGAATTTGTTGCAGCTGGCGATTAAGTATAGGATTGGTAAGCTTATAGGGGCGCAACAGCTCTTCGTCGTCGCCATCCTGCTGTTGCTGGAAGGTTGCTACTTCCCATTTGTGCCATTGTGCGGGCGAAAGAGTGAGATAGAACTGATCCTTGCACTTGCAGATTCCCTGATACACAAAGGGCTGCACATTATGCAACTGTGCCATTTGGTAGAGCTTATCCCACTTGTGCAGAGACATAGGTTCGAGTGTCTCGGCTGTACCGTAAACGCCGCACTTAAGCAGTTTGAAAAAGTTTCGTTGAATAATATTCATGAGTACCTTTTTGGATAACGCAATAAGATTGATAACAAGGCAACAATGCCCAGTGCAAACGGATAATACAGATAGGGTAGTATGGCTATAGGATTAAGTGATGCCAGGCCTGCAGCAATAAGTATCTGGGCACCATAAGGTATTAAACCTTGAACCATACACGAGAATGTATCTAATATCGACGCACATTTCTTATTATCAACACCATAGCGGTCGCCAATTTGTTTGGCAATGCCTCCAACGGTAAGTATGGCTACGGTGTTGTTGGCGGTACAAACATCGACCAGCGATACCAGCGTGGCTATGCTTAACTCGGCGCCACGCTTGCTATTAACACGGCGTGTAAGCAGATTAATGATAAAGTCGATACCGCCTCTTTGTTTTATGAGCTCGAGCATACCGCCAGCCATCATGGTAACGATAATAAGCTCGCCCATCGACAAGATGCCTTCGCCCATAGCGCCAAACCATCCGTATATATCAAAAGAGCCTGTTAGCAGGCCAATAATACCGCACAACACGATACCTAATGTGAGTACTGCCATAACGTTCATGCCGCAAATGGCTGTTACCAGTACGGTGAGGTAGGGTATAACCTTTACCCATTCTACTGCGGGAATTTGCTGTGGGGCTACTGTGTCCTGACCAAGGAAATAATAGGCTATGAGTATAACTAACGCTGCTGGAAATACGATAAAGGCGTTTACCCTGAATTTATCGCTTAACTGGCAGCCTTGCGTTTGGGTGGCCATAATGGTTGTGTCGGAAATGAACGAGAGGTTATCGCCAAAAAACGAACCACCAACAATAATGGCTGTCATCATGGCTAAGTCGGAACCTGTTTCCTGGGCCAGTCCTACGGCTATGGGAGTAAGGGCAGCTATCGTTCCTACGCTTGTTCCTATGGATAGCGAAATAAAACAAGCTGCTAAGAACAAACCGGCAAATATCATTTGTGGTGGTAGCAGACTTAATGCCAGATTAACGGTGGCATCGATACTACCCATTTGTTTGGCCGAATGGGCAAAAGCACCTGCCAATACAAATATCCAAATCATCAGCATCATCTGTTCGGTGGCGGCGCCGCCGCTGTAGCTGTTAATACGGTGCATCAATGGCTTATCGTTAAAAACAATAATGGCATAGATGCTCGATACCATAAAGGCTACAGTTATGGGAATCTTGTAAAAGTCACCAGCAATGATGCTGGTGACTAAATAGAATAAGATAAACACCACGATAGGTGATAATGCGATGATTCCTTTCTTCACAGTGTTACGCCGTTTTTAAAGATTGATATCTCACGGTAATCGTTCTCTTCGTTCTTGGCTTTCTCGCCGCTGGCAACTGCTAATACCTTATCAATAAACTCGGGCAGCAGTTCGGGCATTGTGCGACCCTCTATCAGCTGGCCTGCCGAGAAGTCAATCCAGTTCTTCTTGCGTGCTGCCAAATCGGGATTTGTGGCAATCTTCATGGTTGGCACAAAGGTGCCGAATGGCGTACCACGACCGGTGGTAAACAATACCAAATGACAACCGCAAGATGCGAGTGCTGTTGAGGCTACCAAGTCGTTACCAGGAGCCGACAGCAGGTTCAAGCCGGGATTCTTCAGTATGTCGCCATATTCCATCACACCGCTAACGGGCGCCTTTCCGCACTTCTGGGTGCAGCCTAAAGCCTTATCTTCGAGTGTTGAGATACCGCCGGCTTTGTTGCCTGGGCTTGGGTTCTCGCCAACAGGTTCGCCGTGCGAGAGGAAATAGTTCTTGAAGTTGTTAATCATTGAAACGGTTTGATTAAACAGCTCTTCGGTCTTACAACGATTCATAAGAATGGTTTCGGCACCAAACATCTCGGGAACCTCGGTGAGTACCGATGTGCCGCCCTGAGCTACCAGCCAGTCGCTGAACTCGCCTACAAGCGGATTGGCGGTAATGCCGCTAAATCCATCGGAACCGCCACACTTGAGTCCTACACGCAACTTGCTTACAGGTACACTGGTACGTACGTCTTTGCTGGCCAAGTCGTACAGGTCGCGCAAAATGTGCATACCAGCCTCCATCTCGTCGTCAACACGCTGGGTAACCAGCAGCTTTATGCGGTCCTTATCGTAATCGCCCAGCATTTTCATGAACTCTTCGGGCTGGTTGTTCTCGCAACCTAAGCTTAGTACCAATACAGCGCCAGCGTTAGGATGCAGACAAATGTCGCGCAGAACCTTACGGGTGTTCTCGTGATCTTCCGAAAGCTGCGAGCAACCATAGTTGTGGTGCCAGGCATAGATGGCATCAATACCTTTCTCTTGGGTTTCCTTCTTCAACTGCTTTACCAGTCGTTCGGCAATACCATTTACACAGCCAACGGTAGGTACAATCCATATTTCGTTTCGAATACCTACATCGCCATTCTTACGTACATAACCCTTAAAGGTTCTGTTTTCTTTGGCAATGCTAAGTTCTTCGTTTACAGGTGAATATGTGTACTCGAGAGTACCTGAGAGGTTGGTCTTCAGGTTATTCTCGTTTACCCAATCGCCAGCTTTCATATCCTGCATGGCATGACCGATGGGATAGCCGTATTTAATAATGTCGGTACCAGCAGTTACATCCTTAATAAGTACTTTATGTCCTGCAGGAGTATCCTGATTAATGGTAATCTGACGACCATCTACATCAATGATTTCGCCCTTCTTCTTGGGCACAAGGCAGACTACAACCGAGTCGGCCGGATTAATCTTTAAAAAAGTAGCTTGCATGGTTTTATTTAATTGTGAATTGTGAATTGTCAATTGTGAATTATGAATTGTCAATTGTGAATTATGAATTATGAATTAAATCGCTGTACGGCGATAGAAATCAACGTTTTCTTTGGTAAGAATCTCGATAGGCATGTAGTTAACGGGATTCACGGCACGCTTCATGACGATAGCGTTAAACAGTGCATCGACGCTGGCGTAGCCCTGCTGATAAGCGTGCTGGGCAATGAGGAACGAGATGCTGCCGTTACGCACGCAGGCCTCGTTCTTGGCCACCATATCGTAACCCATAATCTGTACGTTGCGGCGGTTGCTGCGGAACAGGAAGTCGCCAACAATATGTGCTTTCGAGTTGAATGTAATGCAATGGTGCACGTTGGGATGACCTGAGAAGAACTTCTCGAGAATGCCGTCGTAGTCCTTGTGGTCTTCGTCCAAAGGCAGGTCGACTTCGGTAATCTTAATCTGTGGGAAGTGGTCGACCATATAATGACGGAAACCTGTTTCGCGGTTAGCCTGCTGCTTTGAACCCACAATACCATCGCGCGTCTGCTTCATCAGGGCAATCTCCTTTTCCTTATTGGCAATCAGCATCAGCATCTTTGCAGCAAAGTATCCGCTGGCAAAAGAGTCCTGACCAAAGAATGACAGGGGCTTCAAATCGGGCATATACGAGTCGAGCAACACATAGGGAATGTTACGCTCGGTGAGCTTCGCCGTGAATCGGGCTGTTTGCTCCAAAGTGGCTGGCACCAGTATCACACCGTCGATCTTGGCTGTAAACAGCTCGCGAACCATCTTGGTGAATGCGGGGGGATTGAATCGCTCATAGTAAATAAACTTTAGCTTAATGCCAAAGTCGCGACGGAACTCGGTACAAGCCAGAGCGCCTTCTTCAATCTCGTCCCAGTAAGCTTCCTGCTCGTGCTTGGGCAGCACACAATAGAATGTATATTCCTTATTATATGCCAATGCCGAGGCATACATGTTGGGGCGATAGTCCATTTCCTCCAAAGCCTTGTTTACCTTTTCCAATGCGGCTTTCGACACATTTGGACGGTTGTGAAGCACGCGGTCTACAGTACCGGTAGATACTCCGGCTCTTGCGGCGATGTCTTTAATAGTAATATTCTCCTTTGCCATAATCTCAGATATTTTGTGCAAAGGTACAAATATTTTCTGATTCTCCAAACATCTTGGTAAAATATTTGTCCCGAAATCGTTTCCGTAAGTTTTTTGCCACAAAACACCCGAAAAATTTGCGTGGCTCAAAAAAACTTCATATCTTTGCCTCACAAACGAACAAAATAAGTTGAAAATATATCAAAAAAATCAAACAAAGCAATGGCAAAAATTGTAAC
>Ga0310696_10008530_pt1 | contig 11943 bp, 7 predicted proteins | sample AusTroGonzalo_MG_4_FD_203885 | JGI IMG/M metagenome (GOLD analysis project Ga0310696, IMG submission 203885) | Bovine rumen microbial communities from tropical cattle in Woodstock, Queensland, Australia - Gonzalo_02 (v2) (version 2) | ecosystem: Host-associated > Mammals > Digestive system >... | reverse complement strand
CGGAACTTTTCGATGTCGGCGTCAATCTTCGCCTGTTCCTCGTCGTTCCACATCTGCCAATAGGCGTCGCTCATGACGCCGGGGTCGCATCCCGGCGGCATGCCACGACGCGGCACATCCGCCCCAGCCGACGCGCCAGCAAGCATGGCTAGCGTCAATACAGTGAACTTACGGTTTTTCATTTTGCTTCATTCCTTTCTCGTTAGGGCAGTCGTCGCAGTCCTTTTCGCCGCTCGCGACCGTCCAGCGGTTTGTCACGTGCGGATGGGAATGAAAGGAGCTAAGCCGTTCCCAAAGCCCCGGCTCGTCCAGCCACACCGTGTCGGCGGAGGCGCCAAGGCAGCATCCCGTCAACAGGGCCAATATTGACTTGTTCATCTTTGCTCCTTTAAACCGCAGAAACGCCGCGTCCCTGACATGCGCGTATTTAACCAAATCCCGCAGACGACGGCAACCACCCGTTTGGGTGGGTTTTGTCTCAGTGCCGTCTCAAAACATCCAGCGCCTTGCGGTCGAGCTTGTGTCCGCGGAAATCCTCGAATTCGCAGTCGGTGCGCGATGTATCGAGTATGCCGAATAGACCGTCGAGATTCCAGAGCGCCCAGCCCCAGCCATGGCGCTCGCACGTCTTAAGCGCATCTTCAAGCCAAGCAAGGTACGTCGCATGAGGCACACCCGTGCGCTGACAGCAGCCCAACTCGCCGACAAAAAGAAAAGTGCCGTCGTCTATTGCAGGGCGCCACGCTTTGACATAGTTCAGCTCAAGCCACTCGACACCGTCCGCACAGCCCTTCGGAGGCCACGGCGGACACGGCTTCGGATCGTTTTTGTTGAACACCCTGTAATGCGTAAGGCCGTGCGGCTCATAGCAGTGAATCGACTCGCCGGACGCAGGATCGAACGGATGAAGTTCCTTCACCGGCTCGTTGCCCCACCTCCAGCCGTCGGACATAACGAATCTATCGGGATCCACCGCACGAATCGCCGCGAACGCCGCGCGCGCGACTGCGGCATAGTTTGAAGGCGTCGCGCCGTAGAACGCGATCGGAGCAGGCTCGTTCACGAGGTCGAACGACAGTTCCTCGTTCGGGATGCCGCGATAGCGCCTCGCAAGAACGCCCCAGAGGTTCGTGAAGGCGGCAAGGGGTTCGGAGTCCCGAAAGAGAGACTGCGGCTCCTGCGGCGGGTTGCAGCAGTATCCGGGAGCGCGGTGAAAGTTGATCTGGACGTGTATGCCGTGCTTCTTGCCCAGGCGCACGGCCTCGTCCAGTTTCGCAAGCTGAGACTCGACTGGCTTCATCCAGTCGCTTTCTTCGACAAAGAACCTGTAGTCGAGCGGCAGGCGCGCGAAATTGAACCCCCACTCCTCCATCCATTGAAAACGGTCTTCCGGGAAACAGCCGAAAATGCGCTTGTCGCCATTCTCCATCTTCGTACGGCAGAACATTCCGAGCAGGTTGAACCCGCGCCAGCGCACGGACGGACGCCAGGCCGATGTCGTTCCGTGCGCCGGAACCGATTCACCCGCATTTGCCGCAAGCGACAGTGCCGCACAGACGCAGAAGCAGATTTCCTTGCAGAGCACGACCTGTCCGCCGGATTGCAGAGGGTTACCGGAAGCTGATGATGAAACCGCGCCTGGAACCGGCACGAAGGACAAGACTCTGCCCGTTGCCGGACGATACGATGTCGAGCGCCATGCCCTCGGGCAGCTGCGCCCGCAGTGCTTCGAGCTGGCCATCGGGCAGGTTGATGCCGCCGCTGTTAGCCTTGATGAGAACATACTTGCGCACCTCGTTCGCCTCCACAAGGTAGGACTGCATCGCCTCAGCACCAACAAGCTCAAGGCAGCTCGTCTCGTCGATGAACACGCCCTTGCCGGTGGACGAGCCGACATCGAGGAGCGGATTCTCGCTCGTCGCCGCATTCGCGTCGTAGCCGGTTGCGGGCAGCTCAAACCGCAGGCACGAACCGTTCTTCACGTTGAGGCTATTCGCTATCGTCATCTTCGGATGCGTTCCGCACACTCTCGCCAGACAGTTGGTGTCGTAGCTTTCCGTCGAACCAACATGTACATTGCCACCGCAGTTGACAGAGCCGTCGTCAACCGTCAATTCGCATCCGATTCCATAGATGTACATGTCATTTGAGCTTGCGGTGTTGACCGTCGCGCCGCTCTCGACGACAAGCTTGTTGAGGGCGGAGGCCGTCCTACCGACGTTGGACTCGCCAACCGTCAACAAACCGCTTGGGCAGTTCAGCGTTGCACCCGTCATCACCTGAATCGTATTGTTGGACGACGCATACGTGTAGCAGAAGCGATTGTAGGGCAAGCTCCACGTCGCCCCGTTTTCAATCACAAAAGAGTTGTCATTACCACAGAAGTAACCCTTTACGCGATCACGAATCGTGAAATCCGCGTCAGGGCCTGACAAGACAAAGCTATTGCCGTTTCCCCATATCAAATACTCGGTGCGGCTCGCATAGTTGCGCAACGCCGTATCGAATGTCGCGTTTGATATGACGATGAGGTTGCCGAGTTCCTTTCTGACGCCTGCCATGCCAAACATCATCGTCCCGGTGTTCGTCACAACCGCGCCGTCGAGAATCTCTAGCAGATTGCCGCCGCGCCCGCCGTTACTGCCGGCGGTTGCGAAGCTGAGCGACGTCATGGTGACACGGGCATTGTTGCTGAAAACCACTCGGTTGCTTTCGCCGCCGTATGCCCCGCCAGTATCCACTGCAAGAGCACCGAGCGTAGCCGTCGCGCCGTCGGTAACCGTGAAGGTGTTGCCGCCAAATCGCATGTACTGAGAATCAGATGCGTCTCTGTTCCGCCCAAGCGAAGTCTGCCCGCCCACAACGAGCCGAGATCCCTCACCGCTTACAGTAAGCGAGTTCCCAGTCTGCTCCCTCGCACCTCGGAACTTTTCGCCGTCGCTGAACTCAAGCGCTCCCGAAACGCTGAGCAGCGAGCCTCCGTCAACTGTTACCTTCGACTTCTGTCCAGCCGTAGTCGCACGTCCGAGGACGAGCGATTCCCCGTAGAGCGACGAGGCCCCGGTCAGCCTCAACTGGTTGTTGGTTCCGGCGGTGCCGGCCACATACACATAACTGACGTTCGTGGCGACAGCACCATCGGAGAATTCCGTATAGCGGTTGGACATGGTATCTGTCGCATCCCATAAGTTTGTGGCTTGTCCTGCCGCCGAAAAGTCCCACCAGCCGCCCTTGAAGAACGTCCCCGCGCGTTCTGCGGAAGAGAAGCCGTTGAATGAATGGGCGCATTCCGCAGAAACTGTGTCGCCCGTCTGGTCGAAGATGCATTCAGGCGCAAGGTTCAGGAGCCGGAGGTTGTAGAAGGAAGGCGCATCAAGGGTGAACGTGCCGCTTTCCGTCACGGCGTATGATTCCCCGCCTATCACCTCGGTCACCTCTCCGCCGACAGCCACAGGCGCCGTGGCGTCGATGGTCAGTGCATAGCGGGTCTTGTCGGGGTCGGCGAGGTCGCACAGACGCACCGCGCCATCCTCCATGCACGGCACGAAGTTGTGCTTGAGCACCTCTTCGCCATCTTCAATGTCGTATATTTTGATATAGTAGAACTTGCCGTGGAAAGCGTTGCTCCATGTACCGTATGCACTGCCGTTATACACATACGACTTGAAGAAGGCCATTTTGTATTGCGGCGCAAACGGCTGCAGCCCGCTGCCGAGCTCGGCGACAACCGTGTCGGTCGTCGTGTCAGTCACATACGCCTTGCCGCCGCTGACCAGCAGTTCGTAGTCCCGGTTGGCGGTGAAGGAGGAGGTCGCGGCAATCTGCGACGCATAGTAGTCGAATCGGAACTTGCCAGACACATTCGGGGCAAAGTTGAAGTTAAGCGCATCCGCCGTCGCCGCCGCCTTCAGCCGCGAGCAGAAGAGGAACTGGTTCTTGTTGCTTGCCCCGTTTTCGGACGAAGCATACTTTGCGCGGACGACCGTGTTGCTCTTTGGCACATAGTCCGTCAACATGTATGCGCCGACGGTCTGCGACGATCCGGCGATTGTCATGTATTCGTAGCAGACAGCATCCGCCATCGCCACGCCAGCGACAGCCGCAGCGAAGGCGAAAAGTGACGCCCGCGCCATCTTAGCTTTTATGATGTCCATCATGTATCGACCCTCCTTGCCATGGTTCGGAAACACACGCACCCGCGCGCCACCGCGCGGCTACAGTGCGTATTTGACCAAAAAATGGCGAAATGGGCAACCACCCGTTTGGGTGGTTGAGGGGGTGGTGGGCTTATAAGAGCTAATCCTTGAAAAGATCGTCGAGGGTTACTTCGGACTGCACGTCGTTCCAGTATGCATTGTGCTCCACGCCCTCCGTGGTAACCATCGTCAGATGAACGGCCTTTTTTGTCCCCGTAACCGCCTTGAACACCTGGCGCTTAGACAAAAGCTCGTCGTCGTATTTCTTCGCAATAAGAAACTTCCCTTGGCAGAACTTCATCTCGCAGAGATTGATTATGTCGTCCCTGCGATCGATTATCAGGTCTATTTGCGCACCCCTTGGATACTCGCTGTCGGCCCGATGCCGCCATGTAGATACCGAGGTCCTTACCCCGGAGATCCCCAGCGCCCGCTTTATCTGGTCAATGTGAAGGAGGCATAGCCTCTCGAACGCGAATCCAAGCCAAGCCATCCTGAACGGGGATTCAAGGGAGTCGGACCAGAACGTTCTGTCGTTGTCGATGTTGTTCTTGATGAACTTGAAATAAAACAGCGTGTAGTTGTCCATCAGACGATACACAGCTCCCCTCACTTCAGCGCCGTATGCACGAAACCTTCCGATGAAGCCACATTTCTCAAGGTCGTCAAGATACGCGGTCAGCCGTCCGCTTGAGGGAATCGACGCGGCCTTGCCAATCTCGTCGCGCGTCATGGGCGACTTTGCCTGGCCAAGAGCCTCGACGATGGCCATGTACGGCTCCGGAGAATCGAAAAGCGATTGATACAGTTCACCATACTCCCCGCTTAGCACGGCATCATCGGCAAAGAACATCCTGTCCATGTTGCGCTGAATGCCGACCCCCTTCTCCAGAAACCCCCAGTAATATGGGATGCCGCCCAGCGCCATATAGCATTCCGCTATTTGACGCCGGCTGAATTCCAATCCCTTTGACTTGGAGAACTCCTCGCATTCGGACAGCGTAAACGGACTCAGCTTTATTTTTCCGGTGACGCGGTTATGCAATCCTCCTTTGTCGCCAATAACCCTCTTGAGCAGCCACGACGCCGCAGAGCCGCAAACGACGAGCAGTATGTCCTTGCGAGCCGACGCCCATCCGTTCCAGAAATGCTCCAGCGCTGCAATGCAGCCAGACTTGTGAGTCGCCATCCACGGAAGTTCATCGATGAACACGACCTTGCGCCCCATGCCTCGACCTTCAAGAAACTTCTGAAGCTGGCGAAATGCGTCATGCCAAGTCTTCAGCGGCGGACAATCCCATCCTACATCTTCAAGCGAATCACGGAAATACAAAAGCTGCTCTGACATCCTGCCTTTCGAATGGCCGGTATGCTGAAACGCAATACGCCCCTCGAACGTCTCCCTTACCAGAAACGTCTTGCCGACGCGCCGACGGCCATAGACTACGACAAATTCCGACTGCTGCGATTCATACGCCGCTGTCAACAAATCCTGCTCCCGCTGTCTTCCAATCATTTTTAGTCCTCCTCGTCGAATAACAACGGCTATATTGTATCAAAAATCGGCGATTTGGTCTATTATGATTTTATCTTGTTCCAAAGCTTTTTATTTTGAGGCGCTTTAGCCACATATGTAGCATAGAATTTCTGTTGCGCCATGCGAACTCCGTATTTCCATTTACTGTTTTTGGCCACGATTTAATAATTCCATTTATTAAATCAGCGGTATTATATCATAAATCTCGCAGATTTTGGGGTCCCAAATTCGTGAATCTTGATTATTCATCAACCGAACCGCAAACCACCCGTTTGGGTGGTTGAGGGGTGGCGTGGAGTGTATGGTATAATTACCGCATGAAACGCACCATTGCCCTTGCAGCCTTGGCCTTCGCCGCGCTCGCGCGCGGCGAAGATGATGTGCGTTTCACGTCCATCGCGGAACTTGAATGGACTATGACACATGCACTTCCCCGCGAAGAACGCTTCGCGGTGACAGGCCAGGTCGTCTCCATATTCCACACTGATGGAATACGCAGACTCACATTTACCGATGGGACAAACGTAGCAACAGCATCCGACATGGCTGCCGCGCCCACCGTCCGCCACGGCGACATCATAGCAATCTCCGGCACGGTCGTCCGCGAACCAAGGCACGAGAAGTCCGGGATCTTCGCAAGGAATATACGCCGCCTCGGCAACGCACCCTTCCCTGAAACGCCGCCAATCGACTGGAAAGACTCCACCGCGTCGTTCCGCACCAACCAAAGGTTTTCGTCCGCAAGCGGCGTCGTGACATCCGTGACACACGACGCGCTTGATCCAGACTGGAACTGGCTCACACTTCGCAGTTGGCCTCTCTCGATTCCTGTCGCAGTTACGGAAGAGGAATATCCCTATGACTCGCTGACTGGACTTGTTGACGCCGAAGTACTGGTGCGCGGATCTTTCTGCCAGTCTTTCTCCGTGTTCTCGAAAAGATACATTGCGCCATTCGGTACGAACGGCATCGGAATTGTGCGCAAGGCCGGCGACCCGTTTGCCGCGCCGCATCTCGGAGACGGCGACCCCAGCCATCGGCAAATCGTTCGCGGCGTAGTGAGGGCCGTTGGGGACAAGTGGATTTTTCTCCAGGCGGAATCATCTCTGGTGAAAGAACACAACTTCACGTCAATCGGCCTTTGCGAGCCACACCACGGCATAAAACCCGGTGCAGTCGTCACGGTCTCGGGGTTTCCCAACCTTGCGAGCGCCAACCGCCAGCTTGTCGGCGCAGTCGTCCGTGTTGAAGACGAGAGTGACCTTGAAGACGAATGCGCGGAAGACGTCAGGATCAAAGACCTCTTTGTCTCCTCTATGGGCACGAAGAAGGTAAGCCAGAAATGGCACGGCAGGCTCATCCGCGTCGAAGGAACGGTCGTCACGACGCCGGGAGAAGCTGCCGTCACCGGCGTCATGCGCCTCAGAGAGGGAGACATGACGGTCGAGGTGCAGGTTTCGGAAATCACCGAGAAAGCCTACAAGGACATTGAAGACGGATGCCGCGTGTCCGTCACGGGGGTGTGCATCGTCGAGCTGGACAATCCAGACGACTTGTCGGCGCAGCCCGTCTTCCGCCGAACGCTGATCCTGCCGCGCTCTGCCGCCGACATACGCGTCGTCGCGCACAGGCCGTGGTGGACGCCAGCACGCCTCGTTGCCATGATTGCGCTGCTTTCGGCATTTCTCGTCGGCGCCATGCTGTGGAACAAGGCCCTAGTGGAACGCGCCCGCAGACAGGCCGAAGCGCTCTTCAGGGAAATGGCCGCACACAAGGAGGCAGAAGTCAAGGTGGAGGTCCGCACGCATCTCGCCGTGGAGCTCCACGACTCCATCTCGCAGTCGCTTACGGGCATCGCGCTGCAGCTCGACTCGGCCGAGCGCGCCAACCCGCCCGAGAGCACGTCCGTCGCACGGTTCCTCGGACTCGCGCGGCAGATGCTCGGCTCGTGCCGACGCGAACTCCAGAGTTGCCTCCTCGACCTCAGGAACCGCACGTTCGAGGAGAAGGACCTTTCCGAGGCGATCCGCCGCACGGTCTCGCCGCTCTCGGAAAACGCCGAGGTCTCGGTGCGATTCAACGTGCCGCGCGAAACGCTATCCGACACCGCCGTCCACGTAATCCTCAAGATCATCCGCGAGCTTGTCGTGAACGCCATCCGCCACGGCGGGGCGAAGCATGTGAGAATCGCAGGCGAGCGCCAGGGAGAGAGCTTGCGGTTCTCGGTGAAGGACGACGGAACAGGATTCGATCCCGCGGCGGCACCGGGACCGCTTCAAGGCCACTTCGGCCTTCAGGGAATCCGCGAACGGCTCGGCGACTTCGACGGAACGGTCGATGTTTCGAGTGCGCCGGGATGCGGAACGAAAGCGACGGTGACAATGAAGCTGACGAAGGAGGACTGAACAATGCAAGAGAAGATAAGGATTCTCCTAGCCGACGACCACATCATCGTGAGGATGGGCATCGCGTCGGCGATTTCGTTCGAGAACGACATGACGGTAGTGGGCGAAGCCGGCAACGGCGAGGAAGCCGTCAGACTGGCCGACGAGCTTAGGCCAGACATAGTCATCATGGATCTCATGATGCCGAAGATGAACGGAACGGAGGCGACTTCGGCAATCATAAAGTCCCATCCTGACATCGGAGTGCTGATCCTAACGTCGTTCATCACCTCCGCCGACCTAGGCGGTGCAATCCGCGCCGGCGCACGAGGCGCCCTGCCAAAGACATCTTCTCAGGACAAGATCATCGCGGCAATTCGCAAGGTGGCGTCGGGCGGCAGAGTAGTTCCAATGTCACTTGAAAAGGACATCGCCCTAAGCCGCCTCGCCCCGGAACTCACCGCGCGTCAGATCGAGGTTCTGCATCTCGCCTCGCGCGGATTCTCCAATCAGGACATCGCGAGCGTCCTCGGCATAAGCCCCAACAGCGTCAAGGACCACATGAAGCTAATCTTCCAGCGCCTTGGCGTCTCAACCCGCTCCGAAGCCGTGGCCATCGCCATCCGCGACGGACTCTTTCAGCGGTAGCAAAGAGATTTGAGAAAAGACCACCGCCTTTGTTTCTGCTTATTTCTCTGTCTCTTTCACAAGCCCGAACAGCCCGGCGGCGTAGCCACGGTCGCGAGGGGACTGCCAGAAGCGCATGTCCCAGTCGCTGCCCTTGCGGAGATGGTCGCCCATGATGTTCACGACCGGCGTGTATATCTTCACCTCAAGCGTTCCCGGCGCTGCGGACGGCAGCTTCCAGTCGAACGGAGCCCAGGCTCGGACGCCTATGTCCTCTCCGTTCCACTTCACGCGAGTGAACAGCCCTCCGGTGAGGACACGAATCGAATCCGCAACAGGCGTGACCCTACCAACCTTGTACGTCACCTCGCCGCAGTAGTCGCCGAGTCCGTAGTCCGAAAGAGAGCCAAAGCCAAGCGTTTCTGGCAACCGTCCTATCGCTTCCCCGCGCCGCGCTATGCGCCCGGCGAGAAATGCGGCGGGAAGGTAGAAGTTCCTGTCCGCCTCGCCGGTGACGATGCGCACGGCATGCTCGCCGGCCGGAAGCGACAGCGTCTGCGTCTCGCGGTAGAGCGGATTGTATTCGACGGGAAGCGCGGTCGTGGAAATCTGCGCCTCCAGCAGCCTACCGTCAAGTTCAAACGAATACGGTACAGCGTCGTGCCTGATCACCTTCTCGCCTTTTGGCGGAGCCTCGAAATCGACAGGGCGTCCACTCGCCGTAACGGCGTAGGACATTGTGAATTCACGAAGGATGAACTTAAGATCCAACGGTTCGGACAGCGTGAAGCGGGCTACGCGGTTCGTGTCGAACGGAAGCCGTATCACGTTGTCCCGGTCTAGTTCGTAGGCGAACGACTTTGACTCGGGAGTCCAGGAACGCTCCGCCGCGGCAGCCATTCTGGACGGAAACTCGTCGCGCCGCAGTACAATCACGCCGCGGGCGGGAATGATGCATTCATGCTTGATTCCATCTCGTTCCACGACAAGGTTACGATCAGCTTCATCGCGGACATCCAGCGCAACCGATGTTCCGTCGGTGAACTCGCGTACCACAATATCACGGGCAGGATTGCCGTCCCGTTCGAAATAACGTATTCCCTTCCGTGCCCTACGCCACAACCATTCAGCCGCTTCCTCCGGTTTCCTGAATTGCGTGCCGGTGACCTGTTCGCGTATGATTTCGCCGCCAGGCCCTCTGTCTTTGGCCGCCATGTCAAATTCAAACACGATGGGGTGAGCGGTCTCATCGCGCTCTTCGACCAGCTCCGGCGTGAGCTGCGCCCGGTTCAGAGCACCAAGCAGCGCACACAGTCCTGGCCGTTCGGCGGCGGCATACGCGCTGCGGGCGGATGCCTTCTGCGGATAGCGCACTGCCGCGTGATAGACGATGTCCTTGCGCCGCGCCAAAAGCGCAGCACTGCGCATCTCGTCGATAAGAACAGGCATTTCGCGATGCCAGGACTGACCGTTCTGGACTGGCGAAAAATAGCCGTGCTTCTCGACCAGGCCCTTGTGATCCATCACCTGCATAGAGAGGAAGTAGTGGTCGATTCCGAAAAGGGCCGTGAGCCACACCACCTGCCTAAGCCTCGCAGGCGACATATCGTTCGGTCCGCACGCGAACAGTTCCGCAGCGCCGCCGTTCCCGCGCCGCGCAGCGGCGTGTCGCGCCACGGAAAGCGTCAGCCATTCGGCGTCTGCGCTCGCACGCGAACTGATTTCATCGATTCCGGGCAGTGATTCACCCTTCAGCGCGACAAGCGGGTCGCCGTTGTAGATGCAGCTGTAATCGACGCTGTTCTCGCTTATCATGTGCCCGGTGGAGAGTATGCCCATCTTACGGCACCAGGAGTCAATGCGGTCGAAGTAGTTGGTGCGGAACCTACGGCCCTTGAGGGACGAGTACGTCTCCCAGACTTCGGCGGATCCGGAGCCAGACAGACACGCTTCCACGTCCTTCTTGAAGTCGCCGCCCGTCGCGGCGCGGTATTCATCCTCCAGTTCCCTCCAGTACGCAATATGGACGAGCGGCTTGCCGTCAAAGCCTATTGCCGTCGGATGCCCCGGTTCGTCGGTGAAGATTCCGAGGATGGTCTTCTTCCCAAACCACTTTGCAAGCCGCCTCTCGTAGACTTCGTGCGTCAACTCCAGAAAGCGCTTCATCGCGCCCTCGTCCAATACATTGACCCAGCCAGCGGGGGCAAGCACCTTCTGCCAGCGGAAAGAGCCGTCGGCGTTGCGGTAGACGGCGAGCTCGGCATAGCGGTAGTCGTCATTCTCGTTCGGGACGCGGCCCTTGCACGTTCCACTCGGCCAGTTGTATTCGTCGTACAGCCAGACCTTCATTCCCCTCGCGTCGGCCTCGCGGCAGAGCGCATCGACGCAGTTGAGCCACTCCTCGCCCATGTACTCGTACTGTAGTCCGCTGCGGGCGTATATGAGGAACTGGTCGAAGCCGTCCTCCTTGAGCGCGACGACCTTCCGCGCAAGATCGGCCTCCGTCGGCTTCCCCGTCACCGCAAGAAACGGGATTGCCGGGCTAGGCGCGGCGAACGCGCCTCCAGTGCATACGACTGCGCACAAGGCAAGCGAAAAAGTCACAATGGTACGAGTCATGTTCTTCATCTCGATTTTCCTTTGTCATTTCTTCGGGAGAACCCCCGGATCAAACACCTGTCAAAGCCGTCGAGGATGGCGTCGGCGATTCTGCGCATTCCGAGGTCGCCGGGGTGGTTTGCCACTCCGCGATGGTCAAAACGCCCAATGGCCTTGTTTTCGTCCTTGTCGCCCAGCCGCCCAGCATCGACAAAGACAGCGCCGACGTCGTCCGCAGCCCTCGCAGTGCACTCATCCTTGACGGCGTTTCGCCAGAACGGCGACCGCATCACCACGGCAGGACGATTTGAGGCGGAGGCGAACATTCCCGCAAGGTCCGCAAGGAATCTCCTGTACGCCGCCGCCTTGTCGTGGTCAAGCGACTTGACGTTCTCTCCAATCGCAATCACCACGTAGTTCGGCATCCACCGGGAGTCGTCCGCGATCTCCGCCACGTCGGCCAAGTTGGTCGCGAAGTTCCTCTCGAGCGCCGCGATGTTGCGTATGCGGAAGTCTGCCTTCTCCCCGCGCCGCGCCTCCAGCCCTGCCACCACGAGATGGGCGAAGTCCTTCTCTGCGGCGCTCGCCGCCATCCCCCAGG
>Ga0310696_10008529_pt1 | contig 11943 bp, 8 predicted proteins | sample AusTroGonzalo_MG_4_FD_203885 | JGI IMG/M metagenome (GOLD analysis project Ga0310696, IMG submission 203885) | Bovine rumen microbial communities from tropical cattle in Woodstock, Queensland, Australia - Gonzalo_02 (v2) (version 2) | ecosystem: Host-associated > Mammals > Digestive system >... | reverse complement strand
CCTGTGCGTTGGCATTGCCTTATCGGAAACGCGAAGCGTTGGAAAGACGGCCCCCTGACTATGGAGCTGAGCGTTGGTGGTCGGCCGCTCACTTTGAAGGCGGAGCGCCTTGCGCAGAACGACCAGTATGCCGAGATTGAATTCAGCTGGCAGCCTGCCACCTTGCCTTTTGCATCGATTCTTGAGGCTGCAGGCGAAATCCCCTTGCCTCCTTATCTGCATCGCGACGCTGAGCCTGCCGACCGCGATCGCTATCAGACAGTCTTTGCCCGCTACGACGGTTCGGTGGCAGCTCCTACTGCGGGTCTGCACTTTACCCAACCGCTCATCGCCTCTTTGCGTAATCAGGGTTTCTGCTTTGATGAGGTGACTCTGCACGTTGGAGCGGGTACTTTCCGTCCTGTGGCAACCGACACCATAGGCGAACACACCATGCATTCGGAGACAATCATCGTGCGTCGGTCGACGATTGAAAGTCTTATCTCACACACTGGCAAGCCAGTCATCCCTGTCGGGACCACCAGCACCCGCACCCTTGAAAGCCTCTATTGGATAGGGGTGATGATCAAGGAGCAGGGCGATGCCTTGCGTCCGCTCCAGGTGGAGCAGTGGTTCCCTTACGAGCCTCACGAGCCGCTTACGACGGTTGAGGCTTTACAATATGTACTATCCTACCTCGACCTCCACGGCCTTACCCGCCTCGAGGCCACCACGACCCTCATGATTGCACCTTCTTATAAGATGCGCGTCATCGCTGGGCTGATTACCAACTTCCACCAACCCAAGAGCACGCTGTTGCTGCTGGTGTCGGCGCTCATTGGAGAGCGCTGGCGCGAGTGCTATCGCTTCGCCTTGGACCACGGTTTCCGCTTTTTGAGTTATGGTGACAGTTGTTTTTTCTTGCCGTGAAAAGTTTTGGCACGGTATTTGTAATTCAATCAAAACGTAAAACAACACACATTAATCACTTAAAAAATTAAACAAATGAAAAAGTCTATCATTTTCGGTGTCATGGCAATTTTTGCTATCAGCGCCTTGAGCATCCAAAACGTGAATGCTCAGAACGAAGTTGGAAAGAAATCCGACCAGAAGGTTGTTAAGGAAGAACCCAACGCGGGTCAGTCCAACCAGGCTATCAATATGCCTAAGGAAAAACCCCAACAGTCCGATCAGGAATACACGACCACCAAAAACGCTGCTCCTTCGCAAGGCACGAATGGAAGCGTAAATGCCCAAGGTATTAAAGGTAAGATGAAGAAGGGTAACGAGACCATTAAGAACGATGCCCAGCAGAACAACGCCAACGGCAACAATGAGCCGCAGGTGAAGGACAAACAAAAGGGCGGAGTGAAGGTTGGCGAGAAGAAAGACGCCAACGCCAATGAGCCTGCCGTGAGAGACAAGCAGAAAGGCGGAGTGAAAGTTGGCGAGAAGAGCGATGCCAACGCCAATGAGCCCACAATGAGAAATGCCCAGCCTCAAGAGAAGCCTGATGTCCAAGTCAAGAAGAAGGAAATGAAGCCTGAGTACAACTCCAAGGACGAGCAGAAGCTGAAGAAGATGGATGCCACCGTCGGAAAGAAGCTCAAGAACAAGGATGCCAACGCCAAACCCTCAAACCTTGCCAAACCCAAAATCAAGAAGGAACAGAACACAACCACTCAGAATGGCAATGAAGAAAAGTAAGTTGGGCGTAGCCTAAAAAAAGAAGAGGTTCTTAGGAACCTCTTCTTTTTTTATTTCTTTCTTCCCGAGAGCAACTCAGCGTATGTGCGGAGGTGCTTTTTCTTTTCTTCGGGCAGATCGACGGCGGCTAATGCCTCGAAAGCTTTGCGGTCGTAGTCGAGCATCACCTCCTCAACGGCTTCCTTCACGTGCAGGCGGTCGTAGATGGTCTGCACTTCCTCGATTTTCTCCTCCTCATCGTGGTCGACGCGCAAGGTGAAGAGATATTCCAGACGTTTGCGGTCTTTTTCTGAGGCAAGTTCCAAAGCTTTCAGGTAGAGATAGGTTTTCTTGTTGTCGGCAATGTCGCCTCCGTGGCGTTTGCCAAAGACGGCTACGTCACTATAGAGGTCGAGAATGTCGTCCTGAAGCTGAAAACTCATGCCCATATCGATGCCAAAGTCGTAGAGATGGCGGATGTCATTCTCAGGTGCACCTGCTACGGTAGCACCCATCTGCAAGGCAGTGGCCAGAAGCACGGCAGTCTTCAGGCGAATCATCTCAAGGTATTCGGGAATAGTCACATTGCCGAGGGTCTCGAAGTTGAGGTCCATCTGCTGTCCTTCGCAAATTTCGATGGCCACTCTGCCTAGCTGTTGGGCAAGTTTGGCACCTTGCTTGGGTTTCAGCGCATATTGGAAGGCCTGGGCCAACATGGCGTCGCCCGAAAGGATGGCGATGTCGGCGTTCCATTTTTGATACACTGTTTCCTTGCCGCGGCGTAGCGGTGCCTTGTCCATGATATCGTCGTGGATGAGGGTGAAGTTATGAAAAGTCTCCAAGGCCAAAGCGGGCCAGAGGGCCTCTTTTTCATCTCCGCTAAACATCTCGTTGGCCAGAAGACAGAGCACGGGGCGGAGACGTTTGCCGCTTTGTAATAGGGTATAGGCTATGGGTTCGTATAACTCTTTTGGTTGACCGTTGAGGTCGGCTTTGCCCAGAAAGTCGGCAAAATCCTGTTGCAGCTGCTTGATTGTTTCCATGAAATCTTTTATTTAGTGCCACAAAAGTAAAGATTTTTGTTCTCAAAATTGAATATTTCTTCCCGATTGGGCAATTTTGGAGCGAAATTTGTAGTTTTTATCTCATTTCGGTCCCTGAACTTGTTGAAGGGTCGCATTTATGAATAAAAACAAAACCATCATGAGATATCTCCGACTGATTCCCGCTTTGCTGCTCAGCGTGATGCTGACGGCTTGCAACACGACCAGGAAACTTTATGAAGCCAAAGAATACGACCAAGTGATTCAGCGTCTGGCACCTGACATTTGTCGCGGTGACAAGAACGCCAATGATATTAATTTGGTGGCGGCCTCCTACCACAAGGCCAACCAAGCCGACCACGAGCGCATCCAAGCCCTGAAGGCCTCGGGGCAACCCGATGTGTGGCCTGAGATTTACCAGCGTTATTGCAGCATGAAAGGCCGTAACGAGGCTTTGAGGTGTTTCCCCACCAGGGTGAAAAACGCCATCAACTATGTGAAGCTTGATCTAGATGAGGATATGGCGGTAGCCCGCACCAAGGCGGAGAATTATTTGGTGGCCAAAGCTAATCAATTGTTGAATACGGGGACGAAGGCGGATGCACTGGAGGCGGATGGCTATATAGAGCAACTCAGCCACACCAACTGGAACAACAGCAACATTCCCGAGTTGCAGAAGAAGAGCCTGCTGCGTGCAGCAGATCGTGTGCTGGTGGTTGTCGACAACAGGGACGAGCGCCAACTGCTGCGCGGTTTCGCCGATGCAGTGTTGGATTTCGATGAGGGTGAAGTGCCGGCTAACGTGATTTCGTCTTCGCACCATTCTTTCATGGGTCGTGATGATGCTGAGGTGATCGTTCACATCGACGATATTCAAATTACCCCAGACCGCCTCGATGGAGTGACCTTCAAGGAGACCAACGGCAGTAAGACTGTGGAGGTGACCGATCACGTGCAGAACAAGAGCGTCACGGTGAAAGGAGTGATCAAATACTATGGTGGCGAAAGCCGTCGCACAATAAATGCGGTCCCCTTTGAGGTGAAATCGGCATTCAAAAACGACTATACCACCATTAAGGGTGACCGCGAGGCCTGTTCGCCTGAAACCCTCAGTCGCCTCGACACCCAACCTGTTCCCGTCCCCACGGACGAGAGCGTGCTGATAGATGCTGCAAAGAAATTGAATGATTTGGTGGCTACTGAGTTGAAGAAGTAGATTCTTCCTTTGTGATTCGGTTCAACACGGAATCCATTATGCGTTCAAGCACGGCGGGTCGCTCAGTGTAATACTTCATATTTTGTGTGAAGATGCTATCGGTGATGCCGTAATGCATGAAGAGTTGGTCATAATATTCCCTTGACATCTTGACGTAATCTTTCGGAACGACTTCTGTCGTGTCCTGTGGGTCGCGTTCCCGTTCCTCTGTCTTCTGATGGTTGATGTCGGCTTCGATGATTTGCACATCGGTCATGATGGCAATCATCTCCTGCTCGTTAAGCAAGCGCTCGGGCATAAAGCCTTTGTCCTCGCAACCGCACAGGGTTGCAAGGACAAATAGCAAAATGATAATTGAGATTCTCTTCATCTTCGTTTAATTGCCCACATCCGACAGGAACTTGATGCGCATCAGGCGTACCTCCTCTTCTTCGTATTCATCCTCGCCCAGTTCGCGGAGTGCGGCTTGCACGTCGTCCGATTCGGCTTCACGGAAATAGTCCAGGATGTCCTCCTGATGGTAAACGTCGACATTCTCCTCGATGTAGTAGTTGATGTCAAGATGGGTGCCGCTCGATACGATGCTTTCAATCTCCGACAGCAGTTCGTCAAACTCCAGCCCCTTGCCGTAGGCGATGTCTTCCAACGGAATTTTTTTGTCGATGTTTTGGATGATGCCGATTTTCAGCGCGGAATTGTTGATTACAGATTTTACCACCATGTCGTTGGGACGGGTGATTTCGTTCTCTTCCACATATTCCTTGATGAGTTTGATGAAAGGCTCGCCGAATTTTTCAGCTTTGCCAGCGCCCACACCGGCAATCTGGGTCATCTCCTCCTTTGTGATGGGGTATTGAATGGCCATATCTTCCAGCGAGGGGTCTTGGAAGATGACGAAAGGCGGAAGGCCGTTCTGCTTGGCGATGGTCTTGCGCAGGTCTTTCAGCAGTGCGAAGAGGGTCTTGTCGGCACCGCCGTCCTTATTGGCACCCATCGCGGCCATGGTCTCGGGATCGTCGTCGTCTGAGTTTTCATAGTCGTGGTCCTTGACCAGCATAATGGTATAGGGCTTCTTGATGAAGTTCTTGCCTTCCTTGGTCATCTTTAGGATGCCGTAGTTCTCGATGTCTTTCGATAACAACTTGTTGACCAAGGCCTGACGGATGACAGCGGTCCAGTATTTCTCGTCGTGATCGTCGCCGGCACCGAAAAACTCGTTGTTTTCCTGTTTGGCTGCTTTGATGTCACCCGTAAGTTTACCGGCCAACAACTCAGCAATGTGTTTGGTCTTGAAGAGTTGTTTGGTCTCTTCCACAGCTTCGAGTACGAGCTTCAGGTCTTCCTTGCCGTCGAATTTCTCCTTGGGCGAACGGCAGTTGTCGCATGAGCCGCAGTTTTCTTTGTTGTATTCCTCGCCGAAATAGTGCAGCAGCAGACGGTGTCGGCAAACGGCTGATTCGGCATAGGTTACTGTCTCGTTGAGAAGTTCGCGGGCAATCTCTTGTTCGGCTACGTTTTTGCCCTTGTTGAATTTCTCAAGTTTATGGATGTCTTCGTAGTCGTAGAAGGCAATGCAGTTGCCTTCGCCTCCGTCTCTACCCGCACGTCCCGTCTCTTGGTAGTAGCCTTCGAGGCTCTTGGGGATGTCGTGGTGGATGACGAAACGCACATCGGGTTTGTCGATGCCCATACCGAAGGCGATGGTGGCCACGATGACGTCAGCTTCCTCCATGAGGAACTTGTCCTGGTTCTCCTTACGCGTCTGACTGTCCAACCCAGCGTGGTAGGGTAGGGCACGGATGCCGTTGACGGCAAGCGTCTCGGCCAGTTCTTCCACTTTCTTGCGGCTGAGGCAGTAGACGATACCCGACTTGCCTGGATTCTGTTTGATGTATTTGATGATGTCCTTAATGACATCTTTGGTCTTTGGCCGTACCTCGTAATAAAGGTTGGGGCGGTCGAACGACGATTTGAAGACCTTTGCGTCCATAATCTCAAGGTTCTTCATGATGTCGTTTTGCACCTTCACAGTGGCGGTTGCCGTCAAGGCGATGACGGGAAGGTTGTCGCCTATTGCGTTGATGATGGGACGCAGACGGCGGTACTCCGGACGGAAGTCGTGGCCCCATTCCGAGATGCAGTGCGCTTCATCAATAGCAACGAACGAAATCTTGAGACCGCGCAGGAATTCGGTCGTCTCTTCTTTGGTGAGCGACTCGGGCGCCACATAGAGTAGCTTGGTCTTGCCGCTCTTCAGGTCTTCCTTCACCTCAAGCAGTTCGGCCTTCGACAGCGATGAGTTCATCACATGGGCGATGCCCAGTTCGGTGCCGAAATTGCGAATCATGTCGACCTGGTTCTTCATCAAGGCGATAAGAGGCGATACGACGATGGCCGTGCCTTTCGACATCAAGGCCGGCAACTGGTAGCACAGCGACTTTCCGCCGCCTGTTGGCATCAGGACGAAGGTGTTGTTGCCGTCAAGTATGCTTTTGATAATCTCTTCCTGGTTCCCTTTGAACTGGTCGAATCCGAAAACATCCTTCAGTAGCTTGTGAATCTCAAGGTCCGATTTTTTAGCCATGTTGATCTCCTTTTGGTATTGTCCGATTTTTTGTGTTATTTTGCAATCTGATTTGAAATGCTTCGTTATTGTGACAAAGTTATATCTTTTCATACATACGGCGCAAGTTTTTTTTGAGAAAAAATGAAAGAAAACCGAGAAATAATCCAACTTGCATCTCAAATTGTTGAAAATGAAGCAAGTGCAATAATTAGCCTAAGGGCAAAACTGGATGATGAATTTGCCGAAACCGTAGCTTTGATTCTTGAAAGCAGGGGTAACCTCGTGTTTTCGGGCATAGGAAAGAGTGCACTCATCGCCCAAAAGATTGTCGCCACGATGAATTCGACCGGTACCACTGCGGTTTTTATGCATGCTGCCGATGCCATTCATGGTGACCTGGGTATAGTGCGTGAGGGCGACATCGTGGTCATTCTCTCGAAGAGTGGCGAGACACCTGAAATCAAGATGCTTGTGCCACTCATCAAGCTTAGGGGCAACAAGATTGTAGCTATGGTGGGCAATCGTCAGTCGTATCTTGCAATCAATGCCGACTTTGTCCTTGATGTGACCGTCGACGAGGAGGCTATCCCAGGAAGTCTGGCCCCGACGAGCAGCACCACGGCACAACTCGTTATGGGCGACGCACTGGCATTAATATTAATGAGGTGTAGGGGCTTCTCGACGGACGACTTCGCCAAGTTCCACCCAGGGGGCGCCTTGGGTAAGCAGCTTTATCTGCGGGTGAAGGACTTGTATGTCAACAACGAACGTCCCGAGGTGGGGCCGGACGACAGTCTTACCCGTGTCATCATCGAAATGACACACAAACGGTTGGGTGCGACCGTGGTGTTGGAGAGCGGACGGTTATTAGGTATCATCACTGATGGCGACCTGCGTCGTATGCTGATGAAATACCCCAATATTGAGCAGGTAAAGGCCTCGCAAATCATGACCACTCACCCCAAGACCATCGAAGCTGAGGCTTTGGTGGTTGATGCATTGCACAAGATGCGCGAGAACAGCATCACCCAACTTCCTGTCGTTCACGAGGGGGAATATTTGGGAATCATCCATCTGCATGATATTTTAAAGGAAGGGATATTCTGATGAAACTACGCACGGAAGAATTGGTAAAGCGCTATGGTCAGCGTACGGTGGTCAACAAGGTGAATGTTGAGGTTGAACAAGGTGAGATTGTCGGTCTGTTGGGCCCCAACGGAGCAGGTAAGACGACTACATTCTATATGGTGGTAGGGCTTATCAAACCCTATTCCGGCCGAGTCTTTCTTGACGATATGGATATATCCGACCTTCCTATGTACCGTCGCGCCCAGATTGGCATCGGTTATTTGGCGCAAGAGGCATCGGTGTTCCGTCAGATGACGGTGGAGGACAACATCGCCTCGGTGATGCAGTTCAAGAAGGGACTCACCAAGCAGCAGCAAGCCGAGAAGCTTGAAGGATTGTTGGATGAGTTTGGCCTGCAGCATGTGCGCAAGAGCAAAGGTATACAGCTGTCAGGCGGCGAGCGTCGCCGTACTGAGATTGCCCGGGCGTTGGCTGTCGACCCCAACTTCATCCTTCTGGACGAGCCCTTCGCCGGCGTCGACCCCATCGCTGTGGAGGACATCCAGCGCATTATCTTCAAGTTGAAGCGCAAGAACATTGGTGTGCTCATCACCGACCACAATGTCCACGAGACGCTCAGCATCACCAATCGCGCCTACCTGCTATTCGACGGCAAGGTGCTCATGTCGGGCTCGCCCGAGGTCCTCGCCGCCGATGAGCACGTCCGCGAAGTCTATTTGGGACACAACTTCATTCTTCACAAGAAGGAGATGTAGGAAGTACCTTCATCCCATACACTTGGTTATTTTATTGTTGCCGCTTTGCGTCATCGCGGGGAACGAAGCGATCCAGACGGAAGCCGTAGAATTCAACCCTTCTGGTTTGCTTCCACCACACTGCGTTCGTGGCTGGCTCTGTGCCTCCATGCAATGACGCAAAGCGGCAGAACAGACGACGCCATTCCGCAATGCGGCGGCGGGCTTCCGGCGCAAGCCGAAAGCCATTGTGTTGTAAGTGTTTTTCATGTGTTTCACTTTAACAGTACTCGTTTTTTACGGGGAAAGGTAGGAAAATTGGGATTATTTTTGAAAAAAACACGGGAAAAGTTGATAAGCAGGTAGGAAAAAGTTGAAACACTTTGCACGTCCTTTCTAATCAATATCGCGAAGGAAGCGAAGTGAAAGGACGATGGAATGTTTGTAAAGATGCCCTTGCGGGAGATGGGAAAATTCTCGAGAGAATTATTCGGTTCGCTCCCTTCTGGCTTGTGGCTTGGTACCGCCGAGCTTCAAAATTCTCTCGAGAATTCTGAAGCTCGCTTGAAGTGACAGGACGGTGGGAAACAAACGACTCTCTTGTTTGCTACCACCCGCCTCCGTGTCTCTCTCTCTGTTACAGTTAGTTTTACAGAGGGAGGAGCCGGTGGTCTCCTCTCTTTTTTTAGTTGTCGGCACTGAAAAACACGGAGAGCAGGATGTAGAACACCATCACGAAGGGCAAGGCCACCAAACGGAAAACGGCTACCGCCGCTACGGCGACGATGAGAAAAATCCATCGTACCTCGTTGCCTTTCCATTTTGCTGACTTCATCTTGAACGAGAAAAACCTGATGCGACTTACCATCAGGAAGGAGAAAAACAATGTGATGCCGAGACAGACCCAATAGCCCAGAACGCCATCGGTGAGATGTTCCGTCTGAGTGAGTGCCAGAGGCAGAGAGGCAACGAAGATGGCCATTCCTGGAGCGGGAAGTCCTTTGAACGAGGTCTTCTGAGTGTCATCGATATTGAACTTGGCTAATCGGATAGCCGAAAACACGGGAAGCAGAAAAGCCAAGCAGGGCAACACAGGAATGCCGAGCCACACAATCTCGGGCAAATCGGCGGAATGTGCCATCAGCCAATACATGATAAAGCCGGGGGCTACCCCTGATGCAACCACATCGGCCAACGAGTCCAAGTCGGCACCGATGGGCGAGTGGGCCTTGAGCAACCGGGCGGTAAAGCCGTCGAAGAAATCGAAAAGTCCCGCCACAAAGATCATAAGAGCTGCTTTGACAGGCATGTCGCAAGCAATGAAATGGATGGATATACAGCCTGAAACCAGATTGCCGCAGGTGATGGCGTTGGGAATATGCTGCTTGATGGACATAGGGCTTGTTTTTATTCATGGCAAAGGTAGTGTTTTTTGAATTAGGAGTGCGGAATTATTTAGTATCTTTGCAGTGATTTTTTTACAAACATTATGCAACACCAGTTTTATTCCTTGCAGAAAGTTGCTGAAATCGTTGGCGGACGGATGGTTGGAGCTCAAGCTGAACGTAGAATCAGCGATTTGCTCATCGACAGCCGCCATTTGATGGACCCCGATAAAGCATTATTCTTTGCCCTTAAGAGCCAACGCAATGATGGCCATAGGTATATCGAAGACTTGTATGAAAAAGGGGTGCGGGCTTTTGTGGTGTGTCATCAGCCTGAATCAGCCTGCTCAGGGGCCTCATTCATCGTGGTGGCCGACACCTTGAAGGCTCTTCAGACCTTGGCTTCCTACCATCGTCAGCGGTTTGATATCCCTGTTATTGGCATTACGGGCTCCAACGGAAAGACTATCGTAAAGGAATGGCTCTATCAGATGCTTAGCCCCGACTACAGCATCGTGCGCAGTCCTAAGAGTTATAACTCCCAGGTGGGTGTGCCGCTTTCGGTGTGGCAGATGAACGAAAGCGACGAACTTGCCATTTTTGAGGCGGGCATCTCTGAACCTGATGAGATGATGGCTTTGCAGGACATCATCCGCCCGACAATCGGGGTGTTCACCAACATAGGACAGGCTCATGAGGAAAATTTCATCAACCGTGCCCAAAAGGTGGGGGAGAAGATGAACTTCTTTACCAAAGCGAAGTCGCTGGTCTACTGCATGGATTATTCCGAGATCCAACAGGTGGTTATCCGTTCAGGTATGGCCTCCAAGGTAAAACTGTTTACCTGGAGCCGTAAGTTCGATGAAGCGGATCTCTTTATCAATGAAGTGTCGGTAGGTGAAAAGCAAACGCAGATGCAATGCTGCTATCAAAAAACTCAGTTGTCGTTTGTCATACCCTTCACTGACCCGGCCTCCATTGAAAATGCCATCCACTGCATCGCTGTGGGGCTTCTCATGAATATGAGTCCCAGCCTCATCGCCAACCGACTGATGTCGCTGACTACCATTGCTATGCGTCTTGAGATTAAGGCAGGCATGAACAACTGCACCATAATCAATGACTACTACAACTCTGATGTCAACTCACTCTCCATCGCTTTGGACGTGATGAAGCAGCAGCGCCAGCACAAGCGTAATGTGGTCATCTTGTCCGACATCCTTCAGAGCGGCCGCAGCGAGATGGACCTTTATGCCGAAATCGCCCAGCTGTTGAAGACCAAGGGCGTTGATATGCTTATTGGCATCGGCGAGGGTATCTCGCGTCAGGCCAACAAGTTTGATATGGAAAGCCACTTTTATCCCAATGTGGTGGATTTCCTGGCACATTTCCCCTTTTCGAAATTCAATAATCAGACCATCCTTCTGAAAGGTGCCCGCGCCTTTGAGTTCGAGCAGATAGGAATGGAACTGCAGGAGAAGGCACACGAGACGGTGCTGGAAATCAATTTCAACCATCTGGTCAACAACCTGAACCACTTCCGTTCGAAGATCAATCCCGAGACCAAGCTCATGGTGATGGTGAAGGCCTTTGGCTATGGCAGCGGCAACCTTGAGGTCTCCAATGTGCTGCAGTTCCATAACGTCGATTATTTGACTGTTGCCTTCGCCGACGAGGGTGTGGAGCTGCGTCGTGCAGGCATCAACCTGCCTATTATGGTGATGAGTCCCGAGGTGAACAGCTACGACAATATCATCAAATACCACCTCGAACCAGAGGTGTTCAGTTTCCGCAATCTGGAGTTTATCGAAAAGGCGATTGAGAATCTTGCTTTGCCCGAAGCGCATCCATTGAATGTGCATATCAAATTGGATACAGGCATGCACCGTCTGGGCTTCTCGAAGGCTGAGTTGCCCGAACTGATTCGCCGCATCCAAGCTAACCCCATGTTGCATGTGAAGAGCGTGTTTTCGCATTTGGCCACAGCCGATAATCCCGCTGAGGATACTTTTACCTTAAGCCAGATTCATAATTTCGAGGAAGGAAGCCAGATGATAGTTGAAGCCTTCCCGAATGTGTTGCGTCATATCCTGAATACGGCAGGTATCTCGCGTTTTCCAGAATACCAGTTCGATATGGTGCGCTTGGGTATCGGCCTGTATGGTGTGCCCACTTGCGAGGCCGACAGAGGCTTGTTGCAGCCCGTGGTGTCGCTCAAGACGACCATCAACCAGATTAAGCGTAT
>Ga0310696_10008528_pt1 | contig 11944 bp, 11 predicted proteins | sample AusTroGonzalo_MG_4_FD_203885 | JGI IMG/M metagenome (GOLD analysis project Ga0310696, IMG submission 203885) | Bovine rumen microbial communities from tropical cattle in Woodstock, Queensland, Australia - Gonzalo_02 (v2) (version 2) | ecosystem: Host-associated > Mammals > Digestive system >... | reverse complement strand
GGCCTGATGCTCCCAGGACTGATGCTCAAAAGACAGAAGTAGCCTATGTTTCCTACGTTAGATCCCCTACTCCACTCCGAGTTGCGACTGGCCGTAATGTCATTGCTGGTCAGTACGGAAGAGGCCGAGTTCCCGTATATCAAGGAGCAGACGGAAGCTACGGCGGGCAACCTGAGTGTGCAGATTGACAAACTGTCGGCAGCGGGTTACATCGAGGTGGAGAAGACCTTCAAAGGTAAGAAACCTTGCACCATCTGCCGCATCACCCCTACAGGCTTGAATGCTTTCGAGGAATATATTGAGGCACTGAAATCTTATCTGAACGTATCAAAATAGCTAAGATGAAAAAATATCGATCATCAATCATCTTGTTTCTGGTATTCGAGGTTATTGCCGTCTGGTTGTGGCAAGCTACTGGTAATCTGTTCTTCCTCCTCAACTTCTCGTATATAGGCATCTGCATCGGGTTAGGTGGAGTGATGTTCGCATCAGGCTGGAAGTATGCCAGAGAGTTTACTCAGTTCGGTGTAGGCACTTATATGCTGGTGTTCCTCGGGCTTATATGCCGCGAAAATATGCAGATTGAGGGACTGTGGTATTATCTACTTTGTGGATTTTGGGGAGCAGGCACGATACACTATACCATAGCTAAGATTTTCGGTCCGCTCTTGTTTGGAAGAGGCTGGTGTGGATTTGCCTGTTGGACAGCTATGATTCTCGACCTTCTGCCCTATAAACAGCCTAAAGCGCCAAGAAAGAAATGGGGATTTATCAGATATATCATGTTTGGCTTGTCATTAGCAGTTGTTCTACTGCTTTTCTGGCTCGATAAGGCTGATACACGCACCATGTTCGTGTTGTTCATAGCAGGAAATATCGTTTATTATGTAGTCGGTATATTGCTTGCCATTCTTCTGAAGGACAATCGTGCCTTCTGCAAATACATCTGTCCTATAACGGTATTTCTCAAACCTATGAGCCATTATGCACTACTGCGCATCAAGTGCAACGAGGAGAAATGCATCAATTGCGGAAAGTGCCTGAAAGCATGTCCGATGGAAGTAGAGGTAAACAAGAACTCACGCAGTCGAAAAAATGCTACGGAGTGCATCCTCTGCCAGAAGTGTACGAAGGTCTGCCCTACAAAAGCACTTACAACCTAAAGTAAACCCCGGAAGTTTTTACTTTCGGGGTTTATAAATGATCGTTTTCAAATGATTCCGACGATGTCGTGGATCGATTCGTAATGGTGACGGTCGAGCCAATCGCTGATGCCTTGTGCTACTTTCACGCTGATAGCAGGATCGATGAAGTTACCTGTTCCGATCTCGATGGCTGATGCACCTGCCATAAAGAACTCGATGGCATCCTCGGGTGTCATGATACCACCCAATCCAATGACGGGTATCTTCACGGCTTTAGCGACCTGCCACACACACCGCACTGCTACGGGCTTCACGGCTGGACCACTCAATCCGCCTGTATTGATGGAGAGGCGTGGTTTGCGTTTCTCGATATCGATAGCCATTCCCATCAGCGTGTTGATAAGGCTCACAGCATCGGCACCTGCATCTTCCACACTACGAGCGATATCAGCAATACTCGTAACGTTGGGCGATAACTTCACAATGAGGGTCTTGTCATAAGCCTCACGAACTGCTTTCACCACCTGACTGGCTCCTTCAGTAGTCACACCAAACGCCATTCCTCCTTGCTTCACATTGGGACAGGAGATATTCAATTCGATGGCAGGAATCTTGTCCAATTCGTTGATGCGAGCAGCACATTCGGCATAGTCATCAGGACTGCTGCCCGATACATTCACAATCATATTGGTCTGGATGTCCTTCACCTGCGGATAAATATGCTCGCAGAAATAGTCCACACCCTTGTTCTGTAATCCCACACAATTGAGCATGCCACTTGCAGTCTCAGCCATTCGTGGATAGTCGTTCCCTTCACGAGGATGTAGGGTCGTACCCTTCATGATGATACCACCAATCTGCGAAAGGTCGACCAAATCAGCAAACTCAAGTCCATATCCAAAGGTTCCGGATGCTGTCATCACAGGATTGACCATCTGCAACCCTGCTATAGTTGTTCTTATATCTGCCATGTCAATTCATTTATATCAAACACAGGTCCTTCCTTACATACACACACATTGCCCTTCACCGTCTTCTCTACACAACAGAGGCAGGCTCCAAGGCCACAAGCCATCAAGTTCTCCAACGATACTTCACACCTTACTTGATGCTCTTTTGCCCATCTGGCTACTGCCACCATCATAGGTTTGGGTCCACAGCAAGAGATGCGTTGGAACAGTTGATCGTTTGCGAGGATGGAGTGGTTGGTAACGAACCCCTTCTCGCCCATCGAACCATCCTCAGTTGTAACATACACCTCGCCATACTGGCGGAAAAGTTCTAATTGAAGGAGATTATTAGCTGAACGGCCTCCTAATAATAAATAAGGTGTAGCACCCACCTGTTTCAACTGCTTGGCGTATTCCAATAGAGGAGCAATGCCGACACCGCCACCCACCAGCAATACACGTTCGCCTACTACTCCTTGAGAGAAACCATTTCCCAAGGGGAACAATACGTTTAAGGTATCGCCTACCTGCAAATTAGCCAGATGACGGGTCCCCTCACCCACTACCTGAATCAGCAGCCACAACTCGTTACGAGCCTTATCCACGAAATTCACGGATATCGGACGACGTAGAAATGTCTGCGGACTATTCTCCACCTTTATCTCCACGAATTGTCCAGCCAGAATCGCTGGTAGCGGTTCGTTGTCTGTCAGTTTCAGCAACACATATCCGTCGTTCGGACGCTCCACTGCTACTATCTTTAAATCTTTACATTGTTTCATCTATCGAATGTTAAATGTCAATTATCATTTTTCAATTTTCGATTCGCGCAAATTGCTACCGTTCGGCATAGTTCATGCAAGCATGGCACTGCGCTCACTTAATCACAATTTTCATATTCCCCATGCACTTGGTTTACATTCTTTCTCTATCTGATTCTCAGTCTTATCGTCCAATTGGTAGAAGAAATCCAATCCCGTCAACTGTTCTACCTTGTCCACACTGACCGCATAATCGCGCATATCCTTATTCGCAGAACCGTTTGGGTAGATAAATCCGATAGCTTTTGTCGTCTTGCCGACCATCAGTACAACCTTGAAAAAGCGATCGGGAACTGCGATACGAAAACTCTTTCTGTTGCCTATCGTCGAGTAAGGCTTCTTATTATAGATTGGTCCTGCGCAAATATAGATTGTCCCATAGTTGCGAGCCCACGAACGACATTGAATCTCCAGATCATTCCAGGCTCCAGAATTCAACGCATGACTCTGTGGACACATATTCGTCATATAGAAACACTCCACCATTGCCTTTTGGCTATGCTGGTTGTCTGCCGAGGGACACATATGTCCTCTATCGTATCGAGAACCTGAATAGTCACTATGTTTCACCTGATAACGCTTATCTACCGAAGGGTCGACATCGAAGAAATTGGTACGCTTCACCTTCCCCTTCGTACGCTCTCTCGTCAGGCACCAAGCCACATAAGTAGGCGTCAGTCGTGAAGTATTGAACGAACAAGTGTATCCTTCATGCACGATATACTTCTCGTCACTTCCCCTCAGCGGTTTAGGCAGTTCCAACCGTTGTGCTTCGATGCCCAATGCAGCGAAAAGAAACAAACAGAGTATGACAGAAATCTTCATTTCGACACAATTTTAGGTTGTATAATCAAGATTTTTCACTTTCACGATTCACTATTCATTTTTTTTTCGTAACTTTGCGTCCCGAAATGAGCGCTCAGCTCGATTGCCGAATTAGCTCAGTTGGTAGAGCAACGCATTCGTAATGCGTAGGTCGCGGGTTCGAGTCCCGCATGCGGCTCCAAAAATGACTATCTTTCTGCAAAGATAGTCATTTTAATTTACAATATATAATATATAATGTATAATCATATCATCTTGCACAATATTTCATGCAGATTATTCTGTATTTGATTCCAACAAAGCGCTTATTTGTTGGATTTGCTGTTCTATGTTCAACTTATCGACATCGATCCAATGAATGTCGGTATCGTGTGCAAACCACGTCATCTGTTTCTTGGCATAAACGCGGGTGTTCTTCTTCATGCGTTCAACCGCCATCTTCAGTTCCCACTCACCATCCAGCACCTTGAACAGTTCCTTATAGCCAACCGTATTCAGCGAGTTCAACTCACGTCGTGGATAAACCCTCCGCACCTCATCCATCAATCCCTGTTGCATCATCTGATCCACACGGGCGTTAATACGTGCAAATAAATTATCACGTTCTCTCCTCAGTCCGATTTTGATGATTCGGAACGGGCGTTCTTTCGTCTGATTCTTGCGAAACGACGTATAGGTACGCCCTGTCTGATAGCATATTTCAAGTGCATGAACAATCCGCTTGTGATTCTTTTTGTCCACCAAGTCGTAGTATTCCGGATCAAGGAGTCTCAGTTCTGCACATAAAGCATCCAGCCCTTCCGTCTCGAACTTCCGTCGCATCTCTTCACGCGTTTCGTCCTCAATCGTTGGGATATCGTCAATTCCCTTCGTAACGGCATCAATATACATCATGCTGCCACCCACCATCAACTGATAAGGCTGAGTAGCTGCTTGTGATGAAATCAGGGCGAGGGCATCCGTCTCATATTGTGCTGCGCTGTAGTATTGGTCGAGGGGCAGAATATCGATAAAATGATGCTTCACCTCCTGCAGTTCCTCCTTGGTCGGTTTGGCTGTACCGATATCTATCTCTTTGTATATCTGACGGGAATCAGCAGAGATGATATCACATGACAAGAGCTTAGCAAGTCGTATGCTAAGCTCTGTCTTTCCTACCGCTGTCGGCCCCAGAAGAACAACGAGTGTATTATTCATAAGGGTTGCCATCGCTGATCTCCAATCCCTCAATTCCGATCTCTTCGTCATCGATGCCATCACCGAACATATCGTCGTCATCGAAGTCTGACGAACTGTCGTTAATCGGATTACGTGCCATCAACTCGTCAAAGTCGAGAGTCTGCTGAGGCGCATCACCTATATGTCGACTTACCTTTGGTGTCTTGAGCGATTTACCTGTAACAATCTCTGCCAGCTCGATGAAGAAACATCTGTCGGCTAGCGGATCAAACGTATAAATCAGATGCTGTTTCTCCTCCTCAATCATATCTTCAAGGTGAGTGTCAGCCATCACATACGAATCCTGATCGCTCTCCGTATCCATCTCTTCAAGGGTGATTTCCTGACATTTTTCCCATCCGTTCTCACAGATGGTAAACGAAGTCATCTCACCATCCTCATAGCCACATGACTTCTGGATGGCCTTATGGAAGTCAAAGAATGTAGCATCTGCATCAATCTGTATCTCTCGCATGAAGTTATCTACTTCGTCTGAGATGATGATAAAACGGTATATCATAGTAATGTAAGATGTTAAATGTAAGATGTAAGATTTATAAAATTATCTGATGATACCTCTTCGTGAGTCACCCACGAAATCAATGATATATTGAATTTCTGGTCCTACGGTAATGGTCTCGCGTATCTGCTGCAACGCCTCTGGAATACGGAGGTTGCTGTTGTAGATGATACGATAGGCATTATGAATGTCGCTGATGAGATCGGTCGAGAAATTACGACGACGCAATCCCACGAGATTGATTCCACAATAAGCGACTGGTTCACGAGCTGCAATCACAAATGGAGGAATATCCATACTGGTACGAGTACCACCCTGAACCATGGTGTATCCACCAACGCGACAGAACTGATGTACCAACACGGTTGCGCTGATGATAGCGTTATCGTCTACGATTACTTCGCCTGCCAGTTTCGTTGAGTTACCCATGATGATACCGCTACCGAATTCGCAGTCATGAGCGATATGGGCATTCTCCATGATGAGATTGTTATTTCCCACTTTGGTAATACCTTTGCTGGCGGTACCACGATGGATGGTTACATTCTCACGTATCTTGTTATTATCGCCGATAACAACCACAGAGTCTTCTCCCTTGAACTTCTGATCCTGAGGGATGGCACCAATGACTGCTCCTGGGAACAAGAGGTTACCATTACCAAGGGTAGTACCTCTCAACAGAGTTACACTATTCATCAACTCGTTGTTATCACCGATCTCCACTCCTTTGTCAATAAAGCAGAAAGGACCAATGGTACAATTCTCACCAATCTTTGCCTCTGGGTCGATAAATGCTAATGGACTGATTTTTGACATATTTTCTAAAATGTTTAGCGTTTAGTGGTTAGCGAGTTTAACTCTTCAAAATTTCCCTCGCCACTTTATTATTGATGGTGTGGCCTGGCTTATAAGCCTCCACCTTCGCCAGCAACGGACGTCCTACTAATGCGAGGTCGCCAAGGATGTCGAGCAACTTATGACGTGCCATCTCGTTCGGCCAAGTCAATGGGCGACGGTTCAGATAACCAAGTTTGGTAGCATCCAGATGAGGAACACCCATCTCGTCTGCCAACATGTCCAATCGTTCCTGCGACTGCTGATTCTCATAAATCACGATGGCATTATCAAGGTCTCCTCCCTTGATATATCCCAACTCGAAGAGGGGTTGGATGTCTCTCACGAACACAAAAGTACGTGCAGAAGCCACCTCTGTAGCGAAATCCTTTATATCATCGAGTTGAGCCGACTGACTTGCCAGCATCTTCGATTCGAAAGCGATGGTGATGTCCAAACTGAGTTTGTCTGCTGGACTTATCACGATATGTTCACCTTTCGGACCATCTACCACAATCTCTTTCTCGAGTTTCAAGAAATTCTTCTCTGCGTCTTGCTCTACGAGTCCCACACGTTGAATGTTCTGGATGAACACCAACGAGCTACCATCCAATATCGGCATCTCAGGACCATCAAGCACAATCTTGCAATTATCAATGCCCGATGCGTAAAGAGCTGCCATAGCGTGTTCTATGGTACTTATCTTAATATCTCCTTCTGCGATGACTGTTCCGCGAGTTGTCTCCACCACTTTGGTGGCCAGACAATCTACGACGGGTTTTCCATCAAGGTCAATACGCTGAATCTTATAGCCGTAATTCGCTGGGGCCGGACAGAATGTAGCCGTAATGACCTGTCCTGAATGAAGTCCTTTGCTTTTTACCGAAAAACTATCGTTCAGGGTTACTTGTTTTTGCATATCCTCTTTAATTCGTCTATTTCATTTTGTAGTTCGTTCACCTGTTTCACGAGGTCTGGCAGGTTCTTATAGGCAGCAGCACTACGGGCAAAATTCTGGTGTTCGATGGCTGGATAGCCCATCACCGTACAGTTGCCGTTCTTCAGTTTGCGTCCACCCGACAATCCCGACTGAGCGCCTGCATACACACGGTCACCCAACGTGATATGTCCGGCAACACCTACTTGTCCGCCCAACATACACCATTCACCCACTTTGGCGCTTCCTGCCACACCCGCTTGAGCCGACATGACGGTATTAGCTCCCACCTCCACATTGTGGGCAATCTGAACCAGGTTGTCCAGCTTCACGCCCTTGTGTACAATAGTACTGCCCATCGTAGAGCGGTCTATACAGGTGTTAGCACCAATCTCAACATCGTCCTCTATGGTCACGATACCAATCTGTGGAATCTTCTCATAACCTTCTGTAGTTGGTGCAAAGCCGAATCCGTCAGCTCCGATCACACATCCTGCATGTAGAATGCAACGGTTGCCTACCACACAGTCGTGATAAACCACGCTGTTGCTATACATGATTGTGTTTGCACCTATTTTGGCACGTGGACCTACCGTGGCATGCGGATGCAGTTCTGCTCCGTCACCCACTTCTGCGTTGTCACCGATAGCAACAAAAGGTGCGATATATACGTCTTTGCCTATCTTCGCAGTCTCTGCGATGAAAGCCAACGAACTGATACCTGTACGTTTAGGCTTCATCGATTCATAGAGTTGCAACAACTTGCTGACTGCCTCGTAAGCATTCCTCACACGAATCAACGTAGCAGCAACCGGCTGTGTAGGCTGAAAGTCCTCGTTCACCAACACCACCGACGACTTGGTTTCGTAGATATAGTGTTCGTATTGAGGATTGGCAAGAAACGAGATGGCTCCTGGCACACCCTCTTCTATCTTAGCGAAGTTATTGATGACGGTATTGGCATCACCTTCTACCGTTCCATTGATATATGCCGCAATTTGTTGCGCTGTTATTTCCATTATTTCCAAAAATTCTATTTAGAGTGACGCTTGCAGTTAAGCGACCATTTAGGTTGCAAAGTTACGCAAAAATCTTGAAATAGGATGAGGTTTCCGGCATTTTTGGGTCAAAAAACAAAAAATGCATACCTTACGACAACAAATCGTAACTAAAACACAGGAAAACTTTTTGTCATCAGAGAAATTATCACTATTTTTGCACTCACAATCATGATTCATTACAACCAATATCAAAACCTTGGAAATATGAGATTACTAACGACCATTCTTTGCATACTTTTCTTATCTATCGGAAACATCTGGGCAGCCAACACAAAACAGACGGTCGCTCAAGTATCGTCGGCTGTGAACCTCACAGACGATGTCGACTACATCATCACCGATGAGACACCCTTCACCACAGCAGGTAGCGTGAACATTGAGAACACCTCTCATGCGGTAGTCATCATCAAGCGCATCAAGCCCAGTGCCGTCATCAGCAAGTGGATGAGCTTCATCTACATCAACGGCCAAAAAGCGGTCAACGGGACCAACTGTCAGGTAAGGATGTACGATCGTGGAGCCATCATCTTCCCTTACAGCAAAGACTTCAAACCCCTCACCTGCTACACCGAGAAAGGGTTTCTGGGTGAGTCGTCCGACAACTATTCCGAAGGCAGCAACGGTGGTTTCATGAAAGACCTCTCGACGGCCACTTTGAACAACAACTTCCGTTCGTTCAAGTTGAAACGTGGCTACATGGTCACCTTCGCTTTGGGACGTAGCGGATGGGGATATAGCCGCTGTTTCATTGCCGATCAGGCCGACCTCGAAATCGACCTGCCAGCCAATATGAGCGGTCGTGTGTCGTCCTATCGTCTGTTCCAATGGTACAATGCCCATAAGGCAGGATTGGCCAGCAACGGCGACTACACAGCCAATTCGGCCGTCAACTCCTGCTGGTGCTACGACTGGGCACAAGGCAACAGCAACAACCTTCCCGATGTTGAGTGGGTACCCAACCACATCTACGAAGACTGGCCTTCTGCAGCCACTTGTGGAGGTGTGACGGGCTCATGTCACATGAAGACCAACAACGAGCCGGGTAATAGTGCCGACGACCATCCGCAGAGTGTGGATGTGGTGCTCGACAACTGGCAGAACCTCATGCGAACGGGCATGCGACTCTGTTCCGAGAGTTCACACGATGGTAGCTGGAGCCATCTGCGTGCCTTCATCGACTCCATCGATGCACGAGGTTGGCGATGCGACCTGCTCGACCTCCATTGCTACTGGGGAGCTCCCAGCTTCAACGACTTCAGCGGCTACTACAACAGCTATGGCGGACGTCCCATCTGGATTTCCGAATGGGTATGGGGAGCCAGTTGGAATGCCAGCAACTGGAGCAGCGGAGGTATCTTCGCACAGGCTCCTGACGGCAAGAATTCGTTCTCTGCAGCCAATCAGCAGAAGTGCTACGAAGGTACCAAACCCATCCTTGAAATCCTCAATGCCAGCAAATATGTTGAGCGCTATGCCTACTGGAACTCAGAAGCCGATGCTTCGAAGATCTACAAGGACGGACAGCTATCCACACTCGGCAAGTACTATGCAAGCATGAACGAAGGACTCGGCTATAACGCCTCCATTCAGAAAGTGCCCAATGTGGTCTGTCTCCGACCCACCGACCTCACAGCCACCCTGAACAACTCTTCAGGCATCTGCACCCTGAAGTGGAACGACCCCAACGGCGATATGCTCGACTCCTTGGTTGTCGAATGCATGCGACCGGGAACAGCCAAGTATGTATGGATTGGCAACGTAGCACTCAAGGACGCAACCGCCAAGACCGGAGCTTCCTACACCTTCACAGACTCCAATCCTGCTTCAGGAGCCAACTACTACCGCATCGCAGCCTACCCCATCGGCAGCAAGACACCCAAATACTCAGGCGTCACACCCATCACCGTCAGCACTTCTGCAGGCAACGATTTCATCCAATACGGACAGATCGATGTGACCAGTCTTGAAGCCCTCACCGTCAATTTCAACACCACGATGACCGAAACCCCAGCCGTCTTCATGGGAATCGCTACGAACAAGAACTCCACCACCAATCCTGTCACCCTCATCGACAAAGCCTCCACGAAGTCGTTCACCTATAAGATGATGCCGTGGGCCTATTCAGGAACCCAGACCCTCAGTTCGAAAGAGTCCATTCCGTTCATGGCGTTGGTACCAGGCAACTACACCTATGGCTCGATGACCATTGAGGTGGGAAGCGCAAAAGTATCAGGCGACACCGTTCAAGTCACCTTCCAGCAACCCTTTGCCGAAGGTGTACTCCCCGTCGTGATTGCCGAAGCCCGTCCGTCCATCAAGACCAGCACCATCAACATCCGCATCTGGGATGTCACCAATACAGGTTTCAAGGCCATCGCGCTCTACGAAGGAGGAATGGGCAAGCGCCTCACACTCAACCAGACCGTCAACTACCTCGCATGTACTCCAGGTCAGGCCACTATCGGCAATCAGATACTCTTCAGCGCCGGTCATAGTGCCGATGTGGTCTATGGCAACAAATCCCAGCGCAAGGCACTCTTCCAGCAGAACAACCCCGACGGCACCATTCCTGAAGGGGCCGACTCGCTCGCACTCGAAGACCCATTGATCTTCGGAGCACTCCAGACCTTCAACTACCCCACCGCAACCGTTCTGCGTCGCACCATCGACTACTCCGTCCGGGACGAAGCGGGCACGACCTACATTTATGGTACCCGCATCATCCGAAATGTCGATACCTCAGCCGAGAGCTACAAGAACGACCTCTCCAGCGCCGACCGCTTCGGATGGATCTGTCTCTCCACCCCACAGCAGACCGCTCCTGCCGCTGATGTCAACCACGACGGCATCGTCGACACTCAGGATGTCCTCACCATCTATCGCCACATGCAAGAAGGCACTGTGGGCGATTGCGATGTAAATAGTGATAGCGTTGTCGACACCCAAGACGTCCTCACCGTCTATAAGTACATCCAAGAACATTGATTTGGGGGCACCTACACTCCCGTGTGCGTCAAACCATTAATATTAAGCCGATGGGTAATGGCATATAAATTCCCACAGGTGTTATGAGGAAATATATTTGGGTATTGGTAATGATGTTCTCAGTCACGAGTGCTTATGCACAGCACAAAGTTGGGTCGGCAACGATTCAGCCCAAAATAGGTCTGAACATATCGAATCTGACCCATAACGATGGAGCCGATTCAAGAACAGAATTCACAGGAGGAGTAGAGTTGGAATACCAATTCACCAAACAACTCGCATTCGCTGTAGGGTTAGTCTATTCTCCACAAGGCTCTTATGCGAATGATTTGAATGGAAATGTGCCAAACGGGTACAATGTCAAATCCACAAAACAGATAGACTATCTCAATGTACCCATTGTTGCCAATCTGTATCTTCTAAAAGGGTTCGCAGTCAAACTCGGTATTCAGCCCGGATTTAATGTAAAGGCAAACATAGAAACGGAATCCAAAGGAAGGAAGGAAAACTACACCCTGTACTACGTGAAATGGTTCGACTTCTCCATTCCCATAGGCCTTTCTTATGAATATAAGAACTTCGTTGCCGATGCCCGATACAACATTGGCTTTACAAAGGTAATAGATGGCACCAAGTCCAAAAACAAAG
>Ga0310696_10008527_pt1 | contig 11944 bp, 12 predicted proteins | sample AusTroGonzalo_MG_4_FD_203885 | JGI IMG/M metagenome (GOLD analysis project Ga0310696, IMG submission 203885) | Bovine rumen microbial communities from tropical cattle in Woodstock, Queensland, Australia - Gonzalo_02 (v2) (version 2) | ecosystem: Host-associated > Mammals > Digestive system >... | reverse complement strand
TATGTTGTAAAGTGAGCTGCGACAAGGAGCAAAAAACGCAAAAAAAGCCCCAAAAATCATGCTGTTTTTGGGGTCTTTGAATTTAATGATGTTGCGGTTGACGGGTTAAATCATTGGCGAGTTGGCGTCTGTTTCTGTGCTTTTTAAGATGCCACCACCACGCACAGTCGCAGCATCGTCATTTTTCGAAATAAGCGCAGAAACAATGACGTTGGTATCAATTACCGCATAACAGCTCACTGATCTGTTTCACCTCGCACTTTTGATATTTCTGCATTTATCTCATCAAGCGTCATGCCGGTAACACCATTTTGAGCTGCCTGATTGCGAAGTGCACTGAAAGCCGCCAATGCTCCGCTTCGTGTTGTTTCAGTATCAGGTGATGATATTTCAAACGGGATTTTGCGTTCTCTTACGACTGCACGGGCAAAAATATTAATTGCGGTAGATGTATTCATCCCGAATTCTCGACATAAACTGTCAAATTGTTGTTTCAATGCTTCGTCCATACGGACGCTGAAAGTCAATTGGGCCATTTTTAGCACCTCCTCTGCTTTAATATAATATATTTGAAACTTACTGTCAATAAAAACAAACACAATAGGTGCGTATTAATCGATGAATAATGAGTGAAAAAAGGTTGTTTTAAACAAAACTTGCGTTTCGATAATCTGTCATTGGATGCTCAAACAAACGCCATATAAATAAATATGTTTCAAACAATTATAAAGCCCGCGCTTCTGAGACAGGTTTTCGGAAGCGCGGGCGCTGTTAAGAAACTATCCCCTTACTGAAAAATTCTGTTCCGCGGAACACTTTTTTTCAGTAAGTTGCGAAGGTTTTAGGTTAAATATGCAAAAACTGCACATTTTAAACATAAGTAATATGCAGAATTTGCATATTCTGCTTGCATATACTTGCTTCCCGTGATATAGTATTTTCAAGGGGGTGATTACTTGACACTCACAGAGCTTCGCAAAAACAAAGGCCTTACGCAGACTGCCGCGGCAAATTATCTTGGCGTTTCGCTTAGAACATATCAATATTACGAATCGGACGTCACCAAACAAAAGGGGCTGCGTTACGATTATATCGTGGATAAACTTCGTCAATACGGTTACGTGGACGAGAATACAGGAATTCTGAGTATTGAAAGGATTGGCGATGTTTGCAGGGAAATCCTTCCGAAATATGACGTCACTTACTGCTTCCTGTTCGGCTCATACGCCAAGGGAAAAGCGACCCCGGAGAGCGACGTTGATCTTTTTATCAGCACTAAGACCAGCGGCATTAGATATTTTGAGATGATTGAGGAACTTCGTGAAGCACTTCACAAGAAAGTTGACCTGCTGGACCAGCGTCAAGGTGAGAAAAACTTTGAGCTCGTCAATGAAATACTGAAGGATGGGGTAAAGCTGTATGGATAATGTAAAAGACGATTTGTAGATCGTGAATTTCTGCCTTGCACAGAAAACTCTTGACATCCGGCGTAAATGCTAGTATCAATACATATTGATGGGAATCCCATTAAACTTCGCTAAATGATGATGTGTGACGGTTCTGACTCGTAGGTAAAATAAAAAATGACCGAGCGAAGAAACTTCGAGGCTGGCTTCAAAACCGGCCTCTTTTTATCGGAGGAAAGATGAAATATAAGGCAAGTATTTGTCGATTAACGGCTGAGTTCTCAAAAGAATATCCGTCAGGTTCACATTGGCGGATTCAGGGCAAGTCACTCATTGCCAGGAAATCTTCAAACTTTATGTGCTTCACAGTTGAAGTCGAATAGTCAATAGAATCACAGGTGATCAGTATCTTATAGTTCGATTGGTCCAGGGATTTAAATGCTTCAAACTCGCGCTCGTAGGCCTTGTCGTCAAGAACACTGTAGGCGACCTGGACAAAATAGCTTTTGCCGTTTTTTGATGCCAGAAAGTCGATTTCCTTGCCATTGTTGTCAAAGACCTTCAGGTCGTAGCCGCGGTAGATCAGCTCGTGATATACAACGTTTTCCAGATTGTGGTCAAGGTCATACCTACCGAAAGCGGCGTGCAGCGAATTGAAGCACACGTCCTCATCGTAAACCTTTTCATAGAAGGAGAGTTCCTTCTTCGCCTTCAAGGAGTACTGCGGGATTGAGTTGATGATATAGGCTTCCTTCAAATGGTCAATGTAGCTTATAACGGTGTTGAGCGAAACCTCGTTGTCTTCCTCCTTGATGGCCCTGTAGATCGACCTTGCCGACAATATGCGCGAGTTGTTTTTCAGAATGAAAGCGACTATCTTCTTAAAGAGGGCCGTTTTTTTGATTCCGTAGCGGTTGATCAGATCATTTATGACAATGGTGTTTTCAATCTCGCCAAGGTAATCCACTGTCGCCTGCAGCCCCGTGTAAAGGAAGCGCCCAGGAAAGCCGCCCCAGATCAGATAGTCGTTGGGGGAGACAGTGATGTTAAGCTCATTGGCGTATTCTGTGATCTCCTCATAAACAAACGGATGGACCCGAAACGATACGAAACGGCCGCTCAGCAAAGTCAAAAACTCGCTTGAAAGCAGCTTCGAATTGCTTCCCGTCACGAACACAGAGCAACTGTCAAGCCGCAGATCCTTCACAACGTTCTGCCAGCCTTCCACCTCCTGAACTTCATCGAGGAACACATAGCAAAGACCCGGTTTCCTGTTTGCCTTCACGTACCCGCCAAGCTTCTCCGGTGTCCCTGCCGCAGCAAAATCCGAGCTTCGCTCAAAATTCAGAAAAATTATATTATCGCTTCTTTCCGACAGCTCCTCCATAATGGAACGAAGAAGCACGGATTTCCCGCACCGCCTGATCCCCGTTATGACCTTTATGACGTCGCTGTTATAGAACGGCCTTATTCTCTCAAGATACTTTTCTCTTATAATCATTGCCAAAACTCGCCTCCACTCCAATTATACTGAACAATTTTACTCAAGTCAACAAAATTGTTCAGTGGCAACAAACAATTTTGCACAAAGCCGCAAAACTGTTCGTTACGACCGAACGGTTTTGCGGCTTTTTAAAATAACACCTACTGCCTAATCATTTCACCGTAAAAAACACCTCGATACTCCTTGTCCCGCCTGTAAACACGTCAGAAACGTTTACAGTTGCTCCGGGCTGATAGGTGATTCTGTTGATTGTAAAGGATTTGATGGCCTTTCCGGTCCTGTTCCAGTGATCAGATACTGCATGCGTAGGAAGCGTAAAAGTTGTGCTTCCCACAGGGATGGTTAACGGTTCCAATGCTTCTCCCCTGTTGTTTGTAAAATGGACTGCGTATGCAAGACCATTTTCCACTAGTACAGACTGCGGAAGGAAAAGGGTGCCTTCCTTTGCGGCAGAGTGTTTGTCTGCAGCGTCCTTTGTCTTCTCATCCAAAACATAGACTGCTCTTGGTTGAAGTCTTCCGATTTTCGTATACCTGGATGAGGTATTATAGATAAAACTGTTCCTGCTACCGCTTATGCCGCCAATTGAAAAATCCATTCCGTAATATGTGTTATAACTGTTAGTAACATAGCTTTCTGAATGAGTGAAAGTGATGCTGCCAAAGGAATTGGCGGTAACACTTGTTCCGTCAAAATGTCCCACAGGAACATAAAGCTCTGCAGAGACTTCTCTTAAATTTCGGAAACCTGCATATTTTGTAATCACTGGAGCAATGTCTGTGTTTTCGATTATATATGCACTGTTAAGGGCTGACGACCTATATTGGGGAATACCGTCAGCATTGGCGATAGGGATGCCGTATTGTCCTTCATTGTCATTGGGAACGTAGTATTTAGAGGTTCCTTGGCGTATTGTGGATTCATCCCCATTTTCCGGAAGCCCAAGTGCAGCCAGCAGTTCAGATTTATAGCCAGAAGGAGCATACAGTGAAATCGGCACGCACATGTCGGTGTGAGATTTGTGATAGGCAAAGACACTGTTGTCATAGCCCGCATTTCCAATCAAGGTCTTCCATCCGTTGAAGCCCGGTGTTTTCACCGGTGTCTGATCAGTTCCTGTTGAACCCTCGTTTGCTTTAAGCGTACCCGTGATAATTGCGTCAATTAACGCATCCTCAAAGGGCTCAATACCAGAGAAGCCTCCTGAATCATGATCAGGACAAGCAATGACCAACGTATCATCACCGTGGGTCTTCGCCCACTGAACACAATAGGCAAAGGTCTCGTCGAACGCAAGGTAATCCCCAACAAACTCTCTGAAGTTGACTCCTTCCGCTGCATTGTCAATAGCACCGCCTTCGATCATAAGGAAGAACCCGTTCTCGTTATTTCCGTTCTCTAAAACCTTCAGCGCGGCTTGGGCCATTTCAAGTATGGAGGGTTGGTTCGCAATCAAGGGATTGGAGTCGCCACCATAGACGTCGTAGGCTATCAAATCGGCCGCCGTGTCGTAAGAGGCTGGATTATGGGGAGAAGCATGCGTAACGCCAAGCATTGGCGCCCAGAGCTTCGTAGAAGGCCTTGAACCGTTTATGATCTCATTAAGAAGCGCCCGGTCTGCATTTACACCAATCAGGGAAGCACTTTCCGCACCGCCAATCAACTCATACCCTTGGTTCAAAACAATATCTATGCTGTGCGCCGAATTTGATATTTCAGTTGTTTGGTAAAGGTCTCCATAATATGTTCCTTCGAAGATTACGACATCCGCATCGGCAAGTACCGCCTGAATCGCATTGTCGGAATACTCGTAACGGTAAATTGAATGGGATGTCAGAAATGCAAGAGGAGTTGCATCGGCGAAGCTCTTTGTTGAAACAATGCCTACGGATTTGCCGGCAATCTTAGCAACTTCCGAAAGAGAAGCTCCGGGCATTTTGTTTGAATCAATGCCGCTATAACAGAAGGTAGTCTTATACCCTGATGAAAGCGCTGTACCTGCCGCAGATGAATCTGTGATAAATGCATCGTGATTGTTTTTCCCGTCGTTATAGGATATTTCTTTACTATTTGTTGGAAGAAGCGTGTTCGCAGATCCGACAAGGTAATCCAAAAGATACGTGCCCGTATGGCTCTCGCCGCCAATGGTATCCGTCGTCACGGTCGTCATCGCTCCGCTCAGCTTATTGTTGAACGAAGAGTATCTACTGTCAGTTACAAGAGCAGTCTTGACCTTGTCAGTCAAAGTCAGATTGTCATAACCGCCTCCGTCTGCGATGAGAAATATAATGTTCTTGTAGCGCGTAAAGTCTACGACATAAAGCTGCTCATATTCTTCCTGTGAAATCTTCACAAGCTTGTTGTCAAAGACTTTGAAATAGTACCCGCCCGACTCATAGACCGTACCGTCCGGCACTTTCCCGCCGTTCACCCCGGTATAGTTTAAAGCATCTGCCTTAAGTCGGTTTTCTGCGTTCTGAAAGGCGTTGGAATACTTCCCCTTCTCGATGATTCCCGAAAAGGTCGGTATGAGAACTGCCGCCAATATAGCTACCACGGCAATCACGATCACAAGCTCGACGATCGTGAAGCCGGTTTGTTCATGACGTTTGAAGGTTTTATCACGCATAATTTGCCCCTTTATTTAAAGTCTTTTAAACCCTGATCAGAGCCCAAATAAACGACCTTATCATTTATTCTTACTTCTTGCCCAGGATAGTTAATTGACGCCCATTCTTTGATAAAGCTCAACGAGTCAGTGGCGTCCTTCTTAGAGTTAAAATAAAATGCATTAATCATTCCGTTATTTTCCGGCTTTGTTGCAACTAATAATTTGCAGTTGGTTCCACACTTTGCTTGAATCATTGCCGGAATACCGTCATAATCGATGATTACATTGTAGCCAAGTTTGGAAAGGCGTTCATCAACTTTCTCTGATGAAGCTATTTTTGCGCAAGCACAAAAAGATAAAACTAAAAGCACAAGTGATAGAGCGCATATTAAGATTCTTTTCATGGTTTTCCTCCTTTAAAAAATTCCTACCCACCTAGTTTTAGTAGGCAGATAGGAATTCAAGTTAAACTGTTATTTTAGATAACAATTATTGGGCTGTATATTTAGGAACAATAATGACGCAGTCTTTTGAAAGGTCTACTGATGTAAAGACTTCAATAGTGTAAGTCTTTGTGGGTGCTGAAGATGTTTCTGAATCTGCATCAATTACAGTGAAAACATAACCTGTGTTATCAGCGTTTCTTTCTAGTTTGTAGTACAGTTTATTTGTTCCAGTTGCCGCTGCAAAGGTTGCATTGCAAGTTCCTGTAACGCCAATCAGCTTCTTAAAAAGAGAATCGGCTTTCTTTAATGTTTCTGCGAATGCTCCTGAAGCGGTAATTGTTCCATCATCATTTGCGAAGTATTCGTTGCTGACAATTACAGAACCCAATGTTGTGGTGTATCCAGTGACAGGATGACCATCAACAATATCTTCTTTTTCAACGTCAGTTAATTTGTTGTTCTTATACTCGTAAAAATATGCAGGCTCATCTTCTTTGTAGATAACGATACCTGTTCTGTCCGGAAGCGTTCCGTTTGCTGACATTGCAAGAGCTATCTTTTCAGCAGAAGCTGCCTGCTGTTTAGCCGAAGATTCATTTGCTTTTGAAATGACACCTGAGAATGTCGGAATAAGAACTGCAGCAAGAATTGCGATAACTGCAATTACGATAACCAACTCGACGATTGTAAAACCTTTTCTGTTTTTCATTTTTATACCTCTTTCTTTTTTATAGTTATTATTAAAAATCCATTTTTTATCCACGAGAATTTGTTTTAACAGTTCATTCTGCAATGTAACCGAATTAGTTCTTTCTTACGAAGAAGACTAGTCGCTGTTTTTAGAATCTCATTCTCTTTTGAGATACTTTCATTATTCTTGCTGTTTTTAAGAAGTGAAATGACAACTTTAGTCATTTCAAACAACCCATGAAATACAAGAATAATAGTTGTAATAATCGTCATAGCAGCAATACTTGCAATTGCCTTGTGAATTGGCAAGGGCATTGCAGACATTGTTGAGTTGAGATTCACAAAAGAATGATATATATCACTTCCATAAATTAAAGAAGTATGAGTCTCCTTATCTAAATACCCAAAGCTTAACGCATCGAGTATGAATATGGCAAAAATCCATATAATCAGATAGAAATACAAAGACGCAACCATAACAGAAGCCGTCTTCATTTTTCTTTTCAAAAGAAAACGGGTGAAATATATGGCACATAATGATAGTAGAATCATCAAAAGTATAACCATTTTCTCACCCGCTTTCTGATTTAGTTAGGACCTTATCAATTCATATGAATTGTTCAGTCAGCTAGTCCAACAATCTTAACGTTACTTCCCTGCGCATTGCTCTTTGTCAGACTGTTGTTTGTTATAGTCGCCTCATCAACAGTGATAAGATTATCAGAGTTGATTGCTCCGCATATAATTCCAAGTTTGCCATAGTTAGCATAGTTGGTTAACGTCTTTCCATCCTTCTTATACGGATATGTGCAGTTACCAAGATTTGATGTCGTTCCTGTAACTGTGGAATTCTTGACAACAAGCTTTCCGTTCATCATATTGCCAATAACACCGCCTACAGCACCGTATCCGCTTGCATTTCCGGAGAAAGTGCAATTATCAACAGTGACTGTAAGATTGCTTGTGCAACGGCAGGTAAAACCAATAATACCGCCAACCGGTGAATACCCGTCGGATATGTAACGACTATCCTGAGAAATAACCGTTCCTGCAAAAGAACAGTTCTCAATGTTGACGGAGCCAGTTACGTTCTCAAAACCTTCTTCAGCACCGATATATCCTACAATACCGCCTACAGAAGCAATACCATCAATTGTGCAGCTTTCTTCCACTACGATATTCTTGATGTTAACATCAACGGCACCGCTTGTAGTTCCGGTCTTAGGATCAGGGATAATACCACCAATTATTGCAACAGTATTTCTGTTTGCTTTATCCGAAGCAACCTGATAGTCTTTTCCCGGTGAATTAATTGTGAGATTCTTAAACGTAAGATTCTCTACAGTTGCAGTACCGTATACAGCTCCTATAAAACCAGTAATGTAGTACTGTGAACCGGATCCCTTAAGAGTATATGTTTGAGCGTAACCAGTATCTGAAGTTAATTTCAGACCATCAATGATAGCAGGGTTGTTGGGGTCTTCAGATCCAAAATAACCAGTGATACTCTTTACAGATTTCCATTCATGTTCAGAACAGTTAATTTTTGTTCCTGCAGGAATTACTATATTTGAGTCATTGGAGATAGCACCGGTGTTCATTTGAACAAACAGGGAGTAGATGTATTCTCCACCTGCTTTCTCAGCTATTAGTTTCTCTTCAGGAGTTGCATTTGGTCCATAGGTTACAGATACAACGTAAAGGTTCGGAGCATACTTGCCTGTGCTAAGCAAATCTGCTGTAATAACAAGTGTCTCATCCTCAGTTACATACAGTGATTCGCAAGAAGCAAATGAAGAAGATGTTGATGATTTAGCTACAGATGATGCAGCAACATAAACCGTATTACCTGATATTCCGAGTGCAGTTTTTAACTGAGAATTAGCCTGTGTTCCCGTAGTGCCACCACCTACAGCCGAAGACAAAACAGCCTGACCAGCCGAAGTAGATGAAGTCGAGCCCGTAATCTTTACCTGCTCGGTATTTGTATTGGCAGATGACCCAAAGGAGAAATTGTTCGAAAAGGCTGCTATTACATTCTGATTATACTCTTGGAATCTTAAACCTGCTCCATAGGAAACGGCGGATATTCCCTTATCGAGATAACCTTCAGCATCAGGGTAGACGATAGATCCATCTTCCTTCAAGATGAGAATCATCTGATTAAGTTCTTTGTCCCAGAGGTATTTATAATCAGAGGAAAGTGGCTGCCAGTTTGCTGCATCATAGCCGTGGTCGGCAAGAATTCGCATAACTGTTTCTATATCTGTTGGTTTTACATATCCCGCAGTTGCTTCTTCTTCCTTCAGCGCCATATTCATTTCCCTAACAGCTTGAATATCGGCTGAAAGATTCGACTTTTTAATGATGTTGGAGAACTTTTGCCACAATATATTGTGGGTGACAGCGGAACAATGCACAATATGTTGTAATTGAAGCGGGCAGAAATGAGAAATAAGCCGAAAAATCACTCAAAAATCGGCTGTTTTTTAGGATGTTTGTTCTTAATGATGTTGCGTGCTTGACTTAATAGTTTAAGCAAATAATTATGCTTGTCATCAGCATTGATATTTAGAATACCATGGAAGTATTTAAGTGTTGAATACTTACACCGTCTATCAAATTCTTTAAGAAACCGGTCGGTACTTAGTTATCTTGCAGAAAACTAATAAAGTGTCAAATGTTTTGCTCTGAAAGAGTACCTCGTCTGATTTTCTCGAAAAACAAATCTGCCTAAACCGCCAAGAATGATTGATAACTGCTTAAATGCTTGACATTGTACACCAGAAAACATACAATGTAAACGTAATTCAGAAAAGGAGGCGGATTTAATGGCTACTTCACCAACTCAGGTTAGAATTGATTCCGAGATAAAAGAACAAGCATCCAAATTGTTTGACAGTCTCGGCCTTGACATGTCAAGCGCAGTGAATCTGTTCTTACATCAGTGTATCCTTCGCGGCGGTCTTCCCTTCTCCGTGGAATTACCTCAATATTCCACCGATACCCTCGAGGCAATTCTTGAAGCAAAAAGGATTTCAAGGGATACTTCTATAAAAGGATATAAGACTCTGGAAGAATTAAAGGCGGCATTAGACAGCTGATGTATCTGGTAAAATTTACTGCGGCCTTTAAGAAGAGTTACAAACAAATGAAAAAACGCGGCCTTGATATGGCTGCAATCGATTCTGTAATCGACACATTAATGCAGGGTAAGAAGCTTGCAGAAAGGTATCGTGATCACGCGCTTTCCGGAAGTTTTGGCGGTCTTAGAGAATGTCATATCAAACCGGATTGGCTTCTTGTTTACTTAATAGAAAATGATATTCTAACCTTGACACTTATCGACACCGGCTCGCATTCCGATTTATTTAGATAAGTTTGACTGTGTGCTCATGAAAAGTACAACAAAGGAGGTGCGTATACTTTAACATTACATAGGACAGCAGATTCGACATCAGACTCAGGACTGACTCACTATGTTTTTGATGATTCCGCAAAGAAGTATACATAAGCACCGACTATCCGAAGGATATCGTTACAGTAACAAAATCTAACTAATAGAATAGTTTAGACTTCATCGGTTCCACCTGCTCAGTTTTGGACGGGTGGATTTTTAATTAACCGGCTTTTTCTTTTGATTGAACTTATTTGCATGAAAATTGCTTAAAAGCATGCAGATTATTTGCCTATAGCCTTGATAATTTGCATGTAAATTGCTAAAATACATGCAGATTCTGCTAAACAGGAGGCAAATATGAGACGATATGATTACTCTTTCCTTAGAAGTATCCGCGTTCCGGCCAATTTACTAAGCTTTACAAATACGATATACGCACTCAGGAGTGTTGAAAACGAAAAGAAACGGCTCTATCCGGACGTCTTTACTGCGCTTCAAAAGGTGGCTGTTGTGCAGTCGGTAAAGAGCAGTAATGCAATTGAAGGTATCGTAACTACAGATAAAAGAATCGACGAGATAGTAAACCGCTCATCAGCCCCAATAAACCACAATGAGCAAGAAATCGCCGGATATCGCGACGCGCTGAATTTAATTCACGAGCGTCACAATGAGATGATGTTCAGCGAGGATCTCATGCTGAATCTTCATCGTATTTTACTCGGTCAAACCGGTCTTACATACGGCGGATCATATAAGACGGATGATAATGTCATTCGGGTCACCTACCCGGACGGCACAAGTGAAATCAGATGGATTCCCGTACCCGCCAATGAAACCGCTTCAGCCATGAAAGAATGGGCATTGGCGTATTTGGAGGCTCGCGACGACAGCGAAATAGACCAGCTGCTTCTCATCCCTTGCGTTATCCTGGATTTCCTTTGCATCCACCCATTCCGTGACGGCAACGGCAGACTCAGCAGACTTCTCTCGCTTCTCCTTCTCTACAAAAACGGTTTTGACATTTCAAAATACATTTCGTTTGAGGAACAGATCAACGCAATGAAGGGCAGCTATTATGAGGCGCTGCGCCGGTCTTCTGTCGGTTGGCATGATAACAGGAACGACTACATCCCGTTTATAGAGAATTTCCTGTTTGCGCTCTACCGTTGTTACAAAGAACTCGACAAGCGCTTCCTGACGCTTGAAACCCAAAAGGTAAGCAAAAAACAACGCGTCGAAAAGGCCGTTCTAAGCGCTTTTCTGCCCATAAGCAAGAAGGAACTTCACGATCTCTTGCCGGATGTTTCCGTCACAACGATAGAAGAAGTCCTCGCCTCTATGGTGAAGGCCGGCAAACTCGCCAAGGTAGGCTCCACACGAAACGCCAAATACCTTAAGAAGTAGGTGAGCTTCCGAAAAACTTGTTTCAGAAGCGCTGGCTTTGCATTTGGTTATTTCATGTTTATAAGCTTTTTGAGAAGATCTGGAATATCGTGACTGATAGTATCGTAAACCACCTCAAGATCGACTTCGCCGTAGTCGTGGACAATTCTGTTGCGCATACTGCGTATTGCTCGCCAGGGTATATCGGGATGCTGAAGCCGAAATGAATCCGTAAGTTTTGCGCCGTTCTCCGAGATCTGAATAATGCGGAACAGCACCGAGTCGCACAATATGGTATTAGTCTCCAAGTCACTTTGTGTGACCCCTTTGGTATTAGCGATTATTATTTCAAGATCTCCAATGATTTTATGAATATAGTACAAATCGTCTTTTACATTATCCATACAGCTTTACCCCATCCTTCAGTATTTCATTGACGAGCTCAAAGTTTTTCTCACCTTGACGCTGGTCCAGCAGGTCAACTTTCTTGTGAAGTGCTTCACG
>Ga0310696_10008526_pt1 | contig 11945 bp, 10 predicted proteins | sample AusTroGonzalo_MG_4_FD_203885 | JGI IMG/M metagenome (GOLD analysis project Ga0310696, IMG submission 203885) | Bovine rumen microbial communities from tropical cattle in Woodstock, Queensland, Australia - Gonzalo_02 (v2) (version 2) | ecosystem: Host-associated > Mammals > Digestive system >... | reverse complement strand
GATATTGACCGCCTGGACGGTGGTACCACCGGTTTTGTCCGTCAGTTGTGGAACTCCAACGAGCTGACTACCGATGAAGCTATCTGTGCTTGGGGTGACCCTGGTATTCCCGAGTTCAACTATAACTCTTGGGGCGCCAGCCATCCTATGTTGGAAGGTTTCTACAACCGTCTGTTCACCAGCATTGCATTCTGCAATCACTATCTGGATGTTTGTGCCGGTACAGATTCTTACCGCGAGGCTGAGGTTCGTTTCCTCCGCGCTCTGTATTACTATTATCTGATGGACTGCTTCGGCAACGTACCTTTTGTTACGGCGCTGATGTCCACTCCTCCTCCCCTGATCCAGCGTGCTGAACTCTTTGCTTGGATTGAAACTGAGCTGAAGGCATGCATCGGTCAGATGCAGTCTCCCGTAGCCCGTACCAGCAAGGACGATGGCTATGGCCGCGCCGATCAGGATGCAGCCAACATGCTGCTGGCTCGTCTGTATCTGAATGCTGAGGTTTACACGGGTACAGCCCGCTGGGCAGAAGCCAAGGAGTATGCCGAGAAAATCATCAACGGTCCTCATAAACTGTGGACTCAGGGCACAGGCAAGTGGAGTGCTTACCAGATGTTGTTTATGGGCGACAATGGTGAGAATGGTTCCAGCGTCGAGGCCATCCTGCCGCTGTTAGGCGACGGTCTGCTGACCACCAGCTATGGTACTTCCATGTTCCTGATGTCATCTGCATGGAAAGACGATATGGACGTGGACGGTGACTTCGGTATGGTAGGTAAGTTCTGGGCCGGTAACCGCGCTCGCCGCCAGCTGGTGGACAAATTCTTCCCCACTGTCGACGCTCCTAATGTCAACATCCGTGACATGGTTGCTGCTGCCGGCGACGATCGTGCACTGTTCTTCGGTATCGACCGCACCCTGTCAGTAGATAAGCCCAGTGAATTTGCTTCCGGTTTCTCTGTTGGAAAGTACCGTAACACCTATTCCACTAATGCTACTCCTCGCAGCACAGCATTCCCCGATGCCGACTACTTCCTGATGCGTTCGGCAGAGGCCTACCTGATTGCTGCTGAAGCTGATGCACGTCTCAATGGTGGCAAGACCTCCAGCACAGGCACTGGTTACATCAATGCACTCCGCCTGCGTGCACATGCACCGGCAATGGGTTCATGTACCTTACAGGACATTCTCGACGAGCGTGCTCGTGAGCTCTACTTCGAGGGCTTCCGTCGCACCGACCTCATCCGCTATGGATACTATGGTGGAGAAAACAGTGGCAAGTATCTCTGGGAATGGAAGGGCGGCTCTCAGAATGGTGCCAACCTGCCCGCTTACCGCAACCTGTTTGCTATTCCTGCATCTGACATCACTGCTAATCCTAACCTTCAGGGACATCAGAACGAGGGCTACTAAAGAGTTAAGAATTAAGAGTTAAGAATTAAGATTATGAAGACAATATTCAAATCAACAATACTGCTGGCTGTTGCGGGCCTGTCGCTCTTCACTTCGTGTAAGGAGGACCGTGAGTCGAACCCCACACTGACCCAGCCAACAACGTTCGTGCTCAACGAGCCGTCCATCAATGGAACCATTGACTTGGAGAAGACCAGTGCGCCCATCGTGCTCACCTGGTCACAACCTACTCCATATAATGATTTCAATGCTCCTGTGGTACCCACTTATTGGGTGGAAATGTCGCCGACAGGCCAGTTCAACCAGGCCTTCGACCCCAATGCCGAGGACAACACCGGTGCAGACTACTTTGTACTTAACGAGACTTTCAGCAACGGTAAGAACGTTGAAGTCAGTGCATCGAATGTGAACCTCTCCCTGTTGCAGCTGCTCGGCTGGACCGAGGCTACCGTTCCTGCCATTCAGCCCCTCTCTGTCCGCGTCAAGTCTGCCGTGCGCGATGCTTCGTTCAACGAGTATGGCGTCATCTATTCCAACGTCATTACCCTGATGACCGCACCCTATTATGTGGTGCTGAAGCCTGCCGATCCTGAAATCTGGTGGCTCATCGGTTCCGATATTGCCGACGGCTCTTGGGGCGGCGACGTGGCTAAGTGCGTCATCCCGATGCAGACCATCGAAGACCAGGTGTACGACACCAAGGCCGGTCAGGGCGAAATCCAGTGGATTGGCTATCTGGGTGGCAGCGGCTTCAAGCTCCGCGGTGCCCTCGACGACGGTTGGGCAGCACAGATCGGTCAGGGCGACAGCTTTGGCTCCTTCGTGAAGAACGACGGCGGTTCTGGCAACATTACCGTTCCTGAGGCTGGTCTCTACAAGATTACGCTGAACACTGCCGAGTTGGCTAAGGCTGGCGACAAGGAGAACACAACAGCTCTGAAGATTGAGAAGTACGACGGCTCAGCTCCTGTCTATAGCGGAATGGCCATTTCCGGTTCGTTCAACGGCTGGAGCGACACGCCAATGACACCCTGCTCTACCGGTTGGGAGAACCACGACTGGTACATCACCTACGACTTCGCTGCTGGCGACGAGGTGAAGATCAAGCAGGCCGATTCTTGGGACTTCAACAAGGGCGGTACGTTCATCGATTACTCACAAGGCAAGTATGTCTATGGTATCACCAATGGTGCTAACCTGGTTATGACTGAGGCCGGTACCTACATGATTCTCTTCAACGACATTACGGGCTACATCCGTTTCATCAAACAGTAATTTTAAGCGTATACGATTATGGTTAAGAAAATATTATCATTGATAGCATTTGTAGCGTCGTTAACAGCCTGTACCGAGGATTTCAAGGACTGGCTGAGCCCACAGGTTGTGCCACAGCCCGAGCAAGTGTCCTTTGGCAATGGAACTATCACAACGGTAGGTGTCATCGACCTCAACAACTTCACTGGCGACCGGGTTAAGGTGTGCGACATCAAAGCCCCCACTTCGACCGATGCCGCCTATAAACTCTCCCCTAACTACGTTCTCACAGTGGGCGACCAGACGTTCGACATTGCATCCGACGGTACCATCGCTACTGCCGACTTGCAGGCCTACATTGAGAAGGTTTACACCTGCAATCCTATTCAGCGCGACTTGGACGCTACCGTAAGCGCTTGGCTCACCAATGGCTCCACCACGGTGAAGATCGTCTCTGACATCTTCCAGATTAAAGCCATTCCGCAGGCTCCCGTCATCGAAGCTGCCTACTATCTGACAGGCTCCATCAATGGTTGGGACAACACGGACACGAGCTACAAGCTCACCAACGACGGTACCGACCCGTATGTGAACCCCACCTACAAGGTTCGCATCCCCGCTGCTGAAGACGGTGGCAACATCGAGTTCAAGATGACTCCTGAGAGTGGTCTTGGCGGCGACTGGAGCGGCTGTCTGGCTGCAGGCACTGAGGACGGTAAGTTTGTCTACAACAATGGCGGCGGCAACCTCGTCATCGTAGGCGATCCGGATGCCCTCTACTACGACCTCACCTTCAACATGCTCGAACAGACATGGACGTATTCACCCGTTGGCTTCAACGAATTCATCTATGAGATTGGTAACGAGAGCGGCTGGAGCGAGCCTCATCCTTTGCACGGCAATGGTCTGGGACAGTACAGCGCAGTCATCCGCCTCGACGGCGAGTTCAAGTTCAAGCCCAACAAGGACAACTGGGACGGCGACTGGGAGAAGGCTTCTGGCGATGCTTTCAGCGGCACGCTTACCGCTGACGGCGGTCCCAACATCGATGCTGTTCCTGCCGGCTTCTACTTCGTTCAGGTCGACCTGAAGGAAATGACCTACAAGCTCACACCGGTTACTTCTATCAGTATCATTGGTTCGGTTCGCGGCGCTTGGGACACCGACGTCGACATGACCTACAATGAGATTATGAATTGCTGGGAGGCTCGCGAGACGCTGAACGCAGGTGAGTTCAAGTTCCGCCTGAACCACGACTGGGCCGTCAACTGGGGTGGCACCCTCGACGACCTCGTTCAGGATGGCGCCAACCTGCAGATTGCTGCCGCTGGTGCTTACGTCATCCGTCTCTTCCTCAGCGACGAGACACCTGCCCGCTGCACCGTCAAGGAAGACAACGGCTATCCCGACAACTTCTACGAGATTGGCAACGAGAGCGGCTGGGGTACCAGTCATCTGCTACTGGGCGACGGTAACGGAAAGTACCAGGGCTACTACTGGCTCGACGGCGAGTTCAAGTTCAAGCCCAACAAGGACGACTGGGACAACGACCTGGAATATGTCAGCGGCAACACCACCAGTGGCTCCCTGACCGACGGCGGTGGCCCCAACTGCCCCGATCCCGGTGCTGGCTTCTACCAGATTAACCTCGACTTTGCCAACATGCACTACGATCTGCTGAAGATTGAAAGCATCAGCATGATTGGCGGCTTCAACGACTGGAGTTCTGACCTCGAGATGGAGTACAACAAAGACGCCGGCTGCTGGGAAGTGACCACCGACAAGGTCTCTGGCGAGTTCAAGTTCCGCGCCAACCACGACTGGGGCATCAACTGGGGTGGCTCAGAAAACGACCTCGTGCAGGATGGCAACAACCTGAACATCGAGGCAGGAACCTACAAGTTCCAGCTCTACATCAGCTATGCTGGCAATAACAAGGTTGTAATTACCAAGCAGTAATCAAAAATTCACATTTCAAACTTCAAATATAAAAAGTTATGAAAAGAATCATCAATATCCTCACAGCAGTGGCACTCCTTTTCGGAGTGTCCACCGCCGCGCAGGCACAGAGTGTAGAGGATAACTATCCCTACAACTTCATCACCGTTCAGGGTGGTGCGCAGGGTACGTTCACCAACTACAAATTCAACAAGCTCCTCACCCCACAGGTGGCTCTCTCTTTCGGTCGTTACTTCAACTCAAAGGTTGGTGCACGTATTCATGTACAGGGCTGGGAGGCCAAGGGCGCCATCACGGGCATAAGCATCATCAACAACAAACTTTCTGACGACTACAAGTTCAAGGCCCTCACGGGCGACATCGACCTGTTGATGAACATGACCAACATCATCAATCCCAAGCGCAGCTGCAACCTCTTCGACTGGGTAATGCTGTTAGGTTTCGGAGTCAATTATACCTGGGATTTCGACGAGTTCAACGAGCGTAATGACGCACTGCCCGTCAACCCCAACCCCTATCCCTGCGACTCCAAGCAGAGCTGCTACAACATGCGATTAGGCACACAGTTTAACTTCAATGTCAGCCGCGCCGTAGCCATCGGCCTCGAAATCGACGGCAACATGAAGAACGACGAGTTCAACCTGAAGCGCAATTACAACCCCGACTTCCAGCTCACTGCCCTTCTGGGCTTAACCTTTAAGTTCGGTCTGCCGAAGAAGGTCGTCAAACAAGAGGTTGTTGAGACCTATTACGTTGAAGAGCCCTATACTGAGACGGTGAAGAAGCAACGCCCCGTGGAGAGCATAGAGATGTCGAAGATGGAGAAGGTCGTCTACTATCACATTAACGTCAGCGACGTAGAACAGGCTCAGGGCATCGACGCCGCCGTCAAGGAGGCTGCCGACCTGATTAAGACCGACCCCGACGCTAAGATTGTCGTCACTGGCTATGCCGACCGCGGCACAGGAAATGCCAAGATCAACGAGCGTCTCTCCAAGGAGCGTGCTGAGGGCATTACCGCCAAGCTGGTCAACGATCATGGCATCAATGCCGCCAACATTACCACCACTTGGAAGGGCGACACCGTTCAGCCCTTCGAGGAGAACGACAAGAACCGTTGCGTCATCATCACCGGTGAGGGCAAGTTCAAGGTCACCAAGTACGAAACCTACGAGGAGGTTATCGAAAAGACTCGTCAGGTGGAAAAGACCCGCACTGTCATCAAGTAACTGCGGATTACTTATCCCAAACATCATTCAGGCGAGCACTTTCAATGAGTGCCCGCCTGATTTGTTAAACCTTTAAGCTGTCGATCTTTCTGCGGTTGCCTTCCGGCCTTACTGCGAAATGTACCCAGATGCTCTTCGCGCTCTGTTCGATGAGTAGTTCGTCGAACGGCTCCTGACTCTCGTCGCTGATGTCTAAGAGAATACACGCATAGCGTATAGCCTGTTCCTTACCCTCGCAGCGAATATCCGCTGCACACCCTGTCAGGTGATTACTCGTCACCGCCCCGCCCACCGCCTTATTCACCTGCGGACTCCTATACGCCGAATTGATAATGATGGGCTGGTTGCACCTTTGGCGCAACCGCTCCAGCCATCGGCAAAGCCTACGGAGGTTCTCAATATGTACATGACTCGGGATGTTCCCATCCGCTGTTTTCACACTCGTTTTCGTCATCTCAGCGAGCGTAAAGTGTGGCGATAAGCGAAGGCCATCAAGCTTGCTTGAATGGCTGAGCGCAGCCACACTCGACGAAGTCAAATGCTCGGAGAGTTTGACATCTTTATTAATTTCCACGTTATTACTAATCATAAAGTTCAAAGTTCAATATTCAAAGTTCAAACTTCAAATTTCTAAATACACAACTGTAACACTGTAACAACTGAAACACTATGGTCTCTTTTTCTTATTCACATTCATCGGTGTACTGTTCGGGAAGGCGATGCTGTAGGCCTTGTCGAGGGCTTTCAGGTTGACCTTGCGGACACCGATGCCCATGGTGACGGCCACGATGGCACGCAGCAGTTCACGGTGTTTGCGAGGATAGAGCGAAGGCGGCTGCAACTGGTCTAAACCACAGAGGGGATTGTCTTCGTCGAGCAGGAGCGTGGCTGTATGGCATACCTCCCAGATATAGTCGTCGGTGGCATCAAAGCCAAACCACACCTTCAACACGTTGCGGATGCAGAACCGCTGATGCTGCTCCCAAAGGAGGCGCCTCGTGCGCTCCAGCCGACGCCAGAGCCGCACAAAGCATTCTTGATTGTTCTCGATCTCCATCATACCTCACCTCCATATTTCCGTTTATACTCCTCCGTCTTGCAGTAACGGCCGCTGACCTCGTCGTAGACAATATGCCCCCGATTCTGCCATACGCGCAGCGTGCTTTCACCGTCGCCGGTCTTTCCCCTGCTCTGACGCATCTGGCGGTACTGCTCCTTCGTGAATTCGTCGGGCAGATGGTTCAGCAGGTTTTGAGGCCCCGACTGACTCTGTATCTCGACTTCCTCACGAAGTTCGCGCTCCAGTTGCTGACCGAAGTACAACATTTTGCACCATAGGTTATACGACTGGCTCCAGCGCACGAAATCGGCTATTTCCTTACTCCACTTGTAGCCGTGCGCCACATAGAGCACCATCCCTTTCAGCCAGGCTATGACGTTGGCACGATAGGAGAATACGCGATAGGCCTCGCTCTCGAAGAGCCGGGCAGCATCCTTGTTCTCCTGCTTCATGTCGAGCGACAACTTCTTTGCTTGCGAACACTCGATGAGCCCGTTGGCAGCCTCCAAACGGTCGATATAGGGCTTCAGTTCCTGTGCAAACGTGTGGTCGTAGATGCCCAGGATAGGCGCCGTATCATCGTCGTCATCCGAGTGGATAATCGTCGAGACGTCCAGTCGGCTCACCGTACCGTCGTTCACCATCTTGAAGAAGAACTTGCGGGCATTCGGCGGCGTCGTCGAGGCATTGAAGTTCCAACGCAACGGTGCTATGCCGCTTACAGAATCTGCTCCTACACGCTCCTGACCTGCATCAGAATTGTCGAAAGCCTTACGAATCAGCAAACCCACCTCATCCACCGTTCCCTTCGACGTGACCTTCTTCAGACCCTCAATCTCGTCGACAATCGTGTAGATAAATCTTTGCCCGTTGTTGTTGGCATCCACGATGCGCTGGTTAAAGACGGCATCGGTCAGGTTGTCAATCAGCATCTGGATGCAGATGTCCGTTGGGCGGGGGTCTTTCTTCTGCTTGGCTCCCGGGTTCTTCTGCTTCCACTCGGCCTCACGCTGACGGTTAGGCTGGTCGCGCTGTTTGATGTCCTCCATGATATACTCGATAGGTTTCTTGATGGTACCCTTACCTATCGACTGGCGACCAATCAGGACGTTCATAAACGTGGCTTCATGCTCCACATTGTCCCAGTAGCGGAACTTCACACCGTGCAGGTGAACACCCAGCGCCGGGAACACCGCATTCGCCACAGCGGGCTTATAGAACCAGGGCACGTTCTTCGTCAGCAACTTCACCAGCGGCGGCAACTTCTTCGGCATGGGCGGAGGCGTAGTCAGCGTACCGCCGCAAGCCTTCACGCCCGCCTGCGATTTCAGCGACTGCAGCACCTGCTTCAATCGGTAAGGCATCCCCTTCCGAGGCTCCTTCAGCGCATTCTCGATGGTCTTGCGATACTCGTCGGTGTCAGTCATCCAGTAGTTGGGTATCACCTGCATCATCTTCTCCAGTGAATAACCACAAATACTCCTGATGGTCACCGCCAGCTCGAAGGTCAGCGCGTTACGGTCGCCCTCCACGGGTTCCTTACCACCATTGAACAGCTCCCAGTACTTCGCGATGATGTCCTTAAACAGCATACCGTTGTATTTTGCTTCAGGGTCGTAAGAAACTGAACACGAATTTGTGAGATTCGTGTTCGCTTTATCCGTTTCATCCGTACAATCCGTGGTTGAATTATCGAAAATGGCATCGTCCAGATAGATCAGTTCTTCCTCCGTGGTCGTGAAGAACACGCGGGTGATGTCCTTCGCTCCTTTGTCGTACTCCACCTCCAGCAGTTCGCTGGCCCAGCGAAGGTTCTCCTCCTGCGACATTTCCGGGCGGCGCCTGAACACCAGGTGATAGCCCTTGCCGCGCGCACTCAGCTCCAGCATCAGCAGTCCCAACTCGTCCTTCTTCTGTAGGATGCGCTCACGCAACGGCTGCATCTCCGTGGGCTCCACGTGGTCGATGTCCATGCCCACCGTTGTCGTCATGCGTGTCGAGCCCTTCAGCGTGCCGTCCTCGTTCGGCAGACACGAATAGTTCATCTGCACCAAACTGGCCTTCACCGCCTCGTCACCCTGTCGGATGCGTGCCACGTTCTGCACTTGGAAGCCGCCGTTGCGCAACTTCAGATATTCCTCTCTCGTCAGGACGGGGCGCATCATCTTCGCCCCGTTCTGCATATATACCAAATGTACACTCATACCTTTTTAATTCGTAAAATTCGTGTAATTCGTGTTCATTAAAAATTGGGATATCCCAGTTTTGCGTTCAGGTAGTGCAGTCCCGTCATGGTCCACGTCATGTAGGTGCGAATCTTCTTCTCACCCTTCAATGAATAGGATACATGCGTGCGCAGGGCAGTGAAGCCGCGGCCCTCAAGGTCGTCGCTCAGGTTCCAGCGGCCATGGCGACGATACTGGATGCCCATGTCGCTGAGCACCTGGTTGAAGTCCCACACCGTCATGTTGAACGTCTTCGCCACCTGCGTCGCCGTCAGCGTGTCCTCGGCAGGCTCGTTCAGCAGACACAGACCCTCGCCGATGATGTTGTCCGCCAGCCTGAGAATCTCCTTCGGTTCGGGAAGACATCTCACCTCTTCCCTCTTCCTTCTGACATCAGCCATCTCCAGTTCTTCCCAGCGTAGCACCAGCTTGGCGCGCGCCTCGTCGTTGAACTTCGTGGCGATGTAAAGGCACTCGGTCTTGGTGAGTTGGTAGCAGGGCACCTCACGCGTTCCGCCGTTAGGCTGAACGATGGTTCGGGATGTGAGGGAAAATTTTCCCTGACATACTTTTTCCCATGCTGGCTCCATCTTTCGGATGGCCTTTAATATGTCATTGTGTGGCTTACCTGTCAGCTCGGCAATCTCGAGCGACGTCATCATTTGTGGTTGGTTGTTGTTGTCGTTTCCGACGTGTTTTGTCTGTAAAGAAATAATTGTTGTTTTCATTTTGTTTGAGTTTTAGTGAGAGAAGTTTGAGAAAGGGCCCTACACCTCGCGGTGCTCAATTGATTCCCTCACTTCAACTCAGGGTTTGTTACTTTTAATTGATTTTCACGATATCCGTGGCCAGGACTTCCTGAAACACCTGTCCCTGATACTCGTGCGTAGAGAAACGGAGCGTGGCCGCAACGACATCGCCCTCGTAGAACCTGCACACCGCCAGATTGCCCAGCATGGTGCACACATATTCGTTTCCGAACTTCGAGCCGCCCAGCTCCTTCAGCACAATCGTGCACTTCTGGATCTGTCCCGACTCCTGTTTGCTGCTTTGTACGCTGAAGGCCTCGCCCTGGCGTACTACTTTTAAGATTTTTGTTTCCATAAATAATAAATCCGTTTAATCCGTTAAATCCGTGGTTGTTATTTTTCGTCCGGGCCTTCCCGCCGTGTCCTTTGTATCAGTAAGTTAAAGATCGCTTGTCGTTCGTTGACGATGCAAAAGTATGGACTTTTCTTGGGAGGACAATGGCTTTTCGGAGAGCCGTCTCTGACTATCTCCGACTATCTCTAACTATCTCCGTTTATCTCTGATTAGCTCCGTTCGTGCGCCGCTCCAACAAAAGAGAGCCCGTTTTTTGTTTATTTCAAAAGGATTTATTATCTTTGCAGCGGAAATCCTAGGAAAACCTAGGCCCTCCTAGGAAAACCTAGAGCCTCCTAGAGCCTCCTAGGCCCTCCTAATAATAACTTTAAAAAAAAGAAACTATGGAATCTACCCCGAACAGAACAGTCCTCAAGAAAGCGGTGGTATGGCAGAATCTCTACTTCTATCGCAAAAGCGACGCCCTCTACCAGCTGACGGTCGAGTTCTGCAAGCGGTTTCTCCCTCCTTACGGCGACCGGACTGTCGACCAGATGGTGCAGGCCGCCCGTTCGGGTAAGCAAAATATTGTAGAAGGCAGTGAGGACGGACTGACCAGCTCCGAGATGGAGCTGAAGCTGCTAAATGTGGCCCGTGGCAGCTTGCAGGAGTTACGTTCCGACTACCAAGACTACCTGAATACGCATCATCTTCCCGTGTGGGAACCTCAAAACGAGCGCCAGCAACGACTTCGTGAGTATTGCCACGCGCATAACGACTACATCGACTATGAGCCGCTGGTAGTCAAGATGAACGATGAAGAAATGGCTAATCTGGCACTTACCCTCTGCCATCAGACGGATAAGCTGATGTTTGCCTATATTAAGAAGTTGGAAAAGCAGTTTGTAACCGAAGGCGGCATCAAGGAACGCATGTATGCCGCCCGTACCGGTTATCGTCAAGAACAGGACGCGCACCAGCGCGCCCTGGAAACAGAAAACCGCCAGCTGAAGGCCGAAAACCAGCGGCTGAAAGCCGAAATAGCGGAGCTAAAGGCTAGGAAGCCCTAGGAAATCCTAGGACCTCCTAGGAAATCCTAGGAAAGCCTAGGACATCCTAGGCCCTCCTATAATATTTCTTGAAAGTTTTCTCGTTGAATCCTGTGCCATGGGGCATGCCCATGCGCACCAACTCTGCGTAGGCTGCCGCCGGACTTTGCGGCAGCAGCAACTTGTTGTCCTTACTCATCTTCAGCAAATGCCGGCAGATTTCCTGTATGCCCTGTCGCGACACCAGCCGACAGACTTCGTCGTTGACCAGCCACTCTTGTCGGCTGTCAACGGCAGGATGGATAAAATGGCACAACTCCCCGGTTCTTTCTTCTTCGTAGAACACCTCCGGCTGTCCTCCGCCTAGAGGCATGGGCCTTGCTGCCGCCTGCTGCGTCACCGTCGCCCCGGGCATGGCAAATGTGCAGCCCGTGATGTTGCCGTTAAACACCTGGCAGTTCGAACCTGCCTCGAAGTGGTTTACAACATTTTTCTGACTATCTTTTTCCATCTCTTCTTATCTTTTTTGTCTTTTTTCGTGGTTTGCTTCTTGGTGAACCTGCCATTCACCTTGTCGTTAAACACCTGCGAGTTGCTGCCCGACTCGAAGTGGTTGTGAATCTCCATCGGCTTCGCATGGGCCTCGGCCTCCAAGTGCTGCTTCTCCGAT
>Ga0310696_10008525_pt1 | contig 11946 bp, 6 predicted proteins | sample AusTroGonzalo_MG_4_FD_203885 | JGI IMG/M metagenome (GOLD analysis project Ga0310696, IMG submission 203885) | Bovine rumen microbial communities from tropical cattle in Woodstock, Queensland, Australia - Gonzalo_02 (v2) (version 2) | ecosystem: Host-associated > Mammals > Digestive system >... | reverse complement strand
TTATCTAAGATAGTATGTTTAGCTTTTCAAATTTCTTTATGAATATCTATCGATATTTCTGGCTTGTGATAATCTTTGAGTGAAATAAGAGCATTAAGTAAATCTTTAGATGTAGTTGGTGTAGATTGTTCAACCATAATATCGTTAAAATTCTTTACGTATCGTTCGGCATTGAGTTTTTGATCATGAGTTCGAGGTATAGGAACTATAATACTTTTCAGATTAAATAGTTTTTGTTCTGCTAATGATGTTGTTCATCCACGAGTAAGAGAAATATCACAATGTTGATATAGAATTCATATATCAGATTGTGAAAGAAAATCATATGTAGTTACACAAGGATATTTCTTAAATATTCCTTTTAAATCTTCATTAAGTTTTCATAGGATTATATGATAATGGAAGGATTCACAAAGAGTTTTATTATCTTTAAGTAAATCAGCTAAGCATTCATATAATTTCTTAGAACCTTGAGATCATCACATTACAAGAATAGAAGATTTACCATCTTTTTTTTCAGATTCTAATTGTTTTGATAATTCTGATTTTAAATTTGAAGATGGAACTATTTCATCAGATAAGATTTGTCCAACTACAATAGCTCATGAGAAAACTCAATCAAATCCACAAAATGATTGCTTAGAAAACTTATTTCATATTTTATTTACTAATCATGGTTTAACATCAGATTCATGTACATAGATAGGTTTATGTAAGAATTTTGCAGCAAAAACTACTGGTAAAGCAACATATCATCATTTACAAAAAACCACATCAGCCTTAGATTTTCATAAATAGAATACTGATTGAAAGAATCATGCTGCAAATAAAAATAGATCCCTAATATTCTTTAAGCGAGATTTTAGGGGAGTTTCTCTACGCCATTTTCATGACAGAATAGAAACAAATTTAACATTGCTTCAAAACCTAGCAGCTGTTTCTTGCTCTAATGAATTTTTAGATCCAAATCGGATTATTTTACCAACTTGATCTGAATAGTTTTTATCTGAAAGTATTGTTTCAATTAGAGATTTTATCGGGAAAACATGTCATCACGTTCCACCTCATGCCATAACTATAGTTTTTTTCTTCATTTTTTAAGAAGTGGACAGACTAAAAATACCTTGTTTAGTATTGTCATTTTATAGCTAAAATTCAAGTGAAAATAAAAAAAGACAGATTTCTCTGTCTTTTTATGATAATAAATTAATTGCTATTAATAATAAATATATCCAATAATTTCTGCACGTGATGTAGATTCAATTCTTTGTGTTACTACGAATTTTCAAGAATAGTTCATATCTTCAACTAACATCTTTGTATTATCTCCATTATAAGGATATTGCTTTACTATTCATACATGACCTGCGGCTGAACGTAATTTACTATACACAATTATTGAACTAGCACGAGGAGTTTTCGAAACTGTATATCCAGCTTTTCTAGCATTATCATACCATTTAATAGCATCTCATCCAAATGGTCTATCTTGTGTTGTTTCTGATGTGTATGGGAATATAGAAGGAACTTGTGTAGCTACATACCATGTACAATATCAACGATAGAATCCGTTAGTAATATTTGCATTATATGTCCATTTTTTAAGTATTTTACTTCAGTTCTTAGGTGTTGTAACATTTCAAATTGTTACGTTAGCACCTCATGATGGCTTTGCAGTTGAAGTTGTTTTAGTTGTGTTTTTAGTAGTAGTTGTTTTTGTTGGTGATTTTACAGGAATTGTTAAATCTGGCTGTGCTTTATCTATAAATCATGGAATATTATTAGCTTTTTCTTCTGAAAGGTTTATGAAAATTTCTTGTCCTTGATAAAGGATTTCACTATCATCTGTGATATAGTTCAATGTCATCAGATCCTTTAAATCTAATCCATATTTATTCGCAAAAACTTTAATATTTTGATTTTCTCTAATCTTATATAGGATTCCATCTTCTTCGTTAGTTACAACAATTTTTTGTCCAGGTTTTACAGAAGAAATTCCATTAATCTTTTTTAAGTTAGAGACTGTTGTTCAGAATTCTGTTGCGATTGACTCTAATGTATCTCATTCTTGTACAATATATTGAACAACTGCAGCATCTCCTGCGTCATCCATTGATACACTCATGGCATCAAGATTAATAGCTACTTCTCTAGATGAGTTTGAAATAAAACTAGGATTTACGTACTGTAAATCCGCAGGGGAACTACATCTATCTGCTACTGAAACAAGGACACCAAATATAATTAAGCAAGCAATTGTAAGAAAAATCTTTCTTTTGCTAACTTTACGAGTTCTAGTCATACAAACAAATAACATAAATGGCGGAGGGGGTGGGATTCGAACCCACGGACCGCTAAAGCGATCAACAGTTTTCAAGACTGCCGCGTTCGACCACTCTGCCACCCCTCCACAAGAGAATTCATTTCACACTTTAACAATGAAATTAAGGAATTCACTGTGGCCGAACTTTGTGCAAGTGTTAGTATATATATTTCGGATTGATTTTCAAGTCTGATATAATTATACTCCTATTTAGCGGAATATATAATATTTACTTTTCTTCGTAATAATGTCTAACACTATAGATCATATTAAAGCGTTTTTTCCACTTCAAACCTGAGATGACAATAAAATTTTAAGAAAGAAATCTGAGCAGGTTGACATTTTTGATACAGATTTAAAAGATTTTTGTGATATATTACTAGATTTGATGTATGCATACGATGGAGTTGGTTTAGCCGCTCCTCAAGTATGAAAAAATATACGCGTTATAACTACTACTCAATGGAAAGAAGAACGTAAATGAAATAAGACTAATAAAAAAATCATCTGAGAAACTGCTATGGTAAACCCAGAAATTTTAGAGCATTCTCAAGAAAAAAGAAAGGGAGAAGAGGCTTGTCTTTCTGTCCCTGGTTTATGTGGAGATGTAGAAAGATGGACTTGGATAGTAGTAAAATATCAAGATAGAAAATGAAAAAATCATGTACAGAAATATACATGATTTAGCGCTGTTGTTATTCAACATGAAATAGACCACCTAGATTGAATCCTATTTACAGATAAGGTAGTAGGAGAAATAAGAAATATAGATGAGAGGTCTCAATACTAATTAATCGTTTTTGTGAATTTGATAATATTCTTTAGCTGCAGATTCTTGAGCTTTCTTCTTGTTTACTCAAGTTCATTCTGCGGCTTTTTCGTTGTTTATAAATAGTTCTGATTTATATAACAATACGTTTCATTTTTCATCAACTTCTGCTTCTGTTTCACGATATTCTGGAATTTGTTTTGTATCTCTTTGAACTAATTCTTGAACCAAAGTTTTATATGATTTAACTGGATGAGTAGAAATACTAGACATAAATGGATATAGGTATTTCTCTACAAATTTAAGCACTTCATCTGGTCCAAAATCGATGTACAAATAACCAAGCAATGCTTCAAATGCATCTCAAAGAATTGTTTCTTTTTCACGTCAATTATTATTTTCCTCTCATTTTGAGATAAATAATTGTTCATTTAATTTAATTTTTTTAGCAGCTTCTGCTAACGTTTCTTCACGAACAAGAGCTATTTTATAAAGTGTCATTGTAGACTCCGCCATTTCAGGATGATTAGTGAAAAGGAGCTTTGCTACACACGCTCATAAAATAGAATCTCAAAGAAACTCTAATCTTTCATTATGAGATGTAATTACCTTAAAATCAGCGGCATAAGATTTATGCATAAATGCAACAAGAAAAAGATCCACATTTTTGATTTGGCTTTCATTTATTCATAAACTTTTTACATATTCACGTAAGTCTTTTTCTTTAATACGGACTTCTTCTGGTACCACTAATTCCATAATTACAAAACATAATAAATTAATACTAAATTATCTTTAAAAAAACACTTTTCAAGAGAAACCTAGTATATTTTATTCTGATTCTTCAGAATCCTTTAATGGAGGAATTGGATCTATATCCAATTTATAAGAAAGTTTTTTCTGTGCTAATCATTCAAAATAGTCATTTCATAGCACGAAATCATCTCACAATGTTACTGTTATATATGCTCTATTTGTCCAATATTCCACAAAATTTCATTCAGAATCATATTCTGTTTGTACACTTCAAGTATCTACTCTTATATCTTGAATTGGTAAGAAAGTCTGGATTGCGTTAATGGTTCCAGTAAAATCTCATACCATATTGATAGTAATATAACTATGATCAGAAGGTTCTCAGTTTGCTACATTTGTTACATTGAGTCAATATCTAATCATTTTTGAACCGAATTTTGTAGCAATTGAAGCTTTTCATAATGAATATGCATTTAGAACTGGTTTGCTAATAGCATTTACAACTTCAACACTTGCTCATTCTTTAAGGAAATCGCGATGAGTAAGAAGGAATGTCACAAATGTTTGCATTTCATCATAGTATCGTTTATTATTCGCTGTAGCACCATCTGGTAACTGACAATACAAATTATCACATAATTCTTTTCATGGCTGATAAATAAAACATCCAGGCGACATTTTATTGATATTTAAATAGCTACATTCTGTAGTATAACCAAACGAAGAAAATCATTTTATTTTAGGCAAAAACTGAACTGTTCGTAACATTTCTTGTGCTGTTATATTAGTTTCAATATATTTTTTATATTGATCATACAAATCAGTAGCTGTAGAAATATTTAGTCAAGATTCCAACATTTTGTCTTTTATAGCTATAATGATTTTTTGTTGGCGTTTTGCACGATCAAAATCTGAAGTTGAGTAACGAGATCTAGCATATTTTAAAGCTGTATCTCAATCTAGGTGTTGATCTCATGCTTCCAAATAAAATGGACTATAATCTATCATATTATCAGCTGGGTATTTTGTATCATTAATTGTTTGATCTACGTATATATCTACTCATCATATAGCATCCACGATTTCTTTGAATGTCTGAAAATCAATAGTTGCGTAATATGGGATATCTATTCATAAGATTTCTTTAAGTTTTGATGCTAATCACAAAGCTGACTCTTCTATAGATTTAGTTTTATGATAAAATTGAGGGAATAATGAATTTATTTTTCATTCTGAACCATTTACTGGACTTTTTACTCGCAAATCACGAGGAACTGAAATCATTACCACACTATTTTCATTTGGATTTCGTGAAGCAACAGTGATAGAATCTGTTGATAATCATCACTGATGAGTTGCTCAACCGTATCAAAGAAGCAAAACATTTACGCTATTATATTGATCCCTTTTCATAGGAGTTCATATTGTATTAGAAAGCGAAAAGATCGCTGATTGTTTTATGGTATCAAAGAATCATTTAAATCATGATATCATCGATACAGATAGAAAAAATACTACGATAACTCATAATAATCATAAAACAATTTTTAAGAAAACGTGGTTAGAAGTGTTTCTCCTACTTCATTTAAATTGCCTTGGGTTAGAAATATTTGAAGATATAAATTCGTTTCTTTTTGCCATAATCTTTTCGTTTTCAATTTAAATTTTAAAACATTCATAATGAAGATAATATTCCATTAATTGATAATGTATCTCATGAAATAGTTGGGAATTTTGAGTCATCTACTCCAGAGTGGTGCATAATATTTCATTCAACTTTTCATGATAGTTTCTCTCAAACAGCAAATCTTTGTGGCTCCATTAGGAATGAAGCTGAGATTTTAGCATCATCTGAATATTTAATTTTTCACTCCATTTCAAGTATTTTCTCACCAAATCTTATAGTTTCTATATTTATATCATATTCAGATTTTTTATTTTCTTGTATAGATATAGATAATTCTAACTCTCTATCTATGTAATTTGATATACTTTTATCATATTCTTTTACGTTGTATAAACGCATTTCAAATCATTTTTTAGATGCAATGAAAGATAGATCAAAAGCTGACTGTTTTCATTGAAATGATCATGTAAATTCTTTTTGAATTAATCATTGTGATAATTCAGAATATGAAGATTCTCATGTAAACAAAGTTAATTCATCAGTAGATATTCATAAATCTATATAAGAATTTACAAAATCAATTAGCTCTGCTACAGAATTCAAAAAGTTAGGAGAATCATAAATATCTTCCGCTTTTAATACAGATTCTAATGTTGATACAATATGTGGAAACTTTTTATCTGACTCTGTATCTATAGAAATAATTCATCAATCTTTTACTTCTAAATCAACCCATTTATCAATCAATAATTCTGCCATTAAAGTATACATTTTAGCTGAAGAATTATCGTCTCACATAAACAGATTAAAACTATGAACATTTGCATACATTTCATCATTTTCGTATAACAACGAAAGTGCTCATGAAGTTTTGATTGGTGCAGGATCGTCTGCTGATTCTTTTAAATCTACATCAAAAGAAATTTCTGAATTTTCATGATCGTTAGATTTTGAGTATTTATTATAAGAAAACTCTACTCATCATTTTAAAGATGATGCTTTATCTAAATCTGCTTTTATAGACATTTCTGATGTGAAAGGTTTATTTTCTGATATAGATTGTTGTTTATATGAAACCAAATCTTCTATATCGCTTATGTATTGAGCTTCTTCTATTTGGCGATTAAATGTTTTTTGTACTCCAAGTCATTCATTAGATGATCGGTCTTCTGGATTGATTTTTACACCCTTAGAATCGCATCATGCTAATAAGATACAAGCAAAAGAAAGTATTATAAACAAAGATTTTTTCATTTGACAAAAAAATATCGATAAAATCTTCACCATTTCACTTGTAACAAAATATGATGAAAAATCAAAGGGAAAAAGAAAAAAACCTGAATTTTATTTCAGGCTTTCTCGTACGGAATTGTTTGTTCAAAGAAAGAACGATCTCTTGGTTCGATGACAGAAACATACTTCATCAAGGCACCTATCGGATTCGAACCGATGAACCAAGGTTTTGCAGACCCGTACAATAGACCACTCTGTCAAGGTGCCATTGTATGTGGGCAATATGCATAATAGTGAATAGATAAGCAAAATCAAGCAAAATGTTAATTGGTATTTTTCTATGATAAAAAGTTTGAAAAAAGTCTTATTTTTTTTGACTTTTTTTGCGTTTCTGATTATAATTAATAACAGAATTTATCAACTACAAATATATAACTTGATGGAGATTAGTAGAGATAATTGTACAAAAGCGCTTCATGATCAGTTTTTACAAGATTTTTCACAAGCTGATAATATTTCTCCACTTATGACAAATGCACGATGAGATGATAAACAACAATGTTTTGAACAATTAGGAAATAGTGCTGTAGAAATTCAAAACATACTAAATGCATGGAAATCTACAGAAACTGAACAAAAAAACCAACAAAAAACAGAGACTCCTGTAGAAGAAACTCCTGTAAAACAAAGTAAATTTTCTGCTTCTGTTGAATCTATATCTTTTCCTGATATGGATAATATATCTCCTGAAACATTGTTACAAACAGCTAAAACAATTGGTATATACATAGCTATCTTTTTGGGGGTTATAATTTTATTATCTATATTTTTCAGACTATTAAGAAGATTTCTTAGATATTCATATGCTTTTTGTAATTCACACAGACTAAAATTTTTGAAGGTACTTTTACCTAGATGAGATGGAAAAACTGATCGTGAACAAGAGAAAGAAATTGCAAAAGATATGAAAGAAAAAATTGGAAGAATGTCTCAGGTATTGTGAAATTTACATAAGATGAATGAGGTAAGTACTTATGAGAAAATGATGCAATTCTTTTTCTGAAAACATAAGTTAGTATTCATTTACCAATATGAAGAATGAGAACTTTCTTGTATCGTTTGAACATATCCAGAATATCAAAACATGGTAGAAAGTGCTATTGCTTCGCAGTATCCTGCTGCATCAATTGAAATAACAACAAAACCAAAATATTTTAAGAAGAAATATTCGGATATACAAGTTCTTGAAACAACAAGAGATCCATTGTATACTATAAAACTATTTAAAAATATTCCAGATGATCCAATCAATAACATTATTGATTCGATGAGTAAAGTAAGTGAAGAAGATACTGTTAGTATAGTTTTGGTTGCAAAACCTGAACAATCTAGATTCAACTCTCGTAGACAAGTAGCTGCAGATAGGTTGTACAAAAATCTAGATCTTTATGAAGAAAAATGGCGAAATTGGAAGAACCTAATCAATCCTATTAGGTGGATAGAATTTGCTTTATTTTGACCTTCACATAGACTTGTTTCTAGTAAAAAAGAAGAAAAAGAAGTTACAATGGTTCGTATGGTAAAAGCAAAAGAAGATAGTAGAAATGCAATGTGAGAAGAGGCTGCAAATCCCACATTCCGTTCTACAATTTCACTAATTGCTTCTAGTGATGTAAAATGAAGACCTAAGGATATTTTAAATAATCTTGAAAGTGCATACAATGTATATCGTGATGAATATAGTAATTCTCTAGAATGTTCTAACTTAAAACATGACGTATTTTGATTCTTCTATATTCCATTATGGAAAGCTGCAATCAACATGTACTTAACATGATTTTTCTCTAAATATTCATATTTTTCTACTAACGAATTAAGTTCATTGTACCATTTTCCTGATGGATTATATAACCGTTCACCAGCTATCGAATGGATGCAATATAAAGTTATTGCACCTCCAAGCAATTTGCCAATATTTGATGATAGCGAACGAAATGGTCGTATAATGTCATGAGTTTTAGCAGAAAAATATAAGAAAGGAAACTTATCTGCTATTTTGAAAGAATATAAAGATCATCGAGCAGTTTGAACTAGAGTAGATAAAGAAGAGGTTTTAAAACCATTATCAGAATGTGACTTAAAAGAGAAAAAAGAACATAATATTATAGAAAGAGGTCATATTGTTTTGGTTGAAGTAGATCAAGATGAAGAAACAGTAAAAACGCTTCTGGAATGTTCAGATGAAGAAAAAGAAAAGAATGGTATCGTAGAAAAAGATGGAATTATATACATAAAAGTTGGTGAGAATCCTGAAGATATAAAGGCAATTGCAGAATGTTCTGAAGAGGAAAGAAATCAACATAACATCGTAGAAAAGGATGGAAATATCGCCATAAAGTTTGTAAAAACACAACAAACTATAAAGCCAATCAAGGAATGCTCTGAAGAGGAGTTGAAGAAAAATGGTATTGTTGTATCAAAAGATGGAAGCATATCTCTAAATATAGTTAAAGATAAAATTGTAAGATGATATAAGACATATAAGTGATGAGTACTTTTAGGAGTAAACATTTATAGAAATGTATACTCTCCTGTATACATAAAACGTGATGATAGAACGAGGCATCATTATTGTATATGAAAATCAGGTACCTGAAAATCTGTCTTCTTACAAACTATAGCAAGACAAGATGTTTGGAATGGTGATGGATTGTGTTTGATTGATCCACATGGAGATCTTGCTGAAGATATGCTTGCTTATATTCCAAAAGAAAGGGCAAAGGATGTAGTATATTTTGAAGCATGAGATGAAGAGAGACCTATGGGACTTAATCTTTATGAAATTGATAATCTTGATCAAGCAGATAGAACGGTAAACGATGCTACAGAAATTTTCTTGAAAATGTTTGGACCAGAAATATTTGGACCAAGAATCCAGGAATATTTTAAATATGGAAGTCTAACTTTACTTGAAGATTTTGAAGATAGACCAACATTACTTGATGTAACAAGACTATTTACAGATGATGGATTCCGCGAATACAAATTAAAGAAGGTTACAAATGCTGTAGTAAAGAACTGGTGGGAGAAAACTTATAATTCAATGTGAGATAGAGAAAAACAAGAAATTATTCCATATTTCTCTTCTAAATTCGTATCGTTTAATACAAACAGACTTATTAGAAATATTATTGGACAAACAGAATCAGCATTCAAATTTGATGATATTATGAATAATCAAAAGATTCTTCTTATTAATCTATCAAAAGGTAAGATTTGAGAAATGAATGCTCAGCTTCTAGGTATGATTATAGTATCTAAAATATATAATGCTGCTATGGCTAGAGCATCAATCCCTGAAAAAGATAGAAAGGATTTCTATTTATATGTCGACGAATTCCAGAACTTTGTATCATGAACATTTGCTGATATCTTATCAGAGGCCAGAAAATATAGATTAGGATTAATTATGGCTCACCAGTATATCGCACAGCTTGATCCTGCTAAGTGACTTGGTGATGCTTGAGGATGAAAATCTGATGTAAAAGCAGCCGTATTTGGTAACGTTGGTACAATGATGTCATTTAAGGTCGGTGCACCAGATGCTGAATTCCTAGAAAAGGAATATGCTCCTGTGCTTTCAGGACAAGATATTGTATGAATTGCTAACTATAAATCTTATATTAAACTAAATATTGATAATGCTACTACGCGTGTATTTAGTATGAATTCAATCTATACAAAAGATTATCAAAACAAAAAAATTCCTCCTATTTTGAAAGAATTTTCAGCTAAAAAATATGGAAGAAGAAGAGAGTTCGTAGATGCTCAAATTAGAGCTAGATTATGACTTGGGGTAGATGAAAACGATTTGCCTGGAGCTTCAGGAACAAAAGAAGAGTAATTTAAATAACTAATCAATAGTTAAACCTTTTGCTATAGCTTTAATAGGTTTGAGAGAAATTCAAACTATGATTAGATTGTATATTCATCATATTATTAAGAATAACCACCAACTAATTTCGTGGTTGTCTAACCAACCATTAATAAAGAATCATGTTATTAACATAATTGCTAATATTCATAATAACTCAAATCATGCTTTTTTCTGAAATTTTGGAAAAACTTGCATTCTTCATGCAACTATCATTGCTCAAACCATGAATATAGTTTCTATCAGAACCTGAACAATAATTCATCAAAGTAGGTTCCATTTTGGAATAACAAACAATGCTGTTAAAATTCAAACTATTACTCATGTAAGATTAATTCTGAAAAGTACGTTTTGTTTCTCTAAGGATACAAACAAATAATTAAATATCTGTTTTATGAAACTAAAGAATAATACAATTCATAAGAATGGTAAAATCTGGTTAGATCACCATGTAGATAAAGATTCTCGAGTTCATAAAAATTCTCTACTAGATACAAATATTATTACGTCTCTATTAAAAACCCAGAAATCTATTGCTATCATTCATCCAATCCATCCAACTAATGTGAGCAAGTTTCACATTGATTTTCTTTTATCTAAATTGGAATAAGTAGGAATTTTATGAAGCAAACTATTTCATAATGACGATGGAATAATTAGAAGTATTTCCAACAACGATAATGCTAATGCCCAATATCATACATATTCATATCCATCTGCTGTTGGGAAATACCAACCAAGGAACATAAGAACAATTAATGTATGAAATGAACTGAAAAAATATGAAAACCCATATCTTCGATTTTCCTTGAAGATATTTTTTATAAATTTTAGATCTATGTCGATTTTAAATGGTAGTAAATCTTTCGTTCTAAGATGCACGTCTACATTCTGTCAAATCGAGCTTGCTACCACAGAGAATATTACGCAGCAAAACGCTAATATGGTCGTTGTAGTAATTACTTCGTTTTCAAAAGAAACGTTTCTAAAAATCAAATATACTGTTGGTAACAATACGGCTAATTGAGAAAGTCTAGCAACGATTAAAGACCAACTTAATCTATTCATTTTCCAGAATAGCTGCAATGGTAATTGTTGAATTCATACGAACATATTACTTGCAGAGTACATCATTGCAAGAGGTAATCCTCGAATAATGAATTGGTTGCTCGTATATGCTGGAATTAAATAAGCAGTCACTATTGCTAGAGTATAGATTATAATTATCATAAACATTCTAGTTCAGACAAATTTATGATAATTTTCTTTAAGTTCTGGAGAGTCTCATCATTTCTCTTCTTTAA
>Ga0310696_10008524_pt1 | contig 11947 bp, 12 predicted proteins | sample AusTroGonzalo_MG_4_FD_203885 | JGI IMG/M metagenome (GOLD analysis project Ga0310696, IMG submission 203885) | Bovine rumen microbial communities from tropical cattle in Woodstock, Queensland, Australia - Gonzalo_02 (v2) (version 2) | ecosystem: Host-associated > Mammals > Digestive system >... | reverse complement strand
ATCTATCAACTATCCATTAGATCGAGGCGCATCCGTCAACCCCCAGGATCTGACCCGAGATATACGACGCACGGTCGGAGGCCAGGAACGCACAGGCATTGGCGATGTCCTCGGGTGTACCTAAGCGACCTAAGGCGATACGTCCGATACGCTGGTCGATCTTCGCCCCGTCGCTCTCATAGAGCTCGGCAAAACGCTCCGTCTTCACGATGCCCGGTGCCACGGCATTCACACGAACACCCTGCGATGCCAGTTCCTTGGCGGCCGACTTCGTGAACGACATGATAGCCCCCTTCGTGGCGGAATAAGCCGACTGCCCCGGAGAACCGAGCACAGCCGTCACCGAGGCGATGTTCACGATCGAGCCACCACCGTTACGAGCCATCAGACGAGAGCACAACTGTACCAGTTCGATGACCGCAATCACGTTGATGCGGAACATCAGCTCCGTCTCCTGACGCACGATCATGCCAATCTTCTTGTTGAACACCACACCGGCGTTGTTCACCAAGGCATCGATATGCTTCTCTTCCTTGAAGATCGTCATCAGCGCGTTCTTCACGGCCGGTGCGTCCGACACGTCGAAGTACATCGGGATGACACGGGTGTTGTTCTGTTCCGAGCACGCCTTCGCCCACTCGTCCATCGTCCCCTCACGGAGGTCACAGGCATAGACGATCGCACCATCAGCGGCAAACCGCTCTGCGATGCCCTTTCCGATGCCTTGTGCCGCACCTGTGATGATGCAAACCTTATTCTCTAAAAGTCTTTCCATTACTCAAATTCAAAATTATCCAAGTGTCATACCACCATCTATCTTCAGAGCTGTACCCGTCACAAACGACGAGGCATCTGACAACAGATAGGCAATACCATAAGCGATATCCTCAGGCTTGGCGAAACGACGCAATGGATAGTTTAACTTCTCCTTCTCTTTCTGTTCCTCGGTAAATGAGCCAATCAAGGCCGTCTCCACCATACCAGGGTTTACACTGTTACAACGGATTCCCTTCGGACCTAACTCCAAGGCCACCGTCCGCATAAACGCATCAATACCACACTTGGTCGTGGCATAGATACCATTACCAATAGACACGCGGTAAACACCAGCGGCTGATGCCGTGAACACAATAGACCCGCCCTTCTTGACTTTCTTCTTTTTCAGCAGTGAACGGGTCAGAAGAATCGGAGCATTCAAATTGATTTTCTGAATACGTGTCAGTTCTGCATCTGTGATAAAAGGAACAGGAGTCAATTTCATCACGCCAGCATTACACACCAACCCGTCAACGGAAGGACAAGCGGCAACCAATCGGTCTACATCCTCCTCATTGGTTAAGTCTGCTACGATAGCAAGATGTTCCCCCTCAGAAGATGGAGCGAGAGAGTTTAGTACAAGACTCAATGGTTCTTCCCTGATATCAGTTAAGATTACTTTCGCGCCTAATTCCACGACAATCCTTGCAGTCTCACTGCCGATACCACCAGCAGCTCCTGTTATAAGAATCGTCTTCCCTTGCAAAGAAAATGGATTATTCATCATTAATTATTTTAATGTCAAACCACCATCAATTTTCAGTGCTGTTCCTGTCATCCATGAAGAAGCATCAGAAAGAAGATAAATAGTAGCCAAAGCAACATCCTCGGGCTTGCCATATCTTCCTAACGGATAATTCTCTTTGTCTTTTTCATGTTGTTCTGCAGTAACCTGTCCGCGATTGATCAGAGGTGTCTCGACCATACCCGGATTCACGCTGTTACATCTGATACCTTTCGAAGCCAACTCCAACGCCGCTGTACGCATATATCCATCCACACCACATTTCGAAGTTGCATAAACAGCATTACCAGGAGATGCGACAAAAACGCCACCAGCCGATGCAGTAAACACAATAGAGGATGGACGTGCCAATTTTTTACGCTTCAGTAAGTATTTGGTCAACATCATTGGAGCAATTAAGTTAACCTTATGGATTCTTTCCATCTCTTCCGGTGTGATGAATTGAATAGGTGTCAATTTAGTAATACCAGCATTATTGGAACAGCCATCAACAACAGGAATTTCTTTAACCATCATATCTATGGCCTCTTCATCACAAAGATCCACAATATAATATAGATGATCCTGTTCCTGATTCTCCAACATACTCTTTGTCTCTAAGAGTCCTGCCTCGTTGATGTCTACCATAATAATACGAGCTCCCATTTTGGAAGCCTCTATTGCCGTAGCTCTTCCAATACCAGAACCTGCACCAGTCACAAGAATGGTCTTACCACTCAAAGAGTATGGATTATAAATACCTGTCATTTTACAATTCTACTAAGTCAGAAACAACTAATTGGTTCGTTTTAAACGAAACTGTTCCCCATGACAAGCCGACTCCAAACCCACAAGCGATATAACTTGTTGGTTTTGATTCCACCTTCCCCTTCAGTTGGGTAACGATGGTGAGCGGTATAGACGCCATGGAGGTATTTCCAAACTCATGGAGGCTATAAGGCACCTGCTCTGGCATTGCCTTAATCTTCTTGCGAATCATCTCATTGATCATCGTGTTCGCCTGATGAAGAACGAAATAATCATAGTCCGCTGCAGATTTCCCCTCCTCAGCCATCAGTTTCTTAATGGATTTAGGAGCCGTAGATATGGCAAAAGAGAAGACATCCATACCTTTCATTCGTGTCTGCATGCGATGCATCATTTTACCATCCACTTCTTCCATCTTAAAGGAATCTACAGTGGCAGGATTCCGGCTACCGCCATCCGGTATGATAAGGGCATCATAGCCACTACCATCTGTTCCTAAATGGAAGCGCATCTCGTCCTCGTCAAGCCCCGTATATTCCAAAGCAGTAACAGTACCAGCAAAACCAAACAGGGGATCAAAATCGCACTTAGCTCGTTTACGGGCATCGCCACCCAACAACAGGGCGCGTTTCATACCATGACCAGCAAGAACAGAAGCAGCTGCATTCAGCCCATAAACCCATCCGGAGCAACCGAGAGAGATATCCATGGCATAACACTCCTTGCTGAGTCCCATTCGCTCCTGTAGAATACAAGAGGTTGCAGGTAAGATATAGTCAGGATGCTGTGAAACAAAAAATATGCCCTCCACAGACTCCTTTTCCCAACCGAGATCCTGCAGAAGTTTCTCTGCTGCCGCAAGGCAAAGATCGGAGGCCGTGAAATCATCAGATACACGAACCTCCTTAATACCTGTCTTTTCTATAAACTCAGAAGCATCATAGTCGGAAGAATTGATTGAATCAATCTTTGAGACTATTTGCTTAGGAACACCTGCAGAAAAGCCTACAATTCGGACTCCCTTTATTGTCAGCAAAGCCATTAGAGTTTACCCTTTACAATTTGATAGAGCTCTTCAATGGTATTGGCAGCACGCATATCGTCACCCTTCAGGGTTACATCGTATTCCTCGTCCACCATAGCTATAATAGAAAGAGCGATCAGAGAGCTCCACTCATCCAATTCACGAAACTTCGTCTCACCCTTAAATTCACTTGCATCAGTATCATCGAACTGTGCTGCAAAATTCTCAATAAAATCTTTCAATTCCATATTCAACTTAATTATTTATTACTTGTTTATATACTTCAATTATCTTATCTGCGATGACATCCTGAGAGAAATTGTCGTGACAATGTTGTCGGATCTCCTCCGCATTATATTCCTGGTAATGATCCTTCATGTACGTCATGGCCTTTGCCAATTCCTCCACGTTTTCTTTAGGAACAAGAAGGCCGTCTTCTGGACGAACGAAAGTCTCCGGCCCACCACATCTCGTGGCAACAACTGGCAATCCCTTTGCCATCGCTTCAATTAGGACTATTGAGAATGTCTCTGAACTGCTAGAAAGAACAAAACAATCTGATTTACATAAAAAATCGTTGACCTCAGAAGGTGTCTTCGTTCCTAAAAGTCTAACTTGATTCTTGAGATTACGTTCTCGAATTATACTCTCTAACACAGGAAATTCCTCTCCATCTCCCAGAATCTCTAAACAGATATTATCAGGAAAATGACAGGCGGCAAATGCATTAATAAGAATATCAAAACGTTTCAGGGGTCGCAACGCCCCCACACTAACAAACCGATACTTCCCGTCACATCGGTTCTCTTTTTTATCAAGAAAGAAATGCTCACTGACCATATTATTAATGACAAGTGATGTTATATTGCATTTGTTTCTCAACTTAGTTGCTAACACATCCGACACACAAATAACTTTGTCTGCCAAATGATATGCGAAGGTTTGTTCCATTGTCCGCCGTGGTGTCTTTTCGATATTCAATGCAGACCAATGCTCTGTGATGATAAACGGAAGATGTAATTCTGTTTTAAGGAAGATAGCTGGAGCGGCATAACGAATGATATGAGCATGTACTATATCTGGGACTCCTAACTCTTTCTCATAAATACGAAATACACTCTTAAACTGCCACTGCCTAACCCATCGTTCCAATTTAGGAAGATAGATATGGGGGATTGACATCGTTATTCTTACGCACTCGTATATATGAATACCATCAACAACCCGATGATTCACCTTGTTGCGCTCAAGAATATGAAGAGGATTTCTCCATTTGATGGCAATCACAGAGACATCATGTCCTTTCGCAGCTATTGCCTTGGCCTGAACGGCCTCGTAATTGCCAGACATAGGATTCTCCTCGGAGGGGAAACCACGTGTTACAAACAAAACTTTCATTATTATATTAACTATCCTCTACCTTTATTCACTTGATTCTCAAACCGAGCAGAATGTTTAACACAACATTCCTGATAAGCATGATTATCTGCATAATTAGAAGAGGCATAAACAAATAAAGAAGCGAAATAACACCAAACATAATGTAGATGGGTATACTCACTATTTATTATTGAATAAAAAGGTAATCCGAATAAAGCACAATAGACTACAACCTTTGACGATAATTGTACTTTTCTTGCGAGGATAAATAGTTTGTAAAGATAATATAGAAAACCTAAGAATATGATAAAGCCAAACTGCATCAAGAATTCCAAGAACAGATTATGCGAAAAAAATATATTGTACATATTACCCTGGGCCTCCATTGCAGGAACCATACTTCCCACACCAGTTCCTATTCCACAAGAATTAACAATTAATTCTAACGACTTTTCGTACAAAACCATTCTAGAATTATCTTCAAAGCCACTATTTTCCATTCTATAAAGAATAAGACCTAAAATCGCATCACCAAAAGAACAAAAAACATATACAAGAACACCAATAATTAGAATAATCCACGCTATATTCCTTTTGCCGCCCTTCATCATAAAATAAATAAATACGAGGAACATCACCACTAATGAGATGCTGGCTCCTCTTGAACCATCAACAAACAGAAAGACCATTGCAATCAAGCCACAATAAAAAGCTAAAACCTTCATCTTAATCGTTGATTTACTGGCCATCGTATAAAACAAAAAAGGAATTACTTCCAATATATATATAGCATAAGAATTTATATTATAAAATGTAACAGAAGTGTAGCTTCCAATTGCTTCATCTGCAGAAAAATTCTCTCTGCTCAAGTGTTCCTTTGCAATGGAAAGATGATGTCCTGTTCGTAACTCCCATATGCCAACAAATGAAGTCAGCAAAAAGGCTATAAGCCAGCCTATTGCAATAGTAGAGTGTGGTTTAGAAGTTTTATCTGAAAAAACAATTATTTCAAGAAATAATAAGAAATTTATAAAGAATAAAAAACAATAATACAATGACTTCACAAATAAGGGTGCCCATAATAACGAACAGAAATTATATAGGGTCCAAAATGCAAAAAAGAGCCAAAAAGGTTTAACCAATTTTTTTGTACTACCTTGTATGCTCTTAAATAGATACGGGGAAAATAGCAATACAACAAACAATATAGGATTCATGATTCCGAAATAACGCCCAGAGATCTGACTTATTATCAGAACCAAAATCATTAAATCGTATCTATTGTATGATATACTGTTACTCTTTTTCATCCTATCTGCGGGGGGGTATGCAAAATCTTAGATTTGTTGGTTCTACTAACACTTCGTCAACGACTCTTTGAGAAAATCCATTGCCTCTTTCTGTCGTCTCTGGATTTCCTCGTCAATCATATTCCATTCAATCTTTGCCGGCATAAAACTATCTGGGATTTGCATTAAAATATTACTATCTAACGAAAACATTTCCGAGAGAGACTTAAACCTCTCCGTTCCACGCAGAGGATTTGCCAAAGAAATGAAATCCTTATGAAATATAACAGAGAAAATTGTACCATGATAAGAATCTGTTATAACATAACTTGCATCACGGAACAATGCAATCCAATTTTCTACAGTATCATTGATCCGAATATTCTTTTCTGCCAAAATTAGGATAACTTTCTTCTTCAGTGATAAACGAACTTTCTCTATGAATTTCTTTTTTTCATCCGTATAATTTAGAATGTAAACTAAGATATAATCATCTTTTCTTTGCTCTATTATTTTGCAAAGAGAACAATAATCACTAACAGACAAAAGCAATGTCGGGTCAACAAGCCATTTGGCATCTGCATCTAAATACTCTTTGCACAACCTCACTCCAGAGCGTTCTCTTACTGAAACGCCGCTAAATGATTTGATTAATTCTCGACATTTCTTCGTTTTCTCTATATTAAACTCCCATTCTTTAGTTCCAAATGAAGGTGCATAAGAGAACTTCGTAATAGCATAATCTCGGGCAAAAGAAAAGAACATATCGTCAATACGAGAAAAATATGAAGCCCATGATTTATCACTTCCAACACACAAAGCTTCTATATGATATTTATCTATTAAATCAGAACTATACCAAAAGTTTTTGGGGGTTGTCTTGATATATTTTCTAACGAATGACTCTAATCCTGATTGCCTATATTTGTGAATAATAGGAATGATCGGTAGTGGAGTTTCATGTCCTTTAATCCTTGCCAAGATACACTTTATTGTTTTTTTTGCCCATAAATAGTATGTCACTTTTCCCGTTCGGAGAGTGATCGGATCATGTCCCATTTTTCGCAAAACTTCCTGCAAAGCATAGTTTTGCAAAATGCCACCATAGTTACTATCTAAAGGATGAGTAAGAATACCTATTCTCATATATATTTTTTTATTTCCGTTTTATAAAGCTTTTCACTTTTTTTAAGCCATCGTCACCCGTAACCTTTTTTAAACCATTAACCAGTCTTTTTTTGAGTAATCTTTCTGTCTCAACTTCTATCGTAGACATCTTTTTCAGGGCATCACTATCATCTTCCGGAGTCGTGAACACCTCAAATATCATAGGCCGATCAGTTAACTGGTTGTTTGTGAATCTTTCCAATGCAATAAAAAAATCATTTTTATTATCTGCAGAAAGATACTCATAGCTGAGGTCTTGAGCTATATGTTTAAGTAAATCGTGAGACTGACACCCATTGTGACCATCAGCTGCAATGAATTTTTTAGTGTCGTCTCCAAATATGTTACAAAAATGGTTGTACAACTGAAATTCTGCTCCACTTCCATTATTCAGAACCAATATTCTCACATTATTGCCGACATGTCGATTCCCTATAACATTCAAGTCATAAAAGAAGGCCAAATCGCCAGTTACCAAATAACAAATTTTAGATGTATCAACCAAAGAAGCACCTATAAGGGTACTCGTACAGCCATCAATACCGCAGCATCCAACATTGCATGAAGATGTCACATTCTCAGGTAATGGAAATTGATTCCATGATCGCCGTGTGTTTGAGGTACTTATATGTATTAACGAGCCATGTGGAAGCTTGTTAGACAAGTGCATCGCTACAAATATATTGCTTAATGGCAATTCCGGCAGATGCTCATAGACTTTACGATAGATACTATTGCAGTTATCAATGAAAGAATGATTTTTCATACCCGCTATGCCATAATGACGGAAGAAAAACATCTCTGACATCTGAAATACCTTTGTAAGCTTCTTGAAAGTATCACGCAATTCACCGTCAGGATTTACACGCCATACTTGTTTTGCTTTGAAACTACGCAGAAAAGTTGTTGCAGAGACTTCACCAATATGAATCATCAAATCTAATTCTCCTATTGGTGGCATACTATATGTCTGAAGATGTGCCAGTGTCGGCAAAAGACGATATTTCCCATAATAACCACTCGTGTGGTCACAAACTACAATAGCGTCAAAGGTAGCACAGAAGTTATCTATATCCTCCACTTCTTTATCCGTGAAATTCAGATGACTACCTACATATATCGCGATTTTACCTTGTGGCATATCAGGAAATTCATCCCAAGCCTGATAACGTTTTATGACGCGTACTTGCGGTAATTGCCTTATGGAAAAATCCTTACTGTATGTGGTAAATAGATTAATATGGACAGGTCCTCCTCCATTTCTACGCAATTCAAGTAAGGCTTTATTAACTTCTATCGTTACATATGCCTCATCTCTTTCATCTTTTATAACAGGAAGTTCTACGGATAAACATGCGACATCAGTCGGGATACGCCTTCTGTCAATATTTTGAGGTAAAAGATGTCCGATTCTATCATTTCCCTGATGGGATGTTATCGCTAATACTGGCAATTTCCGATAATATGCTTCTGTTAAGCCAGGATAATAATCACGCGATGCCGTGGCCCCTGTACACGACAGGGCGACAGGTTCCCCACTCTCGGCAGACATGCCACATGCCATATAAGCAGCAGAGCGCTCATCTACACAGGAGTAGACCTCAAAAAAAGAATCATTTTGAATGCTGCCAACAAATGTAAAGTTCGTAGCTCCTGGTGATACAATAACCTTCTTTATATTGTTGGCCTTCATTAAAGCCAACAGAATCTGAACATTTTTTTCGTTAGTATAAGATAAACTATCCATTATGATGCTTCAAGTGAATTAATTTATTTATTATTTTGATGCAGAAACTGATATTATAGCGATAAACTAGATACTTAATTTTCAACTTCAATGAGGGTATCTCGTGCAATGGCGTCCTTTCATGAGCTACTCTATCATTAATCGCTTCTAGAACCCAATTTATTGGTTTGAATTGAGGATCCATAAAAAACGTTTCCAAAGAGGTAGAAAGGCCTTCTTCTGGATCAACAAATGAAGATACGTCTATAAAGGATCCTATCTTAGAATTGTCAAAAGTTCGATTATAGTACCTGCAATATTTAATCTGATATTGTTGGTACTTAAAGAATAAATTTGTAGTGGTAGGAGTCCAATAAACATTAATGCTACGATCAAATATCTTCTCTAAAGCATTCTTATATATTGTCAAAACATCTCCCCAAGTAAGAGATCTGTTATTAGTAATATGGAAGACTTCACCTAACGCTTCTTGTTTTCCTATTACTGAAGCTATACCTCTGGCGACATCCATCCCACATGTCATAGTGGTTAATCTATTCTTCATATCTTCAGAGAAGACAATCGAACGCCCTTTCATCGCTCTATATAACCATCCTTCCTTCTCCAAAACTCCCAATTGCAACCGATAGGTATTGTAGGTTATGCTAGGACGTATTATCGTATATTTTTTTTTGCTATTATTTTTCAAAAGATCTTCCGTCCTTGCTTTTGCTAATGAATACTCATTAGTCTGAAGAAAAGCTTTATCTCTCGATACGTCTAAGAGACGAGGAGTATCTTCTGTAATCTTACTTTCTGTTTCTGCGTATACCCTTGCAGAACTAATAAATATATATTGCTTTGTATTATCAAGAAACAAATCTATGCAACTGCGAAATTCATTCTCAGAACGAGAAATAAAATCCACAATAGCATCCCAACCCAACGGCAATATCTCATTAAGAAAGGCCAGATCCTTACCATTTCCTAAAATATACTGTAAGTTACCTTGGGATTCTCTTTTTTTTCGACTCGTCACCCATACATCATTTTGAGGTTCAAGAAGACGGGTGAGTGGTGTTCCCATTGCTCCTGTTCCTCCCAGAACAAGTATCTTCATATTTTTGTCCGAATTACATCCAATTTCTTGGTAATTGCCTTTCGCTCGCTTTGGGTCAGCCCCATAATATATGTAAAGAATGAAACGGTTAGTACTCCTATAACAACTGATAAGATTAGGCGAATAAAGGATTCCTCACACACATTAACAATGAATGCCATAGGCAAAATAGACAAAACAGAAATCGGAATAATCCGCATATAAACCTCTTTAACAAATTTCATAGGCTTGAAACCTAACATTGTTTTCATCATATAAAGCCTGGTCATTAAAACACCTGCCTTTACAAATATATAAATATAATAAGCATATATAACAGAAAAACCCATGGCAAAGAATAACCATGTCAATGGAAATTCCAAGATCGCAACTGATGTAATAACCAAGGCATACTTTTTAAGACGTCCAGTGGCTATACAGGCTGTAAAACTTGACTTTCCCAAACAATCCAGTAATCCAAGTATAAGGGATAAACGAACAAAAGCCAACGTATTAGGAGGAACTGTTGTCAACCAGATATTTAGAATCGTTTCAGTTTCAAATATAAGTGGGAGCGCAAAAAAAAGCATCGCCAAAAATGAGAACTTCGCCCCTCGACAAACCAACAGAAACATTGCGTCCATTTCTCTGTTAGCATAACTTTTGGTTATCTGGGGATTAATAGCAACTGTAAAGTTATTAATAAATTGAAGAACCGCATGTTCGACTTGATTGGCTAATCCACGAGCGGCATTTGCTGTAACTCCAAAGAAAACATTTATCAACATATTCACTCCCTGAGAGTTGAATAATGCCGCCGAATTAGAAAAAAAACTCCATCCTGCAAAGCCCGCCATCTCTTTAAAGATATTTTTTTCAAAACATAATTTTGCACGACTTTCTTCAAAATGTCGATGGCAATAAATAGCATAAACTAATCGAATTATAAAAGCTAAAATGGTCAATAGAACCGCATAATAGATTAATCGGTCAAATGGAGATTTTATAATTAAATAACAAACGCCCAGCCTTGCTAATGCTTCGAAGATGCTGATATACGCAAAGGCTTGCATATGTTCATGGGCAATAATGCAAGCATTATATGGAACGCTTATTAAATTGAGACAAAAAATGACCAAAGTACATTGTAAAACCCAATGAGCGGCAATTTCTCTGCCCTGCGGAATTTGCATTTTATTCTCCAAGAACCAGACACCTATTATTTCAGCCGCAATAACCACTACCACAGATAATCCCAACTGTATGATTCTACTTGAGGAAAAAATCAAACCTAGTCTTTCTTTATCACCTTTTCCAATCTCATAAGTAATAAAACGACTGATAGCTGTTGATAAAGCATTAGATAGGATTGAAAACATAGCGACCAAACCACCAATCACTTGAAAAATACCATAATCCTCAACACCCAAAGCCTTCAGAATTACTCTAGAAGTATAGAGGGATATAGGCATCACAAGTAACGTGCGAACATAAAGTAAAACGGTGTTTTTGGCTATGCGTTTGTTATTGACAGTACTTTCAGACATTTAATCACTTGCGTATCCTATCACATACAGACAGAACACTTATACTATTTTGTTGATTTGTTTTATTCTCTATTGGAGCCTCACTGCTTTCTATGAAGCGAAGAGACTTGATGACGGCTTCTGTATCAAATCCTTCGTGTAATGCCTCTGAATCAGAGACCACCATTTTTAGCTGAGACCAAGGAGGGGCTTGAGCTGGTTTTCCTTATGGAGAATCCAAATAGAGGTGCCGAGGAAGGCCAAGAAGAGCCAGATGAGCAACAACTTGGCACGGTGGGGCCCTGCCTTCTTGACAGGTACCGTGGCACTCTGGAGCGTGGTGAAAGCGGGGGTCTCCTGCTGCACCTTCGCCTCGGCGGCAAGGAGCTGGGCTGAGGCGGTGTTATAGGCGTTGTACTGCAGCTGCA
>Ga0310696_10008523_pt1 | contig 11948 bp, 4 predicted proteins | sample AusTroGonzalo_MG_4_FD_203885 | JGI IMG/M metagenome (GOLD analysis project Ga0310696, IMG submission 203885) | Bovine rumen microbial communities from tropical cattle in Woodstock, Queensland, Australia - Gonzalo_02 (v2) (version 2) | ecosystem: Host-associated > Mammals > Digestive system >... | reverse complement strand
CTTCCACACCTGATTGGTGGGAACCACCTGCCAGTAGGTACTGTCCTCCTCGTTGGTATAAGCCCAGAGCATATCCCAGAGGTCGTTCTGCTGTACGAATACGGAGTCGAGATAGACGGTCTTACCATTCTCCAGACCACCGGCTACGCTTCGCTCAGGTACGAACTCCTTGCGGTAGAAGTGGAAATTATAGAAGAAGCTGGCAATGCTGTCGAGGTCAGCATCCTTACGCAGGTATTCGAACACCGTGGGGAAATATTGTGCTTTTCCCTGAATGGTAAACAGAACACCGTTGCTGTAGTGCTGGTTGCTTGTCAGAATCTGATTGCTACCAAAGGTGCTGGCTGTCAGGAGCGTTTTCTTTCCGTTCATGAGAACGAGCGAATCGTTGCTCGTCGGAGAGATAGAGTGGTTATACATCGCAATGTGGTTCTGTATAAACTCCTTGAAGACGGTGTTGTCGTCATCGTTCACCTTACCTTTTTCTGCGTTATAGCCTGCGATGAGTTCATCGGCCTCCTGGGCAGAGAATTGGTCATTGGTGGGAGCGAAGACGGTAAATACCTGGCTGCTGTTGAGTGACTTGTCGAAGCCGCAGCCCTGAACCACCTTGGCAAAATTGCTCAGGTTGCCGTTCTGTGTAATGGCCTGCCAGAGTGTGGCATCGTTTGTGCCTTCACCTTTCTTATCATAGTGATCGTCCCAGGTGTCAGAACAGGCCGCAAGGGTGAGGGCGGCTACTGCCAGCCCTATCACCTTACTATATATTTTATATGTAATCATATCTCTTAACTTTTAACTCTTAACTCTTAACTATTTAGAGGTCGTCTTCCATCTCACCGTCTCCGTCAGTACCGTAGACACTCTTGGGTACCAGTTCCAGGAAGTCGAGTGCGAACTCGTTATTAAGACCTTGTTTACCATCGGAGGCCACTCTGATTCTCATGTAATGGTCCTTGGTAGAATCCAGGAAAGACTGGCTGATGATTTTACGTATACCGATATCGTACACGATATTCCAGCCTCTGTTGCCGCTACCACCATTATCACAATACAAGGAACGTGGGTGGGTGTAAACACCGAGATTCTTCATGGATTTGATATACTCGGCTTTTTCCTCAGCACTCATGGCATCGTAGTCATCGATGTTATCGATAAAATCATCACCGATGTAGAAATCTGAGTTCATTCTATAAGTCATATCCAGAGGGATACCTTGTGGTACTCCGTCTACGTAAACTTGTGCAACGCCACGTGAATCCTGGGCTGTGAAGCCAAGACGTACCTGCCATTCACCGTCGAATGGTACAGGCGGCAGGCGGAACTGGAAGTCATAGTTCCCTTTCAGGGCAAACTCATCCCACATGTAGATATCATACATGGCAACTGGTCTTCTCCACGTAAATTCACAGTTGGTGAATGTTACACCGTCAAGATAACCCTCGGGGAACTTCCAGCTTTGACCGTATTTCTCTTCACTGCTATTAGATTCCCATGGGTCTCCTAAGATACGAAGACCATTTGTGATAAATTCTGGGAAGATGGTGTTGAAATCCATACGGATACGCTGGTTGTGAATCTTATCACGGACATCCTTGCTGAAAGCGACGATATCGTCGACATAGAAGTAATGGCCATTGATGCCGTCGTGCTTATATTCATCATCATTTGGCTCAATGCGCTGGCCCAGGAATTGAAATTTCTCATCGTAACGCCGGTTGACATAGCGGTCGCCTCTCTTGCTACCACCACGATATTTACTGACAGTGACCTTATCCACCTTGATCATAGTGTGAGGCAGGAGGGTGTAGTGCCAGTCACAGGGATTGATTTTTGTTTCGTCAATACCGATGGCACCTTCGAAGTTTGGCTTGTTGGGAACCTCCTGTGGTGTCAGGTCATCTGCACCTGCAGCAATCTTGTTCAAAATATGATACTGGATGAAACGGCGCAGGGGGTTGACGCTGTCTGTGAGGTTCTCATAACTGTGGCCGGGGGCAGTCACATCCTGGGGATAGACCTCGTCATAGATGGTGCAGGCCAGATCATAGAGAGCCTTGAGGTCACCTTTCTTGATACCGTATTTTGCCTCTAAGAGTGAATCTGGCTCAATGAAGAAGGTATAGCCGTATTTCTTGGTCTCAGGCCAATAATAGGGTTTGGGATTTGTCTCATAGTCGCCAGATAGTAAGTAGGTCGGATTATCTCCGAAAGTCTTATAATCATAGTTCTCGTCCTCAACCAGCAATACATCATTGATAACGCCTGTAGCTTTGAGGGCATTATAGAATGTGCTGATTTTCGGGTTGTCTCGCAACATATCCGTGACATAACTGTTCGACTTCTCTATGACAGCATCGATGGGCTGCATGACACCATTCTCCACCGAGTCATCCTTCATGTCGAACTTGATCTTTGCATAGTTCTCAAGAACGATGACGGCATTGCTGTCGTTGTCGAAACCGGGTTCCGTAGCTAAGTAACGGCTCAGCATATTCACGGTCGGCAATTTGTGACCAATCATATCGTATGTGGTGTACATATACGACACCAGATGGGTACGGGCGATGGTATCACAGTCAGCATCGCTCAACTGGGATACACTGCTCATACCACGGCTCTGCAGAAATTTATCGACAGCATCGTTGGATGGCGCAAAACAGGTATAGTGACCGTAGGTAGCGAGGAGGTCCATCAGATTGGCTCTCTGCACAATCTCCGTGAATTCGCTGTATTCCGGACGATTCTTCAGCCAGTCGCTCATCATCTCACCGGTGAAGGTGTAGAAGTATTCGCTGTCGGGCTCATCGGAGCAATTGGACAGCATTAAGCCCATCAAGCCCATCAAACCCATCAAACCCAATTTTTTTATCTTATTAATCATATCTTTCATTATTTTTTAGTCGTCTTTTCGTAACTATCGTTTTCACCACTGCCGAAGGCCGGATTCTGAACAAGATTCAGGTTGACCTTCATCTCGTCGAGATTATACGGCCAGTAGATAGCGTCCATCTTGGACAGATGGTTGCTAATCAGTCCAGCACCAGTCGAAGCTTTCTGCAAGGCGGCAGCTTTTAATATCTGCGTGTTACCTGTGCGCTGTGAGAGACGGACGAGGTCGAACCAACGCTTGCCTTCGAACATCAGTTCACGCTGGCGCTCCTGAAGTACCAAATTCTCCATGTCACCCTTGCTGCTGTAGCTACCTCTGATGAGTGTGTCATTGAGCTGAGTCTGGCAGAGAGAACGCTTGTTGATAGCATTCACCAAGGTAAAGGCTCTGTCTAAGAGAGACTTGTTGTACTCGCTGGCGTTTTCGTCAGAGCCATCACGCATCATCTGTGTCAGGGCCTCGGCCTTGAGCAGCATGATGTCGGGCAGACGATAGATAATCCAGTTAGAGCCATTCTGATTCTGTCTGTATTTAGAACCGTAGCTGGCTTGCGGTGCTGCACCACCAGGGGCATAGATGTCAATGGTACTCGTCGTAAATTTATTGATCGACTTGTTGCTGTTGCCACTACTGCTGCCACTGTAGCGACAGTTCGTATAGATACGGGCGTCGTACATCTTGTTCTTCTCGGCAAACACCTTTCGGTCTACTCCGGTTGCTTCAATCTGAGCATAGATGTAATCAGAGGGGGCAACCAAACCGGTCGTAGACTGTGAATTGCCATAGAAGGAGTTGGCGGCGCCGTTGGCGGGCATACCTGATGCTTCCGGATCGTCATCGAAGACCAGCTGGAAGATAATCTCCTGGTTCTTTTCTTCGATATTTCTCCTGTCACTGCCGAACACTGTGGTATAGGCGTCACCATAATAGTTGGTCGAAATGGAGTTGACGGCCAATGGGAAACCATTGAAACGGTCTTCTACATCACTGGTGCTCTGGAGACTGGAAGAGGTGTTACGCTTCTGGCGGTTCTCTTCATAGATGACCTTCTTTGAATTGATGACCAGGTCGGCATATTCGACGCATTTCTGATAGTCCTTCTTCCAGAGATAGAGCTCGCAGAGCAGGGCGTGGATGGCATCCTGAGTGATACGGCTTGTCTGGTAAAGTTCCTTTGTTACAGGATAACGCTTCACGGCATTGCCCTTGACACTTTCCAGGTCGAAGATCAGCGAATCCAGCACGGCGTCGAATTTCGTAGCGGGCAGATCCATCTTCTGGTCATCATCGATGTAAGCCTCTCTTGAGAAAGGTACATCGCGGAAAGCGCGGATCAGATAGAAGTAGCTGAGGCTGCGGAGAGCCACCATCTCGGCGATGTTGGCCTGCAGTTCACTCTCTGTATAAGCAGGATCGGTGGCTGCTACACCGGGCGCATACTTGATAACCGTATTACAACGGTTGATGACATCATAGAAATCTTTCCAGGTGGTATAGCCGTTCTTGGCATCGATGTTCTCCTTGAGGAGCTTCTCGAGGTTGCCGTCAGACTGGACGTTGCTTCCAGGACCGATGTTGTCGCTGCGGAATTCACCCCAGACCATCATACGTTTGACGGCGCCTTCTGACTGTAAACCAGAGTAGCAGCCTGCAATGACGGCTTCCACATCGGCCTTCTCATTCCAGAAATCCTCCAGAATGATCTCATTCTGAGGTTTGATCTCCAGGAAATCAGAGCATCCAGTAACACCCATCAGACCCATGAAACCCATGAACCCCATTAAACCTATTTTATATATCTTGGTATTCATAACTCTTAATTAAAATTCTACAGTGATACCTAAAGTGTAAGAACGTGAACGCGGCGTCTGGGCGTTGTCGATAGCGGGAGAGTAACCACCGCTCGAGATGTCCGGGTCAACACCAGAGTACTTGGTCCAGACGAAGGGGTTGTTAGCACTGACGTACAGACTGATGCGGTTCACACCAAGTGCCTTCGCATACTGTCTGCGGATGTTGTAGTTCAACTGTGCATAACCCATACGCAGATAAGAACCGTCTTCAACAAAGCGGTCGCTGATCAGCGTGTTGTAGTTCGAGTTGCTGCCGTACATGGCACGTGGAATCTCAGTCACGTCGCCTTCCTTACGCCAGCGGTAGTTCACGGCCTGGCTCTGGTTGTCGTTACCGGTCATAGCCTCGGCGTGCAGACGGGCGCGGTTGATGATCTTATTACCAAAACGGTAGGTGAACTGTGTGCTGAAGCGCCAGTCGCCATAGTTGAATGAGAAGCCGAAGCCACCGGTCAGCTTAGGCAGTGAACTGCCGAGGTAGACAATGTCGAGGGCATTGATCTGACCGTCGTTGTTGATATCCTCGTAGATGGCATCACCGCCGTTGAAGCGGTAGTTACGACCTGTGGCATCGTTGGTGTAGTTGAACATCATACGGACGGGGTCGCCCTTGCCGTCAAGAATCACGTCGCCGTTGGCATTCGTGGCTACAGGGGCTGTCTTGCCCTCTGCCAGGAACTGTGCGCGCTCTTCTGGCGTCATGTTCTTGAAGGTAGAATAGTTATACTGGTAGACACCCTTGTAGCGGAAGCCGTAGATGGCACCTAACGGATTGTGCAACTGTACGCGCTGCAGGGTCTCGTCGTTCGAGAAGCCATAAACAGTGTTGTAGCTGTCCAGTGTCAGCTCGTCGAGCTCTAACAATTCGTTGCGGTTGTTACCGAAGTTGGCGTTCATGTCCATCCAGAACTTCTTGCCGATGGTAATCATACGGTTGGTGCTGATATGGAACTCCCAACCAGTGTTGCGCATCTTACCCTGATTCTTGTAAGCTACATTCTCGTAACCCGTGTTCGAAGGAATACGGTAGTTAGAGAGCAACATGTCGGTGGTGGTCTGTGAGTAACCCTCGATGGTCAAGGTCAGACGGTCGTTGAAGAAGCCTAAGTCGATACCACCGTTCCAGCTCTCGTGGATTTCCCACTTCATGTCGGTCAGACGGATGTTGTTCGGCTTCATGGCCTGCATGTCGATGTATCTGTTGGTAGAACCATACTTAGAGGTATAGAGGTAATCCTGCCCCGGCTGCTGACCTGTACGGCCCCAGCTGGGACGGATGGCGAACATAGACAACCATTTCTTGGTGGGCTCCATCCAAGGCTCATCACTGATAATCCACTTCAGAGAGAGTGAGGGGAAATAGCCCCAGCGGTGACCAGGACCGAACTTCGTGGTACCGTCGGCACGGAGCGAACCGTCGATGATGTAACGTCCCTTGTAAGCATAGTGGGCAGACAAGGTATAGTACATCGAGCGGTTCTGGCTATAGCTGGAGCTCAGCCCGGTGATACGGCCGCCGCCCTGTACGGTTTCAATGCCTGTCGGGGCACCGGTCTTGTCTTCCGACTGACTGGTAGAACTTCCGCTGGTCAACTCAAAGCGACCTAACATCATGAAGGAGTGATCTTTGTTCTTAAAGGCAGGAATCAAGGTCAGCGTCTGTTTTGTGTTGAACGATACACTCTTTGAAGAACCGTCGTGGGTCTTGTTAACACCCTGATCCCATGATACGGTCTTCAGTTCCTGCGGATAGTAACTGTTGTCATAGCGGTTAGCGATGTTCATGTAGACCGAACCACGCCAGTTCAACTGCCAGGAGTCAGGATCCATACCGAGCAACTGGTACTGGATGATCAGCTCAGGCGTCATGTCGTAGGTGGTCTGCTTGTTCTTGGCGAGTTTTGCACTGGCTACCGGGTTCACCATGTCCTTCTGGTTCTGGTTGAACTCACGGCTGGCACTCTGCAGCATCGTATAATAAGTAGAGGTGTTCTCGCCAGTGACAGGATTCTGCTCGTAGATGGTCATGTTCGGCATCTTACGCTGAGCGATGTCCAGCAGGTTGTCTGAGTTACGGTCGTTCCTCGTATAGGTCAGCGCGAAGTTGGTGCTGACGCGGATACGCTCAGAAACATTGTAGTCGAGGGCCACACGGGTAGAGAAACGCTGCAGCTTCTGCTCAATCATCGTACCCGTCTCATGGTCGTAACCGGCACCAATACGGAACAGGGCTTTCTCACCACCACCGCTTACGGTGACGTAGTGGTTCTGACGGAGACCCCACTGGGTGACGGCATCACGCCAGTCGGTATTGTTATTGTACTGCTCGTATTCAGAGAACGATGGGTCGTAGTTCAATTCGGGAATATTAGATGCGGCATCGCTCTGCTCGGGATTGAAGTAGCTCTCCTTCAGCAGCATGGTGTAGTCGTCACCATTCAGCAGATCATAGCCCTTCGGCTGGTAGGTGCCGGTCAGTTTCAGAGAGTACTGCAGTCTGGGTTTACCACGGGCACCACGCTTGGTGGTCAGCTCGATCACACCATTACCACCCTGTGAACCGTAGATTGCCGTAGCGGCAGCATCTTTCAGCACGCGGATGTCAGCAATATCCTCAGGGTTGATGTTCAGCAACTCGGCGAACTTCTCGTTGTTGGCAGAGTTCAGGTCGAAGTTGTTGAGGTCTACTGAGCGTACGTTACCGTCGACAACGATCAGCGGGTTGGCGTCGGTCAATGTCGAGAGTGATGAAGCACCACGCAGACGCATGGTAGAGCCAGAGCCCAGGTCACCGGAGTTTCCGACGATATCCAGACCGGCGATACGACCTGTCAGAGCCTCGTCGATGGTGGTGAAGGCCATACCTTCCACCTCTTTCATCGAGAAGTTCTGGGTGGCGTTGGCTACCTCACGCTGTGGGATGGGCAGACCATTACCGGTGACACGTCTCTGTGACTTGATGGTCACTTCCTTCAGCTGAGTAGCTGACTGCATCGTGATCTTAAAGGTCGTCTTGTTGATGGCCTGCGTGATGGTCTTCATACCGACATAACTGAAACGGATACGGTCCTTCTCGTTCCTCACCCTCATGGTGAAGTTACCGTTCAGGTCGGTAATGGTTGATTCAATAATACGTCCGTTGCCGTCGATTTCACAGACGGTGGCACCCATCAGAGGGCCCATGTCATCGCTGACGCTTCCGTGAACTGACGTAATAGGAGTCTGGGCTTCGGCCGTCATGATACCCATGATACCCATCAGACCCATCAAACCCATGATGAATATATATCTTCTAAATGTATTCATACCTTATTTCCTCCTTACATTTTTGTTAAGTAATTCTTTCCAGGGTTTCATCTCTTCGGCGAGAAGCACACCGTCAATCTGATGCACGACGGCATCTGATGCCATGTAGCACTGGCCTTGAGGACTGGTCCTGAACCAGTAATCACGGCAAATGCGGTTGTAGAGTCCTTCGGTCTTTACGACATTGCGCTTGTTGCCAAGGGCGTCCTTGACCCACATCTGATCACCTTCGTTGTTGACGGTGACGGGATAGAATCGGCCTGTCTCGGGACTGCGTCTCATGGTTTCGAATGAATTCTCGTACCTATCGTTCTCGGGAGCCATGCCGATCATGATGGCGTGGTCTTGGACATGGTAGCGCAGGAAACCGACAATGATATCCTTGATGATGGCCTTGGCTTGTTCGGCTGCTTCCTCAGAGCCCCAGATAGAGTCGGTCTGGGCCTCATAGTCTTCCCAGGTGGGTAACAGACCCTTGTCAATCAATTCCTGAATTGAATTGTTCGTAGGCGCGTATACCGTATAATTATAGTTGTCCAGCAACTTCAGGTTCTTGCTTGACTTCTTCTGCATACCTGCTTGGTGATTTTTGCTGGTCACCGTGACTGCCATCAGGTCGGCACCGTCGTTGTCCAGCAACTCCAGGAACTTCGAGAATTCCTCGCGTCCATCTAATGTCAGATAGACGGATTTGTCCGTTGTCAAAGGCATCTGACCGTTGAGGACGTAGGATTTACCGTTTTCTTTCTCGTAAATATCTTCCGGATTCACGGCCAGTGGCTTGTTGTTATGGTCGATCTGCCAGCCACCGGCAAAAGCGATGCGGCCATCAGGAGTCCTGAACACACGAATGGGCGTACCGCCCTTTGACTTGTAGAATTCATGACCGTCCTCAATGTCGCCGACGATAATCAGCTGTTCCAACAGACGTTTCAGACAGTCATTGATAATATCGCTTGATACATCCTTCCTCGTTACGCTTTCGTCGATAGTGATTTCGCCGTTCTCGTCGACAATACAGTCGTAACGGTAGGCTACAATAGCTTTTCTTGTATAATCATAGCTGAATTTCAACACCTGTGGAGCCTCCATGCCGTCCTTCTCGTTGCCGTAAGAGTAGGGGTCAAGATACCAAAGCATGGCGTCGTCGGTAGGAAGAATCAGGCTGTACTTTGCGTCCATGGAAAGCAGGAAGGGCAGGAAGTTCAACTTATCGATAGCCTCATAGATGACTTTCATGACAGTCGGGTGAGCCGATGCGGGGCCAGCCACGGACTGGAACAATGCCGGTGTGAACACGCGGTTGGTCATGTACACCACGCCGTTGCAGCCCATATAGACGGAGTCGATATCTGCCATCGTAATGCCCATCTCAACCTTGGCATCGTTCAACACCTGATCGAATTTCGAGGGGATGGCTTCCGTTAAGACGGACAACATATTTACTCGGAGGAGGCTTTTAATGACTTCAATGGGGAGATTGTCTATTTCTCCATATTCTATCTGGAAGTCTCTGCCTTCTTCGTTCCACCACTTTTCGATAGCTTCGTTAGTGGGAACAATCAGGGCTCCTGCATCATAATTCAGGTTGGCATCTCCTGAGTCGTCAATATACTGGTTCCAACCTGGGTCGAATTTCAACAAGTCTGTGATTTTTTCACCATCTGGGCTCGTATTGTATAATTTGTGATCGCTGTCTTCATGTCTGCCGTCGTATCTTAAGTCGGCGTAGTAGCGGAGCACATAGACAGAGTCCTGGTTGTTATAAAGTCGGTTGTACTCTTTGGAGCCTTCTTCAGAATAGTAAGGCGCGCTGAAAAGGTCCATCAATTCTGCCCATTTCGACATCTTCGGGTGCTGGTGGATAATCTCCGCCATGTTGGGCGAAGCCTCGATCACACCGTTCACTTTCTGAACATAGCCGTTTTTGCAGGTGATATCACGTTCCAAGACCTTCTTGCCGTTCACCCAGGCCTCTCTCACGTCGTTGGCCTGATGGTTGGTCAGAATGTCCAGGTCGTTGTTAGTAAACTTTTTGGACCTCATGAAAGCGGGCAGGAAGTGGATCATCGGAGAGGGTGAGTCATCTCTCAGGATGGGAATGCTTTTGCCTTGGTCCTTGAATTTGGCCCATACCTGTGTGTTGGGCATCTGACTGGGCTTCATGATCTGCACGGAGTCATAGATGCTGGTGGCTGTCTCACGGCGCATCGTGCGACCCTCCTCGGGATGTCTGTCCTCACCTTGTGGACGACCATTCGACAACAGCTCAATCAGATAGGCGTTGTTGATCATGGAGTTGTTCAGCAGAAGCTTCTTCTGCGACGCGGAGAGGCGCTCGTAGCTGCTCACTCCCCAGTTGTTCTTTGCAAACCACGCCTGGAAGGCCGAATCGTTGGCTGCAAACAGGGTCTTTGAACCTGTGTGGCTCAGCACTTCATGCTGGCCCAGGTCGTCAATCAACCGTAGCATCGTCTTGTACTGGCCATCTTCCTCAAGGCGCTCGTAGATAGAGTTGCCCAGCCAAGATGGCTGTCCGGTCAGCACGTCGTCGTCTTTACAACCTTGCAGAACCGTGGTCCCTACCAACAGACCTAAGGCCGCGATGGCCAACTGATGCCGTTGCTTTGAGATTTGTTTCTGTTTCATAAAACTTTTTTTGGTTTTTATTTTGTTGATTATAAGTTATTGCCTAATTTTCGCTTAAATTTTTAAACGTATGCAAAGATATGTATTATTTTATAATACTGATTATGAAAACCTATCAAATTCTTTGTAAGTTACATTTCCTAAAGTGCGTGTTACATTTCAAAATGTAAAGTTGTTAAAAATACACTAATTTTGCACTTGATATTACAAAAAGAAAAAGAAATGGATTGAATTTGAATACAGAGACACATTTTCATTACACATTATTTATATTATATACTACTTTAATTTTTTTTAGTTTTACCGTTTAATTAATCAACTTATGAAGAAACTAATTACTTTAATTGCTTGTGTCCTGATGGGCGGTAGTGCCATGGGACAAGAACTCGTTGTTAACGGAAACCTGGAAGGAGAACAGGAGGCCGATTGGTCAAGTTTCTGGATCCAGGATCCCAGTAAGGAGGGCCCGACAGACTATGGACAGGGATTTGCGTCGCACTCTGATGGTACTGGCGGCTGGAAATTCTTTGCCCCTATTGTCGACAATCCGTTTAAGAAGGGCGACCATTGCGTCAAGGTGCATGTGATGAGCGAGGCTGAAGCTGTCGAAGCCGGTAATGCACGTTATTCCGGTGGTTCCTTCGTGGAATGGAACACCCAGTTCTTTATCTATTCCAAAGTGCCTATGACTGAAGGCAAGTGGATCCATCTGAAATTCAAGGTGAGAGGTGATGTCGCTGGTAGTGCACAGTCGCAGACACACCAGGAGCCTGGTAAGCACATCGGCAATGATTTCTGTGGTAGGATAGAATATGAGGCTAATAAATGGACGAAGATTGAGAAAGCCATTCAGGTGACTTCCAGTCATACAACGAAGAGTGGTACGCCCTATGAATTCCGTTCTGTTTGCTTCAATCTGTCTTCTACGGCTTTCACAGAGGGCAACAACCTCTATATTGACGATATCTCTATGGTGATGAGCGACGAAGAACCTGTCATAGAGAATCAGGGAAGCAATGACAATACCTTTATCAATTTCCTGAAGTTCGGTACAGAGACAAACGACTCCTGCTGGGGTACGGATAAGAGTGGTAATCCATACGCTTGTACCACCTTCACGCTCAAGGATCCTGTTGGCATGGGCCAGGCACCTGTCGAAGATGTTGACGGGAAAAAGACGATTGTGTTCTCAACGCTTGGCTTCACATCAGAGCAGGTTCCCGACCTTGACAGTCTTGGAAACGAGC
>Ga0310696_10008521_pt1 | contig 11951 bp, 12 predicted proteins | sample AusTroGonzalo_MG_4_FD_203885 | JGI IMG/M metagenome (GOLD analysis project Ga0310696, IMG submission 203885) | Bovine rumen microbial communities from tropical cattle in Woodstock, Queensland, Australia - Gonzalo_02 (v2) (version 2) | ecosystem: Host-associated > Mammals > Digestive system >... | reverse complement strand
CCTCCGGCTTGAATTTCCCGCCGCAGTAATGGCAGATGCCCTTTCGCAGAAGCTCCTGAAAATAAGGGGTTTTACGCAACTCCCGGGCTTTGGCGCGCTCCCGTTTTATGTGGCGTTCGTCGCGCTCGATGGGGACCCAGCCGGCCATCAGCAGGTGACCTGTTTGCCGTCCAGCACGTCCCGGATGGCGCGGATGACCACGGGCAGACGGTGGGGTTTGGCCAGAAATCCGCAGGCCCCCTCCTTGAGCAGATACTGCACCTCCTCCTCGCAGACGAAGCCGCTGGAGAGCAGGATCTTGGCCTCGGGATCGATCTCGCGGATGCGGTAGAAGGTCTCGTGCCCGCCGGCTTTGGGCATGATCATGTCCAGCAGCACCATGTCCACGGCGTCCGGATTGGCCGCGTAGATCTCCACGGCGTCCAGTCCGTTCTCGGCCAGCAGGACGGAGTACCCCAGAGACTGAAGAGCCTCGATCAGAAAATCCCAGATCGTCTCGTGATCGTCCACGATGAGGATCGTCTCACTGCCGCCGGGAAGATCGCCAAGTCCAGCCATGCGCCGAATTCCTTTCCCACCTGATTCCCTACTGTTGCATTGCACTTGACATGCGATTATATTATACTCCATTCGACGCGCAATGACAAGAGCGGCTTTCAAAAAAAAGCGAAAATACGGGAAAAACAGGGGACTCATGGAGAAAAAAACGGTGCTTCTCGTCTCGCCGGGCGGCTTCTGCGCCGGGGTCCGCGGCGCCCTGAACGCCTTCGAAAAGGCCCTCGGCGAACACGGCGGCCCCATTTACGTGCTCCACGAACTGGTCCACAACCGCCGGGTCACCGAAGACATGCGCCGCCGGGGCGCGGTGTTCATTTCGACGCTTGCCGAAGCACCGGCGGGGAGCCTCGTGCTCTTCGGCGCCCACGGCACGGGTCCCGCCGAGGCGGAAGAGGCGGCAAAGCAAAATCTGCGCGTCATCGACGCCTGCTGTCCCCGGGTCAAACGCCTCCACCACGCCGCCGCCGCCATCCCGCCCGAAAAAGAACTCATCATCTTCGGCAATCCGGCACATCCCGAGGTCCGCGGTGTCGCCGGCCACGCGGGAACGAAAAAAATTTTCATCGTCAACTCGAAGGAGGAGATCGCCGCGCTGCCCGCCATGGATGCCCCCACGCTGCTCTGCCAGACGACCCGGGACCATCAGGAAATCCAGGAGATCTCCGGGATCCTCGAGAAAAAGTATCCCGGTCTCCACGTCAACGGCGGCGTGTGCGACGCGGTCTTCCGCCGCCAGCGGGCCGTGGAGGAGCTGGCGCCGCAGGTGGACGCCATGATCATCGTGGGCTCCGCCCACAGTTCCAACGCCAACAGGATGCGGGACGTGGCCTCCCGCCTCGGGAAACCCGCGTTTCTCGTGGACGGTCCGGGGGATCTGCCGGACCTTTCCCGTTTCCGCGTCATCGGGGTCGGCGCGGGAGCCAGCACGCCTGACGACGCCGTCAGGGAGATCCTCGACGCCCTCAATGCTCCGGGAAACGGGGCAGAAGTCCCTCCTCCGCCAGCTTCTTCATGACGGTCCGTTCCCGGCGGCGCATCCGGCGGCGGTCCTCCGGGGTCAGATCGTCCAGTCCCGCGCTGTGCAGCAGTGCGTGGACGATGTACAGCGCCGCCTCGCGGGCGTAACTGCTGCCGCGGCGTTTGGCACCCTCGCGGCGGGCCGCGTCCAGGTTGACGACGGCGTCGATCGCGGTCTCATCCTCGAGGAAACGGTCCTCCTCCCCGCCGGAAAAATAGGGGAAGGTGATGACGTCGGTGGTCCCCTCATGGCCGAGGAGTTCCCGGTTCCTGCGGATCATGAGCGCGTCGTCGGTGAATTCCACGGCCATGTTCCAGCCGAAGTCCGGCAGGCGGGCCAAGTCGGCCGCGCGGCGGGCGAAACGCGCCAGTTCCTCCGGATCCGGCGGGGGCAGTTTACTGTTTTTCCACGACGTTATCAGACTTTTCATTCATGTTCTCCGGCGCGTAGGCGATGCGGCCGTGATTGATGCTGATCAGCGTGGAGATGAAACTTTTCTTCACTTTCTCGAACTCCGCCAGCGTGAGTTCGGAGTTGCGCAGCTGTCCCCCGTTGTACCTGTGGATGAAGATGTCCTCCACCAGCGCCTTGATCTTCTGGGGCGTGGGCTTGTCGAGGGAGCGGGAGGCGGCTTCGCAGGCGTCGGCGAGACTGACGATGGTCAGCTCCCTGGCCCGGGGCGGCTGCCCGTTGTAGCGGAACTGGGACTCCACCACGTTGTCGGAGCCGGCGGCGGACTTGGCCTTGGCGTAGAAGTAATGCACCAGGTCGTCGCCGTGGTGGGTCGAGATGGCGCCGCGGATCCAGCGGAAAAGCCGGTACTGCCGGGCCAGGATGAGTCCCTCCTTGACGTGGTCCCGGATGATGATGCTGCTCATCTGGGGATTGAGCTTGAGATGCTCGGCGGAGCTGTCGCGGTTGTTCTCGGTGAAGTACTGGGGGATGGCCAGTTTGCCGATGTCATGGAACAGCCCCGCGACCTTGGCCCGCAGGGGATTGGCGCCGATGGCCCGGGCCGCATCCTCGGCCAGCGTGGCGACGCTCATGCTTTGGAACATGGTCCCGGGAGCTTCGCGCTTGAGCCGTTCCAGCAGCGGGTGGTTGTAGTCGGCCAGCACCATGAGGGCCATGTCCGTGTCGATGTTGAAGATCAGCTCCATGATGAAAATGAAGACCAGCGCGAGGACGGCGCAGGCGAAAGCCGTGCAGGCGGCGATGGCCAGCATGGGCGGCCCCTGTTTGAGCATGGCGGGGATGTTCTGGAGCAGGGAATCCAGATTGACCAGCACGGTCAGGAGGAAGGAGGAAAAGAAGATCCTGATGAAGAACGCCCGGTAATTGGTGACGTTCCGGACGGCCAGTCCCGAGAGGGCCGCGACGGCGAACCACCGCAGGGCCAGCTCGAACCCCTGGGCCGGCGAGACCATGATCGCGGTGACCGCCGAAGTGAAGAAGCCCGCGACGACCGCGATCCGGTAGTTGAGCATCACCGCGATGGCGACAGCGGAAAAGGCGATGGGGATGGCGCATGTGATCATCATCCGGTCGGGCACCCGCCCCTCGCGCAGGAAGAAGAAGAACGTCCTGATCGACCAGTAGTTGACCAGGAGCGCGACGATGATCACCGCCCCCGCGATGCAGATCTTGCGGGCGTCGCGGATGACTTTGGGGTAGATCCGCGCCGTGAAGAACGCCGCGCTGAGCAGCAGCACGAGACACCAGGCGGCGTTGTAGTAGAAGATATCCATGCCGAAGTCCCGGGGGAGCGCGGCCTGTTCGGCCAGCATCATCTCGCGCATGCCCTCGGTGAAGACGCCGCCCTTGCTGATGAGCAGGGCCCCCTCGTTCTTGGAGCGCCGGATCTCCTTGACGGAAGCGGCGGCGCGATCCCGGGCCTGCCGGCTGCGCCGTGGATCGAAGACCAGATTGCCGTCGACGCCGATGAGTTTTGTGGCGATGGCGCGGAACTCCCGGTTGTCCCGGCTGTTCTCCCGGGGGAAAAGTTTGTCGGCGAGCACCACCGCGGCCAGTTCCGCGTCGGGCATCTCGCCCACGGTCCGGATCTCGATCCGGGCGCGGCCGGACTCGTCGACTGTTTTGATCTGACGGCCCGCGGTGCGGCTCTCCTTGTCGCTCTTGGCGATGATGCCGTTGGAGACCAGACGCATGAGCCGGTCCCGGAAATTGAGGTAGGAAGTGCTATGGAACTGTTCCCGGTTCACGGCTTCCAGCAGTTCCAGGGAGGCGCCTCCGGCGAGGATCGACGGCAGGGAGTCGGGCTTCGCGACGTAATTCTTTTTGTTCTTCACGTCGGCGAGACGGGTCTCGCAGCACAGCAGAAAATCGTTCATCATTTTGACGATGTGCTCGCTCTTGCGCCGGTCGAGGGAGAAGTACTCCGGAGCCTCGGCGGCGGCCGTGCTCCGGGCCTCCTCGGTGGCCTTCCGGTCCACGTAGGTGAAGTTCGTCCGGGCGTGGATGTTGTAGGGCGCTTTCTGCCCGACCAGCCAGTCGGAGATATCCGTCTGCTGACGCATGGAGATGATGACCAGCGTGGAGGCGACCGCCCAGACCAGGACCAGCATCGCCGTCCCCGGCACGGGGGACGCGCGGAAGATATCGGCGATCTCCTCCTCGTTCCAGAGGGGTTTGGCGTTGACCAGACCGCGGCGGCGCGCGGAAAACCGGGCCCAGAGCAGACTGAATAACTCTTTCATGATTTGACTCTCTTTCCTTTGCGGCGCGTTTCCCCGGTGTAGGACGTGATGATCTTTTCGAGAAGCCGGTGCCGGACGACGTCGGAGGTGTCCATGAAGACGAAACCGATCTCCGGCAGTTTCCTCAGCGTTTCGACGGCACGGGCCAGTCCGGAACGCTCATCCCGGGGCAGATCCGACTGGGTGGGATCCCCCGTGATGACGCATTTCGAGCCGAACCCCATGCGGGTCAGGAACATGAGCATCTGGTCCTCCGAAGTGTTCTGCGCCTCGTCGAGGATGATGAAGGCCCCGTTGAGCGTCCGTCCGCGCATGAAGGCCAGCGGCGCGATCTCGATGATCCGTTTTTCCATGAGCTCCTGGGCCTCGTCGGGAGTCATCATCTCGTAGAGGGCGTCGTACAGCGGACGCAGATAGGGCGAGACCTTCTCCTCAAGGCTCCCGGGCAGGAATCCCAGCCGCTCCCCGGACTCCCGGGCCGGCCGGGTCAGGATGATCCGGGAGACCCGGTTCTGCAGAAACTCCGAAACCGCCACGGCCATGGCGAGATAGGTCTTCCCCGTCCCCGCGGGACCGACGCCGAAGACGACGTCCTTCTCGCGCATCAGGCGCACATATTCCAGCTGTCTCCGGCTCCGGGGCAGGATGTCCCGCTTCTTCGGGCTGACGGCGATCCGTCCGGACCAGAGCGTCTCCAATTCCTCCCCGGAACCGTTCCGGAACATCCGGCAGAGGAGCTCCACATCGCGCATCTCCAGCTGCCGCCCCCGCATCCGGTGGAGCTGGACAAGAGACTCGAAAAAGCCCTTCGCGCTCCGGACGGAGGTTTCTCCCCCCGCGAGATCCACCATGTTTTCCCGCGCAGTGATCCGCACCGGGAACAGCTCCTCCACCGTTCTCAGCAGTTTGACCTCGTCGCCCGCACACAGCGTGTGCAGCGACGTTCCAGGTTCGAAGTAGATTTTTTCGTTCATCGGCCCCCCGAAAAAAGCGGACGGCGGAAGATCGTTCCCCCCGCCGCTCCGAAAGAAAGCGCCCTGTCGTTCCCCGGGCTCCCGATGCCGCAGTTACAGTTTGGGGATCCGGAGCTTCGTCCCGATCGGGATCTGCTTGGGATCCTTGATCTGCGGATTGGCTTTCAAAATAAGCTCGTGAAGACTCGCCTTGCCGTAGAATTTCTTGGCGATGCTGCCGAGATTGTCTCCGGACCGGACGACGTAGATCTCGCCGTCGAGATCGGCCGGATCCGCTTTCGCACCGGCTTTCTTGTCATCGGCTTTCTTGGCATCGGCCTTCTTGGCATCGGCCTTCTTGGCATCGGCCTTCTTGGCATCGGCCTTTTTGTCATCGGCTTTTTCGGCATCGGCCTTCTTGTCATCGGCCCCTGCGGCGGGCGCCTTCTCCGCAGCCGAATCCACGGCCTGTGCGGGCGTCACGCCGGCCTTGCCGGAGCGATCGCCGTCCTCGGCGGGCGCCGGCACTTCGGAAACGGAGTCGTCGCCGGTCTTCTGGGCCGCTCCGGCCTGATCCTGCTGCTCGCGCTGCTCGCGCTGTTTCTCGAGAGCCTCGGGAGAGGCCTTGTCGACGATGGCGGGGGGCGCGATCCGCGGCGGACGGTATCCGGAGTAACTGTCGCTGATCGCCTTCTGCCACTGCTGTTCCTCCGCACCGTAGTTGCCCTGAGCAAGATCGGGACCGCATCCGGCGGTCAGCAGCGCCGCCGCGGCACATCCGGTAAGCAAGAGATCACGTTTCATATTCAAAAGTCCTTTCTTGAGATTGAGAACAGATCTTTCAGTCTTCATACCTGCGGTAGATCACCACGGCATTGTGGCCGCCGAAGCCCAGATTGGTGTTCAGCGCCGTGCGGATATCCCGTTTGACGGCCTTGTTCGGCGTAATGTTCAGATCGCACGCGGGATCGGGCGTTTCGTAGTTGATCGTGGGCGGCACGATCCCCGTTTCGATGGCCTTGATGCAGGCGATGGACTCCAGTCCTCCCGTCGCGCCGAGGGCGTGCCCCGTGGTCCCCTTGGTGCTGCTGACGGCCACCTTGTAGGCGTAGTCTCCGAAAACTTTTTTGATGGCCAAAGTCTCGAACTTGTCGTTGAGTTCCGTGCTGGTCCCGTGGGCGTTGATGTAATCCACCTCTTCCGGTTTGATCCCGGCGTGGCGCAGGGCCATGCTCATGGCGCGGGCGCAGCCGTCGCCGTCGGGCGCGGGGCTGGTGATGTGATAGGCGTCGCCCGTGGCGCCGTAACCGATCACTTCGGCGAGGATGACCGCGCCGCGGCGCTTCGCGTGCTCAAGTTCTTCGAGAATGAGGACCCCGGCCCCCTCGGACATGACGAAGCCGTCCCGGTTGAGATCGAAGGGACGGCTGGCGCGGAGCGGATCGTCGTTGCGCTGGCTCATGGCCTTCATGGAGCAGAAACCGGCCACGCCGAGGGGCACGATGCAGGCCTCGGCGCCGCCGCAGATCATGACGTCCGCGTCGTCGCGCTTGATCATCCAGAAGGATTCGCCGATGGAGTTGCACCCCGTGGCGCAGGCCGTCTGGATCCCCAGATTCGGTCCGCCCGCGCCGCAGGAAATGGAGATGTTGCCGGAGGCCAGATCGCTGATCATCATGGGGATGAGCAGCGGGGAGACCCGGGAGGGCCCCTTTTCGTGGAGGGAAATCATCTGCTCGCAGAGCGTCCCCAGACCTCCGATGCCGCTGGAGACGAGGACGCCGACCCGGGTGCTGTCGACGGGGGAGTCTTCGGCGCGCAGGTCGGCGGGCAGTCCGGCGGAGTCCAAGGCTTCCGCGGCGGCCGCCATGGCGTACTGGCAGAAGAGATCCATCCGCTTGGCTTCCTTGAAACCCATCACGGAGGTGACGTCGAAGTTCTTGACTTCGCCCGCGATCTGCGTCCGGTAGCCGGAAGCGTCGAAACGCGTGATCGGTCCCAGGCCGCAGCGCCCGTTCACCAGAGAATCCCAAAAATCGGCGACATTGTTGCCCACGCAGGACAGCGCGCCGTAACCTGTTACAACCACCCGTCTTTCACTCATGCTCCGTCATGCCCCCATACACGAACGGGCCACCATAAGAACCTTACAGTGACCCGTCCCGTTCATCAAAGAAACAGTTCTTCGGCCGCGCGGCCGCTGCCGCGGCGGCGACCGATCTTTGCGGCAGGAGTCTTACTCCTGGCTCTTTTTCTCGACGTATTCAATGGCAGCCCCGACGGTGGTCAGCTTCTCGGCGTCCTCATCGGGAATATCCGAACCGAACTCTTCCTCGAGAGCCATGACCAGTTCGACCTGATCGAGAGAATCCGCGCCGAGATCTTCGATGAATTTGGCTTCCGGAGTGACCTGGTCCTCGGAAACGCCAAGCTGCTCGACGACGATCTTCTTCACTTTTTCTGCGATTTCAGACATTTTTTACCTACCTCTTTATAATGGTTCTGCGGATAGCGGACTATCCTTTGCTTTTTTCGACTCTTCCGCGCAACGGAATACGCGCCTTGTTACTAATATCGCACAACTTTATGCAAAAGTCAAATCTTTTTTGCAATATTCGCACGATAAAGTCGGGGATTTCCTCACATCAGCATCCCGCCGTCCACGTTGATGACCTGGCCGGTGACGTAATCCGAGTCGGGAGAAACGAGGAAATACACCACGTTGGCCACGTCCGTCGGGGAGCCGCCGCGCCTGGCGGGGATCACCGTCAGGAAGGCGTCGCGGGCCTCCTGCGGCAGTTTCGCCGTCATTTCCGTCTCGATGTAGCCCGGCGCCACGGCGTTGGCCTGGATGTTCCGGGAAGCGAACTCCTTGGCCGTCGTCTTGGCCAGCGCGATCACGCCGGCCTTGCTGGCGGAGTAGTTGGCCTGGCCCACGTTGCCCATGCGGCCCACCACCGAAGCGATGTTCACGATCTTGCCCGCGCGCTGCTTCATCATCGGACGCACGGCCGCCTTGGTGAAATTGTACGTTCCCTTGAGGTTGACCGCGATCACGGCGTCCCACTCCTGCTCGGTCATGCGGAGCATGAGATTGTCCTTGGTGATGCCGGCGTTGTTGACCAGGATGTCCAGCCGGCCGAAGTCCTTGACCACCGCCGCAACGGTGTTTTCGGCGTCCTCGAACTTGGCGACGTTGGCCGCGTAGGCCCGGGCTTCGGTTCCCGCCGCGCGGAACTCCGCCGCGGTCGCTTCGGCCACGTCCAGCATGATGTCCACGATGGCCAGTTTGGCCCCCTCGGCCGCCAGACGGGTGCTGATGGCTTTGCCGATCCCGCGGGCTCCGCCGGTGACGATGGCGACTTTTCCTTCGAGACGTTTCTCAAGGCTCATGATCTTTTTCCTTCCGTGTTTATTCCAGCGCCGCCGCTTCGAGCGAGGCGGCGCCGTTGATGTTGACGAGTTTCATTTCGGGGACCGTCCGCCGGACGAGCCCGGTGAGCACGCTCCCGGGACCGAATTCGATGACCGTGTCGGCGCCCGCCGCCGCCGCGCGGCGCACGCAGTCCTCCCAGCGGACGGAACCGGCCACCTGACGGGTGAGGTTTTTTTTGAGTTCCTCGACGCTCGATGCCGCGTCGGCGGTGAAATTGTGGTAGACCGGGATCGCGGGCAGGCCGATCTCCGCCTCGGCGAGGACCGCGGCGAGCTTCTCGCCGGCCCCGCGCATCAGCCGCGAGTGGAACGCGCCGGCCACGTTGAGCATGATGACCTTGCGCATCCCCCTGTTTTTGAGTTCGGCCACGGCCGCCTCGACCTTGGCCTTTTCGCCCGAGATCACGATCTGACCGGGGCAGTTGTAGTTGGCCACGTCGATGTCGATCTGAGCGCACACTTCGGCGATCACGGCGGGATCCCCGCCCAGGACCGAGGCCATGGCTCCGTCGGTCTCGCGGCAGGCCTCATCCATCAGTTTCCCCCGGGCGGCCAGCAGTTTCGCCCCCGTGGCGAAGTCGAAAGCCCCGGCGCAGTACAGCGCGCCGTATTCCCCCAGACTCAGCCCGGCGCAGGCCATGGGCTTCACGCTCCCGAACTTTTCCCGGAAGGCCGCCAGACAGGCGCAGCTCATGGTGTAGATGGCGTCCTGACAGTAGAGGCTCTCGGTCAGTTTTTCCATGGGACCGTTGAAAACGATCTCCGAAAGTTTGTATCCCAGCACGGCGTCGGCCTCGTCGAAAACGCGCTTCGCCGCCCCGCAGGTGTCGTAAAGATCGCGCCCCATGCCCACAGCCTGAGCGCCCTGTCCCGAAAAAACGAAAAAAGCTTTCATTTTCACCGTATCCGTTATGTCTGCAACATGTACCGCTTTAAATATAACACCGCCGGGAGCGCTTTTCAAACGGATGCTTCACTTGATCCGTCCCGAAAAGATGTCATGATCCCGGCAGAGGGGCTGAAAATATTTCTCTCTCCAGGAGGCGCGGAAACGCCGGCGCTCTTCGAGGGCGGCCGCGTCCCGGGGGATGGGCGCCTTGCTTATGGCCCGGGCCAGATAGGACTCTTCGGAGACGACCGTCCCGGCGAGGATGTCCTCTTCGGTGATCTGCGCCATCACGATCTCCCGGGCGGTGGTCCGGCCCCGGTCGTAAACGATGAAGATCCGCCCCCGGTCGTCCTCCACGGCGTCGGGGTAGGAAACGCCCCGCTCGGGGATGTCGGCTTTGTCCAGCAGGAGCTCATGGGGGAAGGTCTCGCCGTCGTCCTCGGAGAGCGCCGCCCGCAGGTTGGTCCGGTACGTGGTCGAAGCGTTGCAGATGAGCAGCACCCGGCCGGATGCGAGCCGCCGCAGGAAAAACCGCGACCGGCCGTTGAGCAGATCCGTGTAGGTCCCCTGCGTCCACGACGTTCCCTCGAGATCGACCGACACGGTCCTGACCATCAGCGGCCGGATGTCCCGGGCGAACATGAGAAGGGTCCCGTCCCGCCGCTCGAGGATCATCGTCTCGTCGAAATCCGGCAGGAGCTTCTTCCCGGCCTCGCACCGGATCCAGGTCCTGCCCCGGTCCCGGCTGCGGGAATAGCGGTAATCGGGGGAGTTCCAGTCGTAGGCGCACAGCACCCAGTCGCCGTTGGAGAGCACGGTGGGCTGCGTCCGGAGGAAGCCGTTGGCGATGAACCGGGGCTCGCTCCAGCTGAGGACCTCCGCGTCCGGATCGTCGCACACGGCGGCCCACAGCGCCAGGTGATCGGGATCCGAGATCCGCCGGCCGCCGCCGAGATAACGCTGGGTGATGAACATCCACATCCGCCCGGCGGGATCCAGCCACAGCTGGATGTCGATGGCGATGAAGTTCTTTTCCATTTCGCTCGGGACGACGAGAAGGGGTTTCGACCAGGTCCAGCCGTCGTCGTCGCTGCGGACGAGGAGGTTGTAATTTTCGGGATCCGGCTCCCCGGCCCCGCCGGAGTACCACCCGGCGAAAAGCCGTCCGCCGCGGGTCCGCAGGATGGTCGGGCACCCCTGCCACAGCCGGTTCTCGAGACCGTATCCCGCGCCGGGATGCATATCGATCGTTATCTTTTCGAGGCCCATGTGCGTCTTCCTCCCTCTCTTTGCCGCAGAAAAACCGTTCGCGGAAAAATATACCCCGCGATCACGCGAAAAGCAACCCGACGGGCCGACAACTCCCGCGGAACGGCCGTTTCATTTTTTTCTCCTTTTTTTTCACTCCTGCGCTTGCAATTTCAAAAAAGTGCGGTAGATTATGACAGATGGCGAGTTGCAATGTCGCATAATGACCATTCTGTAAAGTCAAAAGCGGTTTTTTGAGCAGAAAAGTGCACAATTCCTCCTCAAAGGAACTGGGGAAGGGGGGGGTGGGCGACCTCAAATCTGTTTTACATAATGGTCATTATGCGACGTCAAAGCGAATGCATCTGAATGTAACATGTTTATCAAAAGCATATTGCATTTTTTTGCAATTTGTGCTGCGGGGGAAACAAGGATAGATGGAACAGCTCTTCTGACTCCGTTTGAGATCGGCTGTTCCCATTGGTTTTTCCTGCGATATAAAGTGTTTCGCCGGCACCGCAGGTGCGGTGACCGGATGTTCGTCTAAAAAAAGAAAAAAAGAAGGAAATGATCCAGAAATGAAAAAAATGTTTGTTCTCGGAGCGATGTTCGCGCTGACGGCTCTCCTCACCGGCTGCCAGGGCATGCTGTGGTCCAACCAGAACGGATTCTCGACGGTCTCCGGCGGCGTCCTCGTTTCCGACATGAAGGGCGGACTTTATCTCCAGGACCGTCATCCCGCCCGCAAGTTCAAGGTTCTCGGGAAAGTCAGCTCCGAAGGGCTGACGACGGGCTACCTCTTCCTGGTCTCCATCGGCGACTCGAGCTACCAGACCCTGAAGAAAGCGGCTCTGGAGAAGTATCGTGATGCCGACGACATCATCGATGTCGAGCTGGATTTCCGCAACGACAACATCCTGGGGCTGATCAACAAGCTGCACGTCACGCTCAACGGCACCGCCGTCAAGTACACCGACATGCCTCCTGCCCGTCAGTAAGTCATGCTTCACCGATCCCCGGCCGGCGATTTATCCTCCCGCCGGGGATTTTTTGATTTTTCAACGAATATCCCACGGAAAAAAAGCCGGTCGGGGAAGAATCCCGGCCGCGCGGAGCGGATTCGCGATTTTCAT
>Ga0310696_10008520_pt1 | contig 11951 bp, 8 predicted proteins | sample AusTroGonzalo_MG_4_FD_203885 | JGI IMG/M metagenome (GOLD analysis project Ga0310696, IMG submission 203885) | Bovine rumen microbial communities from tropical cattle in Woodstock, Queensland, Australia - Gonzalo_02 (v2) (version 2) | ecosystem: Host-associated > Mammals > Digestive system >... | reverse complement strand
TAAGCCTCTCGTAAAAACGACTTTTTCGTGCATCAGGCCTGTCTCAGCTGGACTTATCGCCGTAGCCGCCTGGAACGTCCTGAGCATTTCTGTTGTGAACGTATTTTCGCCGATTCGCGCAGTAATTTTCGCGGTGAGCCTTGCGCTCGTCTTCATGTGGAAAAAAATGTCGCCAATTCTGCTGATTGTTTTGTGCGGCGTTGCGGGCGTTATTTTTCTGTAGCTTTTTTTTCAGGGTCGGCAACTTGCGCTATTGCAGATTTCACCACAGAAGCGGCTGGCTTTTGGGTGACAGTTTTTGCTACTTGTGCTGCAGTCGAAAGCTTCTTTTTGAACATCCTTGAGAACGCCGATTTTTTGTTCGTAAACTGCTGCTCAGCTTTATCCATGTATTTGTGAAGAGCCTCTGTCGTTCCTGCGACAAGAAGCAGCAAGCCGTCATCAAGAATCATCGTCGGATTGTTTGCCAGCTGATATTCGTCTTCTGGTGAGTTTCGTACCGCCACCAAGTTAAGGTTGAAGTTCTGGCGAAGTCCGCTTTCGGCGAGAGTTTTTCCCACAAGATCGTTTTTGACGGAGACTTCCGCAAGTGCGAATTTTTCGGAAACCTGCATATAGTTGAAAAGAGAAGGTGTCACAATCATTGGGACAATGTGAAGAGCTGCATCCAAATCAGGATATACAATGTCCGTAGCGCCAACGAGCCTGAGTATCTCGCCATGTTCATCAGATCTTGCCTTCACGATGATTTTTTTTATTCCCATTTTGTGAAGCGAATTAGTCACAAGAATTGATGTCTCAAGCTGCTGACCAAGGTCAACGACGGCAGTGTCAACGTCATCCGGCAACGTCTTTTTAAGGACTGAGTCATTCAGAGCATCGGTGATGTAAGCATCTTTCGCTTTGTTTTTGTATGTCTCCACTGTCTCTCTGTTTTTGTCGATGATGACGACATCTGCGTCCGTATTCTCAAGTTCATTTACAACTCGGCAGCCGAACGTACCCATTCCAACAACTGCGACTGTGACCATATTTCCTCCTGTGTGAACAGCGGATTTAACTGCTTTGCCTGCGCTTCGGCTGTGTTAAACTCCTAAAACCGATGTTCACTATAATTTTTTTATCAGCACATTAACCGACAAGGATATCCTCGTGCGGGAATTCTGAAAGCGATTCCAGTTTTCGTGCTTTTCCGGGGCGCATTACTAACGCGATTATTCCTGTTCGGCCAGCGAACATTGCGCACGAAAGTATTACTTTGCTGAGCGAATTCAGCTGAGACGTTATTCCTTTTGAGAGTCCCGTAGTGCTGAACGCAGAGACTGCCTCGAAAATGATGTCTGAAATTGAGAATGTGCCGTCGCTCAGCGCGTTATGTTCGGAAAAGCACAGTGAAATAGTCGCCAGAAGCAGAATGCATAATGCTTTTACCGTTATCCCGATAGCCCTGTCAACCGAAGCCTGCGAAATGTCTCTTCCGAGAAGCGACATCTCGCCTTTGTCCTCTGTGCTGCGGAATCCGTAGCACAAAATAAGGAAAACTGTTGTCGTTTTTATGCCGCCCGCCATTGAGCCGGGGTTTCCTCCTGTAAGCATGAAAAGCAGTGATATCACATACGAAGCTGGTGAGAAACTGCTTTGTGCGAATGTCTCGAAGCCGGCTGTGCGGAGCGTTACAGACTGAAAAAGCGCGTTCACGATTTTTTTGCCGACTGGAACTCCTGCAAAAGCGTTGTTCCATTCTGCTGCAAGAAAAAAGCCAGCTCCGCACACAGAAAGCAATGCCGTCATAAGTATTGCGACTCGGCTGTGAAGCCTTAACCGGCGTTTCGGGCTTAATGCGTCGTCTTTGCTTTTTGTGCGGATGTTTTCGAGTTTTTTGTTTTGGGCGTCATTGCTCAGACAGGCTTTGACGCTCCGGCGGCGCGAGTTTTTTGCCAAAAGACGCGATTTGAAAAGCTTTGTCCGTATTGTTCCGGCAGTGTCGGACATGACTGTAAAACCAAGCCCGCCCGCTACGATCAGGATGCTCAAAGTCAGGCAAACAGGAACATTCATCGAGAAGCGCTGCAAGTTGTCGGAGTACGGGGCGAATCCAGCATTGCAAAACGATGTTATGGCGAGGAAAATACCGTAAAAGACGTTGTTCTTTTCGCCTGTCCGTCCAAGAAAAATTGCAAGGAGAATTGCGCCGGCGGTCTGGATAAGAAGCGTGGTTCCAACTATGCGGAGCAATAATAAGCGGCTGTTTACTTTCGATTCGTCGGTGAAAAAATCGCGTATGAATTTTTTGTCAACATAAGATACTCGTTTTGACGGCATGGCAAGATAAATGCAGAAAAACGTAACGAGTCCCAGACCGCCGGCCTCAACCAGAAGCATCAGTATTATAAGACCTGCCTTTGAGAACACTGCCATATCAAGGACGGAAAGCCCCGTAACGCATATTGCCGAGACAGCCATGAAAAGCGCGTCCACGAGCGCTGCGCCTTTGCCTGACACATATGCGAACGGACAAAGAAAAAGTGACGTTCCAATCACAGCGAGAAAAATGAAATATGTGAATAACCTGCCATTCGCGCTTTTTATTTGAAATCTCATGATATTAACTTGAAATGCGTGTTTTCAGCTTTTGCGCGCCGATTTATGCCGGCTTCTCGCAAAAAGTGATAAATACATAATACAACGAAATTCAGTTTTTTTGAAGAGCGAACTGATTATCGTGCGTTAGGTGGTGGAGAGGCAGCCCGGCAGGGCAGTTGCCGCGAATACGCTTGGTCTATTCGTAGCGAAGTTTGCTCGAAACTGCGTGATTTACGCTTGTTGAACAATTATCAAGCGGCAATGGAGCGCGGTTAGCGCGGAACCTCGAAAGCACCGCCCGATGGTCGCGTCAGCGACTGTCGGGAACGCCCTTTTTTATCTTGTACTTTTCTGGACATCTGCCGAACCTTGGGCTATAATTTAAGTATGTTAGATTATATTTTACAGCATCTGCCATGGTTTTGGCTTGCGATGGCAATTTTTATGTCCATTCTGGAGCTGATCCTGCCTGGACTGACTACGATTTGGTTCGCGCTTGGTTCTCTAGTGATGATTCCGTTGTCGTTGCTTCCGATTCCGTTTGTAATTCAAATTGTTATTTGCCTTGTGATTTCCGTCGTTTTGCTGATTTTTACGCGTCCTTTCGCGATGAAAAAGCTTAAGGCGAACAGAGAAAAAACGAATCTTGATGCGCTGATCGGAAAAAAGGCGCTTGTAGTTAAGGATATTTCGAACTTCGAGAAAGGCGAGGTTAAAATTGACGGAGTTGTCTGGACGGCGCGTTCCGAAGACGAGGCTCCGTTGAAAAATGGCGAGGAATGCTTTTTGCTCCGTATAGAAGGCGCAACGGCTGTTGTCGGTAAAGAAAAGCCTGAGATACAGCAGGAATAGGAAGCAGAAATAGCAGCAGGAATAGGTGATTTATAACCAGGGTACGCCCTGTTAAAGTGCTGAATTGTTTAATTTATAATAAATAAGGAGATGGAGCATGGAATTCTGGATTCTGATAAGCGTACTTATTGTGTTCGTAGTTCTTATCGTTATTAAGAACATTCGAATCGTGCCGCAATCACAGGCGTATATTCTGGAGCGTCTTGGCGGATATTTGACGACATGGCAGGTAGGTCTTCATGTGAAGCTGCCGTTTCTTGACCGCGTTGTAAACAAAGTTTCGCTCAAGGAACGGGTTCTTGATTTCAAGCCGCAGCCTGTAATTACGAAAGATAATGTAACGATGATGATCGATACGGTTATTTATTTCCAGATTACTGACCCGAAACTTTACACATACGGGGTAGAGAACCCGATGAGCGCGATCGAGAACCTTTCAGCAACGACGCTCCGTAACATAATCGGTGAGCTGGAGCTGGACGGAACGCTTACGAGCCGTGATGTTATAAATACGCGGATGCGTTCAATTCTTGACGAGGCGACAGATCCTTGGGGAATTAAGGTGAACCGTGTTGAGGTAAAGAACATCATTCCGCCGGAAAGCATTCAGGAAGCGATGGAAAAGCAGATGCGCGCCGAGCGTGAGCGCCGTGAAGCCATCCTTATTTCAGAAGGTCACAAGCAGTCCGCCATTCTGGAGGCAGAAGGAAAGAAAGCCGCCGTTATTCTTGAGGCAGAGGCGAGCAAAGAGGCCCGTATTCTTGAGGCGGAGGCAGCAAAAGAGTCCGCTATTCGAAGGGCTGAAGGTGAGGCGCAGGCTATTCTTTCTGTACAGAAAGCGACCGCAGCCGGTCTTCAGATGATAAAGAACGCGCAGATGGACGACAAAGTTCTTAAGCTGCGCAGCCTTGAAGCGTTTGAAAAAGCAGCCGACGGACAAGCTACAAAGATTATTATCCCGTCTGATATTCAGAACTTTGCGGGCGTTGTGACCGCAATTTCTGAAATTGGGAAGGGCGATAAATAAGCTTATAGATAAATAAGATTTATTTGTTTATTTACAGTTATGTAAAAGCTTTTCGAATTGCAAGAGCAGGCGGAAGCGGAGTTCCGGCACGGAAAATTCTGCACAGGCGAAGCGCGGGATTCCGCAGCGTAGCTTAGGGCAGGCGTTTTTCGCTGTCGGGTTTTCGCTAGAAACCTGTTAGAAGCCTGATAGAAGTTCGCTAGAAGTCCGTTTTTTTTGCAATTCGTTATATTATATAATTATACTGGAGTTTGAAAGATGAGTACACATATTGCTGCTAAAGATGGACAGATTGCGGATTCCGTGCTTCTGCCGGGTGACCCGCTTCGTGCTAAGTACATCGCAGAGAATTTTCTGAAAGATGCCGAGTGCTATACTTCGGTGCGGAATATGTTCGGTTTCACAGGAACCTACAAAGGAAAGCGTGTTTCTGTACAGGGAACTGGTATGGGGCAGCCTTCGCTTTCTATTTACGTGAACGAACTTTTTCAGTTTTACAATGTGCAAAAAGCCGTGAGAATCGGCACATGCGGTGCTGTTCAGGAAGATATCAACGTGCGTGACCTTGTTATCGCGCTCGGCGCATGTACGGATTCCAGCCTTATGAACCAGCGTTTTGGCGACTTGCACTTTGCGCCGACTCCTGACTGGGGTTTGCTCAGAAAAGCCGTCGAGATTGCGGAGGCGAAAGGCTTTAATCCGCATGTAGGAACAATCGTTTCAAGCGATTTGTTCTATGACGAGAACGAAAACTGGAAGCTGTGGGCAAAATACGGAGCTCTCGCGATTGAGATGGAAGCCGCAGAGCTTTTTACGCTCGCGAAGAAATTCAATCGTAAAGCGCTTGCGGTGCTTACGGTATCGGATCATATCGTGAAACATCAGGAAACTTCCGCGGAGGAACGGCAGACTTCGTTCTCGCAGATGGTCGAAGTTGCTTTGGACACTGTAACATCCATGTAGTCCAGTTTCTGGTGATAGAGCGGATATCAAGTTTTAATCAACAATTTGGTATTTTTTTGCAGAAAACAATTGTGTCTGTGTAGCTGGATTTTTGAAACAGAAACTTCGGACAATCGAAGCCGGGTAGTGTTTCCTGGAGCGAAAATTCAGCGAATGCAGTTGTGTGATGAAAAATAATGCTTCTTTGTAGAAGGGAAATCTTGATATTCGCGGTTTAGTGCAACTATTAGTACTTTGATGTGTTCTATATTTTGAGAGAGAGTTAAAATAAGAGTAATTTTAAGAGAACGCGTTTGATAGGGGAGTTAATCTACGTTTTCTTAAAGTGGGGATTTGTGCCACCCTGTTTATTTTGGAGTATTTATGAAACCTACATTACTTGTTCTTGCTGCTGGAATGGGAAGCCGCTATGGTGGCGTAAAACAGATTGATGCCGTTGGACTTCATGGAGAATGTCTTCTTGATTTTTCAACTTTTGACGCAAAAAGAAGCGGTTTTGGAAAAGTAGTTTATATTATCAGAAAGGATATTGAGAAAGATTTTAGGGAGCGGCTTTTTGACCGCGTTGCCGCTAATTTCGATGCGGAATATGTGTTCCAGACACCTGACGCGCTTTTTACGGACGAACAGAAAAAGCTTATCTCGCCAGAGCGGAAAAAGCCTTGGGGAACAATTCACGCAGTTCTTTGCGCGGAGAACAGTATAAAAACGCCGTTCGCGGTTATAAACGCTGATGATTACTATGGTCGCGATGCTTTTGCTACGATGAACGATCATCTTGTGACGCTCGGGTCAGATTCGACTGAACATGCGATGGTCGGTTATGTGCTGAAAAACACGATGAGTCCGTCCGGTTCTGTTTCAAGAGGCGTATGTAATGTAAAAGACGGATATCTTGAATCAATACATGAAAATACGAAAATCTACTTTGAGGACGGCAAAGTTATTACTGAGCTGGAGGACGGCAAACACGAGCTGACCGGCGACGAATGGGTTTCCATGAACTTCTTCGGGTTCGCTCTTTCCGCGTTCAAGCCGTTCCATGAGTATTGGGATGATTTTGTCAAAAACAACGTTTCCGCACTCAAAAGCGAAGCATATCTTCCGGAGGCGGCAAGCCGGATAGTCACATCCGGTCAGGGAAAAATCAAATTCTGCTCATCAACTGAGAAGTGGTTTGGAATGACGTACCCGGAAGACCGCGAGAATGTCAAAGCAGAGATTGCTTCAAAGATAAAGAGCGGTTACTATCCTGAGAAACTGTGGGAAAAATAGGAAAAATCAATGTTTCTTTCTGTTCCTTATGTCTCAAATAAAGTGTGGGGATACGAACGCTGGATAGCGTCCGCCCACGCGGTCGGAAATTCTGTCGCGGATAATGCGTCAGAGCCTGTATACGCAGGAAAAACGCTCGGCGAAATAACGGGCGGTGATTTTCCGCTTCTTGTAAAGCTTATTCAGGCAGACGACACGCTTTCTGTGCAGGTTCACCCGGATGACGAGTATGCCCGCCGGGTAGAAAACACGTATGGCAAAACAGAGTGCTGGTATATACTTGATGCAGTTCCGGGGGCTACGCTTGTCTGCGGACTGAACAAAGAGTATACGCGCGAAGAGCTTGAAGCGGCACTTAAAAGTGGTACGCTCGCGGATTGCCTTAAATACGTTCCGGTTTCCAAGGGCGATTTTGTGTTTATCCCGGCGGGCACCGTCCACGCTATTCAGGGCGGATTAAGGCTGCTTGAAGTTCAGGAGCCGAGCGACATTACGTACAGGCTTTATGACTGGGGGCGCCCACGCGAGATTCACGTTGCAAAAGCTCTTGAAGTGACGAAATGCAGCGCGCCGGAGCCTGTGCGGAACTTTACGGGACCGTTCAGCTGCGAGTATTTCCGGCTTGAAAAGTGCGTCGTAAGTGGTGTGGGCAAAGGCGAGCCAGTCGTGCAGCTTCCGGGCAACAGAAAAGAAGCCTCCGCAATACTTTTTATAATTGATGGCGAAGGCACGCTTTCTTCAAGCCGGGGAACAAAGCTTTCCGTAAAGCCCGAAGATACGGTTATCCTTTCCGCGGACGAGGATGTTACGGTTTCCCCGGCAGTGGGAAAATCACTTTCGTACATGAAAATCACGTTCCCGGCGTAATTAATGGGCAGTGGGCAAAATTGTAGAACTCAGTGCGTAGCCAACAAGGTCCCCTGCAAGCCAGCATTGACGAGCGATATCGACGTACTACGGAGCAATGATACGTGGTACGTCGGCGCGAGGAACTGGCTGAGCTTGTAGGGATGTTGGCGATAGCACTGAGGAAAACATTTTGTCAATGTGTAGCGCAATATTGCCACTTGATAATTGTTTAGCAAGTGGCAAAACGGCTGAGTCAAGGTCTTGAGGTAGCCGCAGGCGTACGTACCTTTACCAGCCGTATTGCGCGGCTTTGAACCACGCTACGCAACTGGGAGGCAATTTAACGTATCGTAATTTTCAATCGTGTGACATAAAAAAAGCGCAAGTGGAAAAATCCAACCTGCGCCATTTTTTTGTCCAAGCCGGAAGAATAGGGGTCTTGGGGAAAGAAACCGCCACTTTCGACAAAAAAGTGGAAGGTGTCGTTCCCCAAGCAAATCCTTTTACTCTTCCAGATTCTGGATCGTGATGAACTCTTTCGCCGCTGCGATAACGTCATCAGCAATCTTGCCGGAGATAGGATCGTAGTGGTCGAACGATGTCTCGAAACTTCCCGTGCCGCTCGTTATTGAGCGAAGGTCGATCGCGTAGCGGAGAAGCTCTGACTGCGGAACCTGCGCGCGGATTTCTTCAATTCCACCCTCAATGTCGCTCTGACCAAGGATGCGTCCTCGGCGACCAGAGAAGTCGGACATAATATCTCCAAGGTATTTGGACTCAACCCAAACCGTTATGTTCATAATAGGCTCAAGCAGAATCGGACCTGCCTGACGCATTGCGTCGCGGAAAGCGTTGCGTGAAGCAATCTTGAACGCAAGTTCCGAAGAGTCAACCGGGTGCTCTTTACCATCAAGAACGGTCGTAGCAACATCGACAACAGGATAACCAGCGAGAACGCCGTTGAGCATAGCCTCTTTGACACCCTTCTCAACGCCTGGAATATAGCTTTTTGAAATCGCGCCGCCGAAAACAGCGTTCGTGAACTTGTAGTTCTCTCCGCGCTCCAAAGGCTCAATAGCAAGAACAACACGTCCGTACTGACCATGACCACCGGACTGCTTTTTGTGCGTGTATTCCGCCTGCGCCTTGCGCTGGATCGTCTCGCGGTATGCGATGCGCGGAATCGTCGTGTTGATCTGGAGCTTGTTCTGGTTCTTGAGCTTGTCCAAAAGAATCGTGATATGAAGCTCGCCCATACCAGAGAGTACGTTCTGCTTTGTCTCCGGATTGTATTTGTAAGAAAGCGTCCTGTCTTCTTCTGCTGCATGTGCAAGAAGCTCGCTCATCTTATCCTCGTCTTTCTTGTTGTCTGCCGAAACAGCCATAGAATAGATAGGATACGGATGGCGCAGGCGAACGAACGGAATTGCGTCCTGTGCGGCGGCGAGCGTGTCGCTTGTCTTTGCAAGAGGCAGCTTTGTCGCAATGATGATATCACCGGCGTTGGCAACTTTAACTTCTTCGAGCTTCTTTCCTATTGAACGGAAAATCTTTCCAATCTTCTCTTTGCGGCCTTCTGTGATGTTCCAGTATTCTGTTTCCGGCGTGAAAGAGCCTGTAATAATCTTGATATAAGAAAGCTTGCCAGAGAACTGATCGCTCGCTGTCTTTACGATAAGTGCTGTCATCGGACCGTCGCCTACTTTCACTGTAGATGTCTCGTCATCTGCTGTCTTCGCTGTTTCAATAGCGTCTTCTGGTGACGGAGCTATGTCCGCAATAAAGTTAAGGTACGGAACAAGACCAGAGTTCTGAGTTACGGAGCCTACAAAGCTCGGCACAATACGATTGTTCTTGAACGCTTCCTTCAATCCTTTTGAGATTTCCTCAGGAGTAAGCTCACCTTCATCGATGAATTTTATAAGAAGGTCGTCATCGCCTTCTGCGGCTGCACCGGCAAGAATGCTCAATGCGGTATCATATTCCTCTTTGTAATCAGCCGGAATGTCGGTGTCGGTCTCTTTCGCGCCAGCTGCCGGAACCGGGTATGCGCGTCCGTTCAGAACATCGATAACGCCTTCCCACTTTCCGCTTTTTTTCATCGGAATCGTAACGCGGCAAACTTCTACATTGAATTTGTCGTGTATATCTTTTGCAATGGCTTCGTCATCGGTGCGTTCTTCTTCGCCCCTGTTGATGAAAACCATGCGGCTCTTGTTGCGTCTGTCAAGGTCGCGCCACAGCTTTACAGTTTCAATCTGAACGCCGTTGCGTCCATCAATAAGAAGCGACGCGATTTCGCTCGACCTGAAAGCGGATATAACTTCGCCCGTGAAATCTGCTGAACCTGGGGTATCCCAGAAGTTTATATTCTTATCTTTCCAAGTTATATGTGAAAGTGATGCGTACACTGAAATCTTTCTTTCAATTTCCTCCGGTGCGGAATCGCTTACTGTCTTGCCGGAAGCTGTTGTCTCAGCTTTTGAAATAACCCCGCCCGTCAGAAGAAGTTGTTCCATAAAGGTTGTTTTGCCGGTCTGACCATGACCTGCAATTGCCACGTTTCTTAACTGTGCCGTTGTAAAATCCATACGATTCTCCTTGTATATAAGCGGTTTTTAGGTTGACTAATAAATACTAGTTTTCCCTGTTTTGTTCTAATATCCATGATAATTTCACATAAGAAGAATTGTCAAGTTTTTAAATTTCTTTGAATACTTTCGGGATGTTTTTATGCGTTATATGGCGCGAATTTGGTGCCGCTTATCCAGGCTTTCGCAGTTCCCTAACGGTCAGCCGCTTCACTCCGTCTGCCATCTGGCAGACTCCGCTCCAGTGGCTTGCTGCTGGAAACTTCGCGCATACGCGCTCGTTTCCAGTGCGCAACTGCTACACCCTGGCGCGATATTGCCTGTAATGAAGTTCCGGGCATTGCTTTCCTCAGCCTGTTTTTAAATCTATTTCCTAAAAATCTTTTTATATGATACAATGCTCTTGCTCGCTATATGCTTAATGGTTTGAGCGATTTTCATCTGCGCTTTGGGTGCGGTCAGGAGGTTGAAATGGCATCTTATAAACTTTTATTTGAGAATTATGAGAAACGTGAGAAAGAGCTTAACGCATCGCTCGTTGCATTTTACTTGCAGGCCGGACATCTGCTTATCTCAGGTAAGACAGACCAAAAAGACGATGAATACAGCCGTCCATATGAGTTGATTTCATCAGAAATAAGTTCAATAAACGATCAGTGTCGTGAGATAAACGCGAATGAAAGACGTAAGATTGAACTTGAAAAATCGGTACAATCAATTAGAAAAGCAATTCAGGGATACGAGCCTGAGAAAAAAAACAGATACATGGAGCTTGGCGATTATATTTTCCAAAACTACACGCAGCATTTTGCATCAACTTTCGGGGGCGTTTATTCCGCGCTTACTGAAGAAAAAAAATGCATCGACTTAATACAAGGAAAACTTTCAGATATTGCGGACCAGCTTGAGAGCAAGGATTTTTTCTCTAAGATCGTTCTTTATGTAAAGCAGTCTTCGCTAAAGAATCAGCTTTCTGCTCATTTGCGGAGGGCTAATGATTTGAAGGCAGAAGGCGCGGAAAAAGCTTTCCAAGCCGGAGCTGTGAACACTGATAACGGCGGCATGGCATACAGTGCGTGCCGGATTTTGCAGGAAGAGATTAATTCCATGAACACGAAGCTGGAAGATACCGTTTTCGAGCTGAATAAAGTTTTGGAAAAACTTAAGGAAGCTGATAAAAAACCTAAACTTCTTGCCATTGCCGCTGAAAAAGCTGGTGAGCTTGATAAAATTGCAGAAAGTGCAGGCGTTAAGTTCGTGTCAAAATATGTATCTCCAGAAGCTGTTATACTTGAGAAATTTCCAGAAAGTTATGCACGTATTTTTTCTGGTGTGGTGGAAATACGCCGTGAACTTTGTTCTATTGCCCGCCGCAAGGAAATGCTGCGTTGCTCTGAGCAGCTTGAGAGTGCGGATGCAAGTCTTGAAGTGTTGAACAAAGAGATGGAGGCGAATAAAGCGGATATCGAGCGGCTTGTTAAGCGTAATGAGGAGCTTTCTGAGCGTATAGCCTCAGCGATGGCGGCTGCGGATGTAATTAAGCAGCGGAAGATTGCGCTTGAAGTTGAGGAAGGAATTTCTGTGAACAGGCTTTTGGGAGCTGTTGCAGAATCAAGTACAGCCGACGCTTCTGCGGACGCTATGAGCGGTTCTGGCAGTGCGCCCGTGACAAGCGATTCATCCGTTTCTGCGGAACCTGCTAATAACGTGGCTGATGCGACCGCAAGCAATCCGTCCGTTTCTGCGGAATCCGTAGAAACTTCAGTGGCCGCCGCAGATGTGGCAGACGCTGACGCAACCCGTTCTGCGAC
>Ga0310696_10008519_pt1 | contig 11951 bp, 7 predicted proteins | sample AusTroGonzalo_MG_4_FD_203885 | JGI IMG/M metagenome (GOLD analysis project Ga0310696, IMG submission 203885) | Bovine rumen microbial communities from tropical cattle in Woodstock, Queensland, Australia - Gonzalo_02 (v2) (version 2) | ecosystem: Host-associated > Mammals > Digestive system >... | reverse complement strand
TTCACCTGTAGATATAACTCGTCAAAGGCCGAAATCCTGCATCAAAGTTTCCAAAATTAACAATAATTATAGTTTTAGGGGAAATAGTACTTTCGTACGATTGTAAAATCATTTAAACGATTGAACCCCGTCTTTTTTTGCGTAATTGAAAAAATTGCACTACCTTTGCCGCCGATATGTATACAAGCAGTCATAGAAAGAGGAGAAAGTATGGGTTGTTACTTGCCTGTATGATGGCAGTGGTTCAGCATGTCGGGGCACAGGAGTATTTCTCCTCTGCTACTGACTTTGCCCGCCTGTATGTGGGAGCTATTGAACCTCAATATCCCAAATCGTCGTGGCACGACATGCCCTATTATAAAGGTACGACAGACCTGTATAAAGGCCGTGTCAGCTATCATGGCGTGGTGTATGACGATGTGCAACTGCGTTTCGACCAACTGGAGCAAAGAGTTGTTGTTCTTTCTCCTGTGGGCAATTTCTTTTGTCTGCCTGAACAGGAATATATTGACTGGTTTGAGATGGACGGTCACAGATATGTGCGTGACCCGGAAGACAGCTCACGATTTGCGGCGCTACTTTACGACGGAAAGGCCAACGACATTCTGCTTTATCACAGTGTGTGGAAGGCTTATGGGCATGAGAACCATTTTGAGGGCAAGAAATATCTGAAGACCCTTGTTACCGTAGAGAATTATACGCTCATTACTCCAGATGGAGAGATGCATCACGTGAAGCGTGCGACAGATGTGGCAAAGATATTTCCTGAACAGAAAAAGCAGATCAAGCAGTTTGTCAAGAAGAATCACCTGTCATTCTCAAAGCGCGGGCGTGAGGAAAGCCTTGTGAAAGTGGTGGGAAGCCTTTTGGAGGAAAAAGGAGAGAGGAAAGAGGAAAGAGGAGAGAGGGGTCATTTCCCTCAAGACGAAATTGCAAATGACGAACAGGTAGAAGACACTCCCCTCTTCCCTCAGATAGGGGTCGGGAGTGAGGCCGATGACTCGACGCTTATTACCGGCATTCCTGTCCTTGACAATGATTCTGTGGCATCTGCTGGTGGATCGACAAAAACAAAGTTCTATTTGGCACCGGGCGTGACGAAGGCCAAGGCCAGTATTGCCGATGATCAGGAGCTGGCCGAGATTGTCGTTGTCGGTGGTCGTCAGTCGGCTGTGAGAAACATGATGATGGGTGCTGAGAAGTTCAAGCCCCAGATACTGAAGAATATTCCCTCGGCTCTTGGCGAGTCGGATATTATGAAGATTGTGCTCACGCTGCCTGGTGTCACCACCGTTGGAGAGGCTTCAAGCGGCTATAATGTGCGAGGAGGTGCTACCGACCAGAACCTCATTCTTTTCAATGGAGGCACAGTGTATAATCCGTCGCACCTGTTCGGACTGTTCACGTCGTTCAATTCTGATGCGGTGGAGGATGTGGAGCTGTTCAAGTCGAGCATTCCCGTAGAATATGGCGGCAGGATCAGCAGCGTGTTGAGAGTAAACTCGAAGGAGGCCAGCATGCAGAAGCTGACAGGCTCGGCAAGTATCGGTGTACTTACCAGTAAGGCGAATATTGAGATACCAATCGTCAAGGATCATGTGTCACTGCTGTTGAACGGCCGTACCACCTATAGTGACTGGATGCTCAAGCTGTTACCAGAGAAAAGCGGCTACAAAAACGGCGCAGCAAACTTCAATGACCTTGGAGGCGTATTGACATGGAAGCTCAACAGTATGCATCGCCTCAAGCTATTTGGATATTGGAGTAATGACAGGTTCTCGTTCAGCTCACAAGAACAGTATGGCTATCAAAACCGTAACTTCTCTGCTGAATGGCGCTCTATCCTGAATGAAAGCCTGACGGCTACGTTGTCTGCCGGACTTGACCACTACGATTACTTCAATGAGAACAGGGAGATACGTTCCATGGCTGCCCGGTTGAGTTTCGGCATCGACCAGCTTTGGGGTAAGCTGCATTTTCGCCAGCGCCTGACGGAAAAGGATGTCCTCTCATACGGTCTCTCCATGCAGCACTACAACGTACAGGCCGGTAAGTATGAGCCTGTGGGTGAGATGTCGTGCATAACGACTGATCAGCTACAAAGAGAAAAGGCGTTGGAGAGCGCAGCATATATCGACTTTGAGCGCTCACTCACAGAAAAGCTGTCGGTCTCTGCCGGTTTACGCTATTCCATGTTCAATGCACTTGGCCCTCGTGACGTAAATTATTACCATGAAGGTGAGCTCCCGTCAGAGGAGACATTGTTGGAAACATGTCATGAAACAGGTGTAATCAAGACCTATCATGCTCCTGAGTTGCGCCTGTCGGCCCGTTATGCCCTACAGGAAAACCTTTCTTTGAAGGCAGGTTTCAACACGATGCACCAGTATATCCATAAGGTGTCGAACACCTCCATCATGTCGCCTACTGACATCTGGAAACTTTCCGACCTTAACATCAAGCCCCAGAACGGATGGCAGGCTGCTGCTGGCATCTATCATGAGACAACGGATAAAAAATACGAGTTCTCAGCAGAGGTTTACTACAAGCATATCAATGACTATCTCAATTATCGCAGCTCAGCAGTCCTGCTGATGAACCACCATCTTGAAACCGACGTCATCTCAACCAAGGGACAGGCATACGGCATAGAGCTTCAGGCAAAGAAGCCGACGGGAAAGTTGAACGGATGGATCAACTATACATTCTCACGCTCCTTGCTCCGTCAGGATGACAAGAGGGTGGCAATGCCACTGAACAATGGCGAGTGGTATCCTGCAGAATACGACAGGCCGCATGAGCTAAAGGCTGTGCTTAACTACAAGTTTACGGAGCGATACAGCCTCTCCAGCAACTTCAACTATGCCACGGGGCGTCCGACGACAGTGCCTGCCGGTCAGTACTACGACTCGTATAACAAGAAATTCATGCCCTACTATACAGACCGCAACACCTACCGTATTCCGGACTATATGCGCCTGGACCTTGCATTTAACATAGAGCCGTCACATAAACTGACAAGCTTTCTCCACGCGTCGTTTTCAATGGGTGTGTATAATGCTCTTGCACGCAGGAATGCCTATTCCATCTATTATGTCACCGAAGGAGGAAAAGTAAAAGGCTATAAGTTATCTGTGTTTGGCACTGCCATTCCATACGTCTCACTTAATATACGATTCAACTAAGATATGATGAAACTGAGCAAATCGCTATATTTGGTGCTATGCCTGATGGCAGCTACATGCACGCTGTCGGGCTGTATTGAGGAATTTGAAGCCGACATTCCGTCAGAGGATTCCGACCTGCTCGTTGTTGAAGGCACAATATATTCTTCCAGATTGAACAAGTTCATCCTGTCGCGTTCGCAGGCTGTCAATCACTCCCGCACACCACAGATGGTAACAGGGGCAAAAGTCTCTGTACGCGGGAGTGACGGCTCTGAATATAGGACGGAAGAAGCCGACGGATATTATTCCTGCTGGATTGACGCCCTCTCTCCTGACGTTGACTATTATCTGCATATCGAGACTGACGGCGAAGTCTATGAATCTGAACCCCAGAAACCGCTTCGTACTGAAAAAATAGCAGATGTAAGCGGGGTACAGTACACTCCGGAGGGTAATATCGACGTGCTCGTCACGCCGGAGGCTCCTTTCAATCCTGATCATGTGAATTACTACTCGTGGACATACGAGGAGACATGGGAAGTGCATCCTGACTACACAACCGTCATTTATTTCGACACAAGCAAAAGGGTGCCGGTCTATGACCCCAACCAGTTTCCTACTCGTGGATGGAAGACGGTGTCAAGCTCAACAATCATTGTGGGTGCCAGCACAAGCTACGAAGACCAGCACATCCGTAATCTCAAGCTATACGACATTGACCGTGGCAATGAGCGTATGTATTACAGGTATAGCAGTCTGGTACATCAACGTACTATCTCAAAAGCCGAGTACGAATATGAGCTCGCACGTCAGCAGGCAAGTTCTGAGATGGGCGGACTGTTCACACCGCTGCCCTCAGCCCTGCCCACCAATATCCGTTGCCTCACTTCACACAAACACGTGATTGGATATGTGGGATGCTCGTTAAATACAGGTGAATACAGGATCTTCCTCAATCAGGTTGACTACTCTATTGACCATCCGCTGAAAGACGATGCCCGTATATGGCTCGATGACTGCGATGAAGAGGATTGCTACCGAATGGTAGTAAAAGAGCATTTGTTCCTGTGCGAATGGAAAGATGAAAGATTCAAGCCTACTGGCACGTTGCTAACGGCATGGGCACACGACTATCAACTTGATGTCAGATTATGGGGTGCGTATGCAGAAGAACCTGATTTTTGGTCATTGGAAGGAAATGTAAGTTATTAAGATGAATAACAGGATATTATCACTGATAGCTACGCTGTTGCTCACCCTGAGCAGCTCTGCTGCAAATATAGAGACTGACCGCACATGGTATCTTGCCGGTGAGACGATGGAAGTCAGGGTGACTGCTGACAATGCCGTGATAGCATACGCTGAACTGTGTGATACACAAGGGTTGGTGGCTGGCGTTGTGGTCAGTCTTAAAGGAGGGGTCGGAAAGGGAATGATCGAGCTGTCTTCCGACCTCCATAGCGGGTACTATGTATTGTCTACCTATACTCGCGACAACGCCCACGTGTCCCAGCAGCTTGTTGCCGTCATCAATCCTCTTCACAAGAGTGCCGACGACGATATGGAATGGGTGAAAATCACACATCCCGACTCATTGAGCCATCCCGCAGCAGACATTTCCTCCTCCACCTTCAGACTTCCTCCCTCCACCATTTCCGTTGATGTTCCTGAAACCGAAGGCCATATCATCAAGGCACGTATAAAGAATGTCTATGACGGCCATTCCTACAAGGCCAGCGAAATTTGCCCTTCCATCAGTATCGTAGGGAAACAGATTCATTATTTCGAGGGAAAGATGGTCAACGATTCCATCGCAGTCTTCTATACCTTCGGCATTCACGGCAAGCAACCGTTGGTGCTCTCTGCAATGTCATCCACAGGTGTGAGTCTGCCCATAGAGATGACAAGTCCGTTTGCCACCCTGCTCCCGAAACAGCTTCCGCACCTTGTGTTCCATTATAATCGCAAAGAGGTGGAAGCCCGCTCCCTTGATATGCAGCGACATCAGAAGGCCCTGCACCCTTCAGCCTCCACCATCAACCCTTCACCAGATGAAGAAATGGTACCATTAGACTATGACGACACCGCGTTTGGCACCAAACCCGAACTGACCTATAATCTTGATGAGTACCGTCAGTTTCTTACCATTAGGGAGGTGCTGCTTGAGTATGTCATCTGCGTCAAAAAGACGAAAATTGATGGTGTACCACGATTGATTGCCCGCAAAGAGCAGGAATACTACAACAGTGCATTGCCAACATTGGTGCTTATCGACGGCATGCCAGTCATCGATATAGAGCGCCTTTTGAACTATGACGCCCGCCGTATCCACTACATCAACATCTACGGTGGTCAATACACCTTTGGCAATGGCGTATATAACGGCATCCTGTCGTTTGTAACACGCTCAGGGCGACTCACCAACTATCCCACCGAGCCCAACACACAGTATCTGGTGTACGACTTTCCTAAGTGACCTGTCATCTGCTAACAGCGATGGTGGCACGCTGTTTCATGCCACGTTTCTTATCGCTGACGGTGAGCACGATATCACCTACCTCATGACCGGCCTGCACCACAACGACGAGCTGACCGTTGAAGAGTTTCATCGTGGGCTGGGTGAACGGCTCCAAGGAGGTGGCATCGCCATTGCACACGGCACGGAAGGTACCCGCACCCTGCACATCGAAGGTCAACTGATCCTGTGCATCGGGAATGAGCGTACCGTCTTTGTCGACCAATGAGACGGTGACGAAGGCAAGGTCCTGGCCGTCAGCTTTCAGAGGTGAGAGGTGAGAGGTGAGGGGTGAGCGTTCACTCTGTTGCGTCCAGACATCAAGCTGCAAGTGATGGGGCCTGCCAGCGGTGCGGACAACCTCTTCACCGCAATTTTTACCCATTTCATCGTATACTACGACCTTCAACTCGCCTGGCTCGTACTTCACATCGTTCCAACGAAGACGGTAGCGGTCGAGGCGGTTTTTGTCTTGAGGTGAGGGGTAAGAGTTGAGGGGTGTGAGATCATTTTGCTTCTTGATTCTTCCCTGACTCTTGCCATTGATGAAGAGCTCGGCCTCGGGATAGTCGGTGTAGCAGTAGACCGGCGTCACCTGCCCCTTGCGCTTGGGCCACGTCCAGTGGGGCAGCAGGTGGATGGTGTGCTGATCCTTGTTCCAGTGGGAGCGGTAGAGGAAATAGCGGTCTTTCGGCAGACCGGCGAGGTCGCAAATGCCGAAATAGCTGCTGCGGCTGGGCCAGTATTCATCAAAAGGCGTAGGCTCGCCCAAGTAGTCGAAGCCTGTCCACACGAACTCGCCAATCACCCAGTCGTAGTCGTCCTGCCAGCGCCAGTCATCGTCGGGCAGGTTGCTCCAGGCGCAGTATTCCACATCATAGCCCGAGCACTGGCCATCGGCATTCTTGATGGCCTTCGGGTCATAGCCCGGTGCCCAGGAGGAATATTGCGAATTATCCGTGATTTCAACGGGGAATTTATACACACCACGCGATGAGACCGTCGAGGCCGTCTCGGAGCCTAAGAGGAAACCCTGCGGCAACCGCTTGATGCCCTCCGCATATTTGGGCAAGCGATAGTTGAAGCCCGGCACGTCCATTGCCTGCGCGATGCCGTTGCCCAAGGCATGGTCGACACGATCCAAGCCCTGCGTGACAGGACGCGTGGGGTCGAGCGAGTGGCACAGGCCCTGCAGACGGATACTCAGCAGTCGGCCCTCGGCATTACTCTGCTCAGGAATCTCATTGCCTATCGACCACATCACGATGCTGGGATGATTGCGGTTGGCCAGCACGAGGTTGGTGATATCCTTGTCGGCCCAGTCGTCGAAGAAACGACTGTAGCCGTTCTTACACTTTGGGAAGCGCCACATGTCGAAGCTTTCGGCCATCACCATCATGCCCAACGAGTCGCAGATGTCCATCTGCATCTGACTCGGCATGTTGTGCGAGGTGCGGATGGCATCGCAACCCATTTCCTTCATCATCTTAATCTGGCGGATGAGGGCGGCCTTGTTCACAGCGGCACCCAAGGGGCCAAGGTCGTGGTGCAAACATACACCCTTGATCTTGCGCGTCACGCCATTCAGCTGGAAGCCGTGCTCACGACTGACACGGACGGTGCGGATGCCCGTCTTGATAGTCTTACTGTCGCAAAGACGACCATCTTTGTCGAACAGGCTGGCTTTCAACGTATATAAATAAGGTGACTCTGGCGACCAAAGCTTAGGCTGCATGATATTGAAGGAGGTATTCAAGTGACCGTCTTTCAAGACAAGGCCATTTCTCTGGCTACTGCTACCAACCACTATCTTTCCCTCGGCATCATACAGTCCAAACTCTACCGTAACGCCTTCGGTTGGTCCTTCCACCATCATGTCGACGTTGAGCTTGGCTCTCTTGTCGGTCAATTCAGCGGTTTGCACATACAGGCTCCAGTCGTCGATGTGCGTCTTGTTGGTAAGTATCAGTTTTACAGGACGATAGATACCAGCGCCTGGATACCAGCGCGAGCTTTCTTCCTCGTTCTGTAGGCTCACCTCCAAACGGTTCTCACCAGGCTTCACAAAGTCGGTGATGTCTATTCGGAAAGCATTGTACCCGTAGGCCCAACGGCCCGCCATTTGATCGTTGACAGTGACCAAAGGCTCGGCCATCGCACCATCAAAAAAAAGCTCTGCATGGCCGTCAAATCCCGATGGAATGGTGAATTTTCGATTGTAGTAGCCCTCGCCGATCCAAGGCAGGGCACCGCTGCGGCCACTTTTCTCAGTGGCTTCCTTCTCACCGTTCTGCTCGATGGCTACTGTCTGCAGGTCCCATTTCTTGTCGAAGGGTCCGCTGATGGCCCAGTCGTGTGGCACACTTACCTTTACCCAACTGTTCTCATCACACGGAACGCGTGAGAAATTCCAATCATCGGTCAGCGTTATCTCCTGTCGCTGGCCCCAAGTGGCTGTTGCCACCAAAAACATAGTAGATAGCAGTAGTTTCTTCATTATAGTATCGTTTTCAAGTATGTCTGTCTTCGTTGATAAGCTGCAGCAGACGCTCCACAGCCTCTTCTTCGGGGATGTTCTTCTCCACGCACTCCTTACCTTTATAAAGGGAGATCTTGCCGCGACCTGCACCCACATAGCCGTAGTCGGCATCGGCCATCTCGCCAGGACCATTCACAATGCAGCCCATGATGCCGATCTTCAGGCCTACCAGATGGCTGGTGGCCGCCTTGATACGAGCAATGGTCTCCTGCAGGTTGTAGAGCGTACGGCCACACCCCGGGCAAGAGATATATTCGGTCTTGGTAAACTTGATGCGGGCAGCCTGGAGGATGGAGTCTGCTAAAGAAGTGAGAGGTGAGAGGTGAGAGGTGAGAGAATTGCTTTGAAGGTAATCTCTCACCTCTTGCCTCTCACCTCTCACCTCTAATTTCGTGGCCTTCCTGTCGATGAGCAAGGCACCGACGGCCATAGCGGCCTTCAGCTGGAACGTCTCCCAGTCGGGGGCGTCAAGCTCAAGAGTAATGGTGTCATCCTGGATGCTAGCCTCAGCTTTTTCACGTAGCTGTGTGCACTCAGGAATCAGCTCCACCAGCTTACGAGCCACAGGTATCTCGGCCTCGGGCTCCTCGCTGAGCGACACACGGATGGTGTCGCCGATGCCCTCAGTCAGCAGGGCACCAATGCCCACGGCACTCTTGATGCGGCCGTCTTCGCCCTCGCCAGCCTCCGTCACGCCAAGATGCAGGGGATAGTGCATGTCCTCCTTGTCCATCTGCTTCACCAACAGGCGCACACTCTGCACCATCACGACGGTATTGCTGGCTTTAATCGAGATGACCACATCACCGAATCCCTCGCGCTTAAAGATGCGGAGGAACTCCATGCAGCTCTCGACGATGCCTGCCGGCGTGTCGCCATAGCGCGACATGATACGGTCGGAGAGCGAGCCGTGATTCACGCCAACACGCACAGCGGTATGGTGCTCCTTACAGATGTTGATAAAGCTGACAAGACGCTCGTCCAGGCGCTGCAGCTCGGCGGCATACTCCTCGTCGGTGTACTCCAAGTGCTTGAAGGTACGGGCGGGATCGACATAGTTGCCTGGGTTGATGCGCACTTTTTCGCAAATCTGAGCGGCCACGTCGGCCACGTTGGCATTGAAATGCACGTCGGCCACCAGCGGCTGGGTATAGCCGTCGGCCTTCAGGCGCTGCGAAATGTTCGCCATGTTCTTCGCCTCGCGGGTGCCCTGCGTAGTGAAGCGCACCAACTCGCCGCCGGCGTCGATGATACGCTTAGCCTGTGCGACACAACCCTCGGTGTCGTTGGTATCGACGGTGGCCATCGACTGAATCCTGATGGGATTGTCGCCGCCGATGGCGATATTGCCCACATGGGCCACGCTGCTAATTCGTCTTGTACTCATATTTCACTTCTGCAAGATCGTGGTTGGCTTTTTCAATCTTCTGTTTCAGGCCCTCCTTGTGGGTAGCGAGACGCTGAGCCAGGGCCTCATCGCTGAGGGCGAGCATCTGGCAGGCCAAGAGGGCGGCGTTTTGTGCACCATTGACGCCAACGGTGGCCACGGGGATGCCCGGCGGCATCTGCACGATGCTAAGCAGGGCGTCGAGACCGTCCAACATACCTTTGATAGGCACGCCGATAACAGGTAGGGTGGTCTGTGCGGCAATCACTCCTGGCAACGCGGCAGCCATACCGGCTGCAGCGATGATGACACGGATGCCGCGACCGGCAGCCTCACGGGCAAACTGTTCCACAGCCTGCGGTGTGCGATGGGCCGACAGGGCGTTCACCTCGAAGGGCACTTGCAGCTCGTCGAGCTGCTTGCAGGCTTTCTCCATAACGGGCAGGTCGCTGGTGCTGCCCATGATAATGCTAATGACAGGGTTCATATCTTTTCGTATTCGTTTTGATTTTCGTTTTCGTTTTCGTTTTCGTCTTCGTTTTCGTCTTCATTTTCGTTTTCGTTTTCGTCTTCGTTTTCGTTACAAATAGGTAATGGACACAAAGGCACAGGCGGCACCGAGGAAGAAGCCTGCCACCACCTGGGCTACGGAGTGCTGGCGCAGGATGATACGCGCCGAGCCCACGATGCCAGAAACGAAGATAACCAGACACAGCCATCCCACGGGGTTGAACTCGTACAGGAAACCATAGGCCACCAAAGCGCCGGCAACGCCACCGATAGCTGCTGTATGCGTAGATATCTTCCAGAAGAAATTGACAACGGTGCTCGCCGACTGGATGATCAGGGCCGCAATGATGATACTGATGATTTCGTGGTTGACATACACACGGTCGAGCAGCCAGATACACATCAGATAGCAGGCGATGCTGATGGAGTATGGCACGATGCGGTGACGCTTTTGGCCCAGCTCCTGCAGGTTCCAGCCACGTGCCAGACGGTAGAGAAAAATGAGTACCGTGGGAATGAAAACGGTGAGCAGGTAGACGGTGGAGAGGAGCAACAGCTTGTATTTCGTAGGCAGTCCGCTCAGAAACGTAAATGCAAGCAACATGGCGATACCCACCAACGGCAGGTAGAAGGGCGTGAAGAGCAGACTGACCACTCTGGCCACCACAATGAGTCCTTTGTTACGTGTCATGTCTTTCTTAGGCGGGCGACGGGAAGTCCCAGCTGTTCCCGGTATTTGGCCACTGTGCGACGTGCAATGGGGAACCCTTGCCGCTGCAGCTCATCCCGCAGCGCATCGTCGCTCATGGGTTTTTGTTTGTCTTCGTTTTCTATGAGCTGCTTCAACGCCGCCTTGATCTGACGTGTAGAGAGTGCCTCGCCGCTGCTGGTGACGTAGCCGTCGTTGAAGAAGAACTTCAGAGGGAAGGTGCCCCAACGCGTCTGCACATACTTCGAATTCGACACACGTGAGATGGTGCTCAGATCCTGGCCGGTCAGCGCTGCCACATCCTTCAGGATCATCGGGCGCAGCAACTCTTCGTCGCCCTCCTCGAAGAACGGACGCTGCAGCTGCATGATGGCTTTCATGGTGCGCAGCAATGTCTGACGGCGTGTCTCCATCGCGTCGATAAAGCTTTGGGCTGCCTCCACCTTCTGGCGGGTGTAGAGCAGGGCCTCCTTCTGCTGGCGTGTCATGTGGTCGCGATTGGTCTGGAAGTCCTTGAGCAAATCAGCAAACGACTGCGAGATCTCCAGCCGCGGCATGTCGCCATAGTTCAGCTGCAGGCTCAGCGTACCGTCGTCATGTGTTTCCACGATGAAATCGGGGGTTATTTGCTGTACGGAGCGCCCCACGGCTTCACCCAAGGCAGTGCCAGGCTTGGGATTGAGACGACGCAGCTCGGCAAAGACCTCCTCTGCATCGGCATCGCTCATATTCATCAGCTGCTGGATGTGCTTCCATTTCTTCCGTGTGAAATCGTCGAAATATTGCGTCACCACACGCCGCATCAGTTCCTTTTGTGGCGAGTTGCGACGCCGATCTATCTGCAACAGCATACACTCCTGCAACGAGCGTGCACCGATGCCCGGCGGGTCCATCTGCTGCAGATGCTGCAACAGGTGCAGGGCGTCGGCCTCGGTCATGTCGATATTGTGGTAGATAGCCAGCTGCTCGCAAATATCAGCGAGCGATGTGCGCAACAGACCGTCGTCGTCGAGCGACTGGATGAGATATTCCAGAACATAGCGGTCGGTGTCGTTGAGATCCTGCTCACCCACCTGCGCCATCAGCGTGTCATAGAACGACTGCTCCTGAGCAAAGACGGATTG
>Ga0310696_10008518_pt1 | contig 11953 bp, 8 predicted proteins | sample AusTroGonzalo_MG_4_FD_203885 | JGI IMG/M metagenome (GOLD analysis project Ga0310696, IMG submission 203885) | Bovine rumen microbial communities from tropical cattle in Woodstock, Queensland, Australia - Gonzalo_02 (v2) (version 2) | ecosystem: Host-associated > Mammals > Digestive system >... | reverse complement strand
CTGCGAGACCGTGCGCACCCAGTACGCGGCGACATGCGGCCCGTCCGCGGCAGATTCGCCGCGCGCTACGGCATCGCGCCATTCATCGGCCGTCAGCAGCATGGTAGGATCGAGGACGACCGGCGGAGACACCGAGAGAAGAGACTCGCATATCGCGGCGCCCGTCTCCTCGCGCACGGTTATGCGGCGGAATCGCCCAAGCGCCGCGGCATATTCGCCGCGGCATGCCTCGGGAAGTTCCGAGACACCGAATGACGCGGCATATGCGACGCGATCCTGTCCGTCGCGCAGATCGGTTGCAAGATACTGGTTTCGTCCGAAGTCGGCGTTGAGCCCGGGGTTCCAGACCTGGTCGCTGCCCACCACCACGGTAGAATACTGCGGCAAAGTCGCAAGCTCCCTCGGGTGCGCAAGGACGCGCGACGTCGGCTTGATGAACTCCTCTATAAGCCGCACCGTCATGGCGCGCCTAAGCTCGAAGAGGTCGGGCCTAAAGTAGCGCGCGGCAAATTTGCGCCGGTTGATCCAGCGCTGGAACCAAGGCGTCGCAGGGTTCGTGATCTTCCCGAGGAGATGCGTATCGCGCGGATCCATCCTGTGGTTGATCACGTCAACCGCATCTTCGCCAAGCATGCCGCGCAACGTCCGGGCAAGCGCGAAGGCCTGGAGGACCGCGCCATAGTTCGTGCATCGGAAGATCGTGTAGAGTGCGGCCTTCATTTCGCTGGAGATCAAGTCATCTGCTGCATTTCGCAGAGCTTGCTGTAGACGCCGTTCTTCGCGATCAGTTCGTCGTGCGTGCCGCGTTCAACGATCTTGCCTCCGTCCATGACGAGGATGAGGTCTGCGTGGCGAATCGTGGAAAGCCGATGAGCTATCGCGAAAGTCGTGCGATTCGCCATAAGCTTGTCAAGCGCATCCTGGACTAGCCGTTCGGTGACGGTGTCGAGAGCGCTCGTCGCCTCGTCGAGGATGAGGATCGGCGGGTTCTTGAGTATCGCGCGCGCTATGGCTATGCGCTGGCGCTCGCCGCCAGAGAGCGAAAAGCCCTTTTCGCCGACAATGCGGTCGTATCCGTCGGGCTGGGAAACTATGAAGTCATGGGCGTTTGCGAGCTTGGCAGCCGCAACGACCTGCTCGTGTGTTGCATCGAACGAACCGTAGCGGATGTTGTTCTCGATTGTGTCGTTGAAAAGAAGCGTCTCCTGCATGACTGCGCCTACAAGATGGCGCAGGTCGCCTATGTCGACTTCGCGGAGATCCGTTCCGTCGATCGAGACGCGCCCCGTCTGTGGATCGTAGAAACGCGCAAGGAGGCCGCTCATCGTCGACTTTCCAGAGCCCGTCCCTCCAACGACCGCGACCATCTTGCCGCGCGGCACCTCGAACGAGGCATGCGAGACGGCGTCACGGTCTGCCGTGTCGTAACGGAAGGAAACGTCGTCGAAGACGATCTTGTCGTCAAACGACGACTTGTGCACGGGATTCGTGGCCTCTGGCAGTTCCATGTGCAAGTCGAGGAGCGAGTAAATTCGGCTGAGGGCGGCAAGCGAATTCTCGATCTGCACCTGCAGCTTCGAAAGCTGTTTCACGGGCTTGTATATGATGAGCAGCGGAGCGAGCATGGGCACTACATCTGAGAGCTTTACACCTTTCATGAAACACCACACGACAAAGGCGCAGATAAGCAGTATGCCTACAGTCTCTACCGTCGGGCCTACCATGAGCCCGAGGCGCAGCGCTCGCATGGTTGACTTGAGCATGTAGCGATTCGTCTTGGCGAACTGGACGTTCTCGTGTTCCTCGGTGTGGTAGCTCTTCACAACGCGGATGCACGTGAGGATTTCGTGTATCTTCGCCCCGATCATAGACGCGCGCTCAAGCGTCTTTCTCGCCCATTTCTTGATCTTGCGCCCGAGCATCTGGACAGGGAGGACGAAAAGCGGGAATCCGATGAAGATAAGGCAGAGGGTCGGAAGCATGTGGTTCGTGACGGCGAACCAGACGATAAAGCCGATCGCGACGAATATCTCAAACGGGGCAAGCGCAACCTCTGAAAGTATCGTAGACAGGATCGTCTGTATCTGGTGTGGGTCTCCGTAGATGCGCGCGAGGACCTGTCCCATGTCCACACGCCCGAAGAACTGCATATTCTGCTTCTGCACGTGTTCAAGCATCTCCTGACGCAGGTCTGTCACGGCGTGCGCCCCAGACCAACTGAGGCAGTAGTGGTTGAGGTACATGAGCCCAAGTCTCATGAACGCCACGACAGGCACTATGATGCAGACGATAAGCACAAGAGCGCCACCCATGCTGCCCTTCTCGTCCTGAAGTTTGATGCCAAGTTTCTTGGCCCACTTCTCCACCTTCGGATACCATCCCGGGAGCTTGGAGTTCTTCGCAATCTCCTTCTCGAATGCGTTCTTCGGCTTTTGCCCGGCCTGTGCCTCCGGAGCGGACGCATCTGCGACCTTCTCGACGGACACTGGTGCGGTGGCTTCTGGAGTCTCCGCGCGCGAGACGGCTTCGACTTCGACGTCATGCGACTCTACGTGCTGAAGAGCAGGCTGGACAATCTGGAAAAACGGGACAAGCGTTCCAGCCGTCGCCATTCCGCAGATAACGCCTATCGCGAGGCGGAGCTTGTACTTCCGCGCGTATTTCCACACGCGGGCATACGCCTCGCGCACCGAGTAGTCCCTGTCGAAGAACTCCTTCCGGTATTCTACTCTACCCTTGATGCCGTTTCTAGCCATAAACTATATAGCCTCCGTTTTACGAGGTCAGAACTCTCCCCAGTCGAAAAGCACGTATTTCAGAAACTTCCAACGCCGCACGTCGACAGGCTTGTCCTTCCTAAAAAGCAGTCTATGCCTGCGGCGTTTTTTCTCAAGTTTCAGATACTCCTTCATGTATCCGCACCGAAGACCTTTCGGCAGGTTTACAGTTCTATTGTGCGTCTCTATGTCTTTTGAGATTTCGGCTATGGCCTGTGCACGCTCCGGACAGTCCGGCAGGTTTTGCATACAGCGCACCATCGCCCGCCTGTCATTCCACTTGCCGTGGCCATCGGCGTATACGTCGCCCAACACCCATAGAAGCTCCATGTAGCGATCCACGAAATACTTCTGCTCGCGCGGGTCGTCCTTGTCCACGGCGAACTGGAAGTCGAATATCCGGACATGCCCGTCAGGAGACACCATCATGTTGGCAGGACGAATGTCGCGATGGACGATCTTTGCGGCGACAAGCGCGTCGGAAATGTCCTTCATGTCCTTGACAAGTCTCGCCGTCTGTTCCCGCGAGAAGACGACCCCTTGGTCAAGCAAACCCTGCAGCGTATTCCCATCCATCCATTTCAACACTACGAAAGCGCCCTCGCCTATTCGATGCCACGACACTGGCTCAACGCAAAGATCAGGACGGATTTCGCGGACTCGTTGAGCGAAAGACCATTCGTTGGAAATGGCAAAATGCGCGACAGGCGAATATTTGACGAGCACCTTGTCGCCGCCTGCCTTGGCCGTGAAGAGGAGCGTAGGCAACCACGGGCTGACGCTGCGTCGTTCAAGCCCCATAGGCCTGAGCTCCTCAAGAGGAAAGAGCCTGTTGATTTCCTCCGCAATGGAATGCCAGACGGGCAGACATGGGTCGAGATACACGCTGGAATCCAACGGCTTCGTCACTTGATAGCGGTGCAATGCGAGGAAGTCTTCCAGTAGTGGCAGCCATTCGGCGAATGTCTTGCCGGGGATTCCCGCGGCTTGCGCCAAGGCGAGGGATTTGCCCTCGTAGTCTGGCGCCATGACGCATTTCTGGTACAGCGCGTGATAGACGAGAGCGTAGAATGCGTCAACAGGAGCTGGCCGGCGCACGCCGTCAGACTCAACGGCGTTGTCGAGAATCGCGCGTTCCCAGCGAATGTCGTAGTAGCCGTCACCGACAAACCGGAAGTCGAAGCGCACGGCCTTTCCGCCAACCTTGACCTCATAATGGACCCGATTCGCATCCGGAAACACCTTTCGGGCGCCGAGAACGCCTGCGCATTCTTCGGCGTCAGGCACGAGAAGGTCGATGTCGCCATGCATGGACGGGTCGAAACTGTCAGGCAGCATTTCGGAATTGCGGAGCACGGCGTACGGCATGGTTTCGCCGAGCGCGCGGAACAGGGCGCGAAGGTCGGCCCATCCATCGCGACCGGGCAGTACGTAAATATCGCCATCAGGCGTTCCGTCGTTCCACTCCTCCGCTGTGCGACCCGTCAACAGAAATATGTCCCGACGGAACTCGTCGACGCTGTTTGTGGTGTGCACCTTGTGTCCGCCGCCGGTCCATTCGCGGTAGCGAGTCTTCATCTCGAACAGCTTCAGATTTACGCGCTCGCATCCTCTGGACGTTTCGCGCCATCCGTATTGTGGATCCCTGTCGCGCACCACAAGCATAAGAAACGGACCGCCGCCGCACACCGTGACCTTGCCTGCCGCCTCCTGAAGTTTAGCCCCGTAGAAGCGACCAAAGCAATCGACAGGCGCATCGGGCCATGCAAGCTCCTTTGTCGCCACTATTTCTACATGGCGCGACACGTCCTCAATTATTCGCGTCTCTTCGCTCCTGGCTTTTTCCCAAAGGACGATCATGTGTAGCTCAGCCTGCATGAATGCCTCCTTGCGAATGTGGCGCAACAATATCCTTGCCGAATGCGGTTGCAAAGTCGACGCCAAGTTCTGTGTCCGTCATTACCCAGGTGGAGTTGACCACGGCGTCCACGTATTGGATCGGCCCGCCGCACCCGGAATCGTCAAAGAAGAACTTGACCTTTGCCAAGTGGGCTTTTGCGAAAGCTCTTGCGGCCGAGACGTTCTCCTTGGACCGCTTTTTGAAATGGACGAAGAGCGTCTTGCAATCGTCTGCGCGTGACGACGCCAGGTTGAGCCAGCAGGAATCGACCTTCGCCAGCCGAACGGGATTCGGTCCCATGTCTGCATGCTCTGCCCCCTTAGGCACCCTGCCAACTACCGGCTTGAGGAACTTTTTCAGAAAACGGCGCGATCGGATCCTGCGCAACGGGTTCCATCCGAACGGCGAAAGCGTGCAGGGCTTGTCTCCGATTACGCGAACGATTCGCCCGGCGTGGCGCGCAGTCTCGCGCAACGCGTATGCATTGAGCAGATCTGAATATGAAAGAGGATCGCTTGGCGGCTCTACGACCACGCAGTTTTCCTCTTCCGGCAGGCCTGCCCTGTGGCCAGAGCGATAGACCGAAATTCCGAACACCTTTATGATGCGACGCCCTGACGTCTGCCCGCTGTCGGACCAGAGGAATTCCAACATAGACAGCAGGAATCCACGCACCGCCATTGCCGCGCGCCACAAGCCAAGACGTCCGTCGAAGGAGTCTATCCGCAGCCCCTCCGCAGTGACGGCAATGCCCAGCGCCCGCTCAAGGACGTGTGCCTTCTGCTCGGTGTCGTCATGGACGGATTCGGTGAAGTCGTCTGCCGTCCACTTGCGGCTCAGCAGCTTCGCGAATACCGATGGCCTCGCCGCGAACATCGTGCCTGCAACGAATTGTGCACCGTGGCGCACTAAAACGCCGTACAGGTCGCGGACGAGCGAAATGGCAAGATCCATGGTGCGGCGAGTCTTGAACCAAGGCGTATCGTCACGACGCAGGATTACGTGGCGATCGGCAACCATGCCTACATTCGGAAGCTCCAGACGCGCCTTTGCAGAGCGCCATGCCGCTGCGTCATGGATGAAGCCCAGCAGATAATCCCGCCAGGCGTTCTCCGAAAAATCGCAGTTGTTGAAGACAAGGGGCCTGCCGTCGCGTTTCACGTCTCGCTTTGTGTGCAGCTTGATCAAAACGGAGTAATCCTGGAGATTCACGGTCTGGAGCGCCTTGAGAAACGGCCATATGTCGAACCCTCGATTCTCGCACAGGAGAAACTTCGCGGCCGGAAAGTCGCGCCTCACCATCTCGGGAATTCCCCTTGTCTCGTCAACATACGTCACCACGAGGTCTATGGGATCTTCAACATTCCGCAGGCATGACGCTATCTCCGGCCAAAAGTCCGGATAGAAGACATGTACTATGCAGAGCGTCTTCATCAATGGGCGTCGTCGTCCTCGAACTTGAACTTGTGGGCCTGCTTCTTCATAGTCTTCGGGCGGAATTCGTCAAACACGAGCCGCCACCCCCGCGAGTCGCCAGCCTTGAGGTCTGCAGCACACGACTCTGGATTGTACTCCGCGACCGTGCGCAGCTCAAAGTCGGGATGCGGGCACTCGAAAGCGGAAGCGGCCGCCTCTTCGCAGATGGCGAGAAACGTCATGTTGCGGGCGCCAACCTTCCGCAGCGCCTCAATGTACAGCCCCACCGCCGCATTGGCCTTGCCTGGTTTGCAGCACGAGGGATGCAGCTTGACGATGCAAAGGACGCTTTTGTCGTCGCGCAGGTACTCGATCGTCTTCTTCTTGAGGTGTTCAAAGCGCGAGACGAGCTCAGCGCGCTCGGCGTCGACAAAATCCTTCGCCGGGGGCGTCTCGGCGGTCCAGACGCTCATCTTGGCTCGCCCGTGCGCCCGCACTTTCGTCTTTTTGCAGAAAAACATCGGGAATACCCGGGTAGGCGACGCGATTTCGCCGGTAAAAATGTCCTCGTAATGCTCGATCGCATAGGCCATTTCGTCGGGATAGTCGGCGCCCGCCCAGCTGAAGAGCGTGGAGTCCACGAAACCGAAATTCTGGAAGAACCTCGCCGAAAGCTCGCAGTTGTAGCCAAACGTGACCACATGGTCAAAGCGCCGCGCGCGCATTCGCGCACGCAAGCGTAGCAAAGGGAAGAGCAAATCTCTTAGTGGCTTATTCATTTTCCAATATTATACCATAAGGCCGCGTTGACTTTCCACACGAAAACGGCTATACTGTCCATGGAACATGAAAAAGTACGACTTTATATTCGGTATCGGGCGCGCCTGCGCCTGTTCGCAGTCTCTCCGCAAGGCCGGACTCCAGTTGCTGTCCCTGCCCTGGGACTGGCTCGCGACAACCCCCTCCCCAGACGGTCCAGACCTTGACATGCGGCTTAGGATAATGGAATCAGGCTTCGCGGACTGGCTGCGCGAGGAGGATCTGGTGTTCGTCAACCATGTGGCCGACAATGGCAAGGACCAGTACCGCAACAAGCGCTACTCCATCGTGTATCCACATGACTTCCCGCGAGACGTGCCCCTGCACGAGTCGTTCCCGGCCGTGAAAGCGAAGTACGACCGACGGGTGCAACGCCTCATTAGACTGATGACCGAGGCTAAGACCTGCGTGCTGGCCGTTTATATGGACTCGCCCCTGTCTGCGCTCGCCGACGTCGAGACGTGCCGCGACGCCCAAAGGCGCCTTCAGGCCCTGTGCCCCAACGCGAAGGTCGACTTCCTGATGTTCTCGCTCGAGTACGGGCGTTCTTTCGACGATCGCATCGTGGAGGATCTCGGCAACGGATTCACCCGTGTGGCGTTCGACTTCAAGGACTACAAGGCAAAGAAACTTGAAGGAGCCGTTGACCTCAGGAAATGCGCCGAGGTCATGAAGTCTCTGGCTTCGGTGTGCGACTACAGGAGCCCAGCCGAGATCAAGGCCATGGTCAAAAGGACGCGCCAAAAGAAGATGCAGGAAGCCGGCGCAAAAAACGCCTGGGAGTTCTTCCTTATCCGCCGCCGCCGCGAGCTGATCCGTCTCAGAGAGGCGTTGTCCCCACGCCTCATCATCGCCAAGATGCGAAAGAAGAAGTTCGACCATGTCCTGTCATTGGGAATGAACTGCGAAACCGCGTTCCGGTTCTCGCTCTCCTGGGGCTTTGTCGACTCGACGCCTTTCGCATGGGCCCTTTTCAACCAACACGGCCAGCTCGCCGACGCCATAGAACATCCAGAGCACATCGGCAGCGAGGGCTTCACATGGAATCCCAAGGCGTTCATGTGGCACTGCAACAGGACGCAGGCCAGCTTCCACGGCCAGCTCGTGATGAGCATTCCGACAGAACCTCCGGACCCAAAGGACCTTGAAGCGGACCGGGAAGACCTCATGCAGCGCCTCAAGTACCTCAACGAGAAATTTACGCGCTTGCTATCCGACGACTCGTCGAAGGCAGTCGTATGCCGCATGCACACGAATCTCGCGCTCGCCGACGACGCAAACGCCCAGGCGGACGCCATCCAGCGCGCACTGGAGTCGCGCGGAGCGCGCAACTACACGCTCGTGATCGTGACTGAGCGCGTGGCGCGCGGGAAGATATCTCCGGCTCCGCACCGGCTCGTCCGCACGGTGCGCGCCTTCAACCCGGGAGCAAGCGTAGTAAAGGAGAAGCTCGGCGACCCGGCCGGATGGCGAGCGCTTTTCGCCGAGTTCACCCCTGCGAAGATTCTTCCGAAGAAACACCTTTTCAAATTCGAGAAGGAATAGAGGCAAGCGCTACGGTGACAACGTCCGCACCATCCGTCTCGGTGATAACCCCCGTTTACAAGGGGATAAAGTTCCTTCGCCGCACTTTTGCCTCCATGCAGGCGCAGACATTCCCAGACTGGGAGTGGATTCTCGTGGACGACGAGTCGAAGGATGGCTCGGGGGCTCTTGTGGACGAATTCGCCGCATCCGATGCGCGGCTTAAGGTCATCCACCAGAAGAACGGGGGCACATCAGTCGCGCGCAACACCGCCCTTGCCGCCGCACGCGGAAAATACTTCGCCTTCCTTGACGAAGACGACCTATACCATCCGCGCTACCTTGAGACGCTTTTCAACCTTGCGGAGAAACACCAGTCAGACATAACCGGATGCAAAAAGCTCATGTTCGACGAGAACGCCGCACCTGCATTCCCTGACGATGGCCCCGCAGCCGACGCCGAAATCAAGATCGCCGACAGGGCGGGCATCTGCGAATGGCTTTCAGGACTCAAGGCGAACATCCCATGCGAGGTCTGGCTCAACCTCTACCGCCGCGATGTATTCGGAGACCTGCCCTTCCCGCCAGGCGTCCGAGTGGAACAGGACTTCCGATGGCACTACTCGGCGCTCCCGCGCTGCCAAAAGTACGTTAGGATCGACTGGACCGGATACGCCTGGCGCTCTACAGCCGCGGGCGGGTGGCTCAACCCAAGCCCGGATTCGATGCTCTCGCATGTCGAGACATACAGAATCCTCGCGACGACGCTTCCACAGGCGCTGGGGCTAAACGAACACCAGTTAAAGGGGTTCCTCGATGGATTCGACGTCGCAGCCCACGTGAACTTCTTTCTCCCGCTCAAGCACGGCGTGCGCCTCACGAGCGAAGAGTCGCGCGCGCTTCGCGCAGGAATCCGCAGCCTCTATCCAATCGGCATCGACCTGAGACGCAAGCTGCACTTCAAGAAGCGCGTCCTATGGAACCTGTTCATGCTTACGGGGTGCGAGGCCTTCGTGCGAATCTGAACACGCGCCATCCCCACCTTAGCCCAAAGTCCCTTAGTCTCAGCACGCCGTCAGCAAGCAACCCGGCAACGATGTCGCGGCAGCGAGACAATTCCGCCGATTGCGGATTGCGTCCGCATTCGCGCACAATGTACTTCACCATGAATACGAATTCGCCAGTGCGAAGAGCACCAAGCCGGGAGTCTTTCGCATAGTCCGTGGCAAGCCGCCGCATTACCTCCGCATATCCGGCGACCGCCCTTTCACCGAGGGCGGCGTGGGCGATGGAGCCCTTCCGCTGTCGATACCCATACAGTGCGGCGTCAATTCGCGCCATCTTCGGCGAGCGCAGAAGGAACTCGTACATGAACAAACGATCGGCCCCACGTCTGATGTTCTCGGCGAACGAAAGACTCGTAAGCGCATGGCGACGGAAAAGGCAATGCCAAAGCGCAAGTCCGCACTTTTGTTTTGCGAAAAGAGGGAACGCGGCGGCGACAAGATCTGGTTCCGCGTATGGCGAACGGAATTCTGGTACACCGTCCTCCGGAAACTCCACGGCATCTACGTATGCGAAGTCTCCACCGGACGACTCGAGCGCAGACGCAAGGCGCTCCAGCAGCTCTGGATGCAGAATGTCGTCGGAATCGCAGAAGTACACGGCGTCTCCATCAGCCCATGAAAGGCCAACGTTGCGCGCGGCGTATGCGCCGCGGTTCTCCACTCTTCGCACGACAAAGCGGGTGTCTTGTCCTGCATAGTCGCGACAAATTTCCGATGAGCCGTCGTCTGATCCGTCGTCGACAAGAAGGCACGTCCAATCGCGAAACGTCTGCGCCGACAGCGAGTCAAGGCACGCCGGGAGAAAACGGACGACGTTGTACACAGGAATTACAACAGATATCTTCATGCCCCGCTCCTCGTCAGAACGACCTTCTTCCGGCTGCCAAGCGGCAGCGAGAGGACGGCTCGCTCGCCCTGCATCAGCGACGGGGCTGGCGAGGTGGCCTCCAGCCGGCGCTTGAAGCGGACAAGCTTCCAGCTACCGCACTTCAGCCAGACCTTTCTAGTCCAGTCGTCCAGCCATGACGCCGCATAATGATGGAAGGCATACCCATCGCGCGAATTGAACCACTCGACTGGGCATATACGCTCAGTTGGCGACAGTTCAACGGTGGCGTGAGCGTCGGAAAAGTCGAATCCACGAGAGGCGAAATACCGCGCAAAGCGAACCACGTTAGGGGTCTGGTCGAGCTCACCGTCCGATCCAACGAACGGGATGCGCTCGTACTCTGCAAGCATTTCGGCTATGCGCGCATTGCCCTTTGCCGCGCCGAGAAAGCACATGTTGAGGAAGACGTTCGGCGGTCGATCTATAAAACCCGTCACGAAGTCGCAGCCGCAGAACTCGTCAATCGGCTTCATCAGCTCAAGGTCAGTGTCGAGGTAAAATCCACCGTGGTCGTTCAGTATCTTCAGCCGCAAGTAATCCGCCGCAAACGCCCACTTACGGTGCTCCACGGCCTCGCGGAGGTAGCGGTTGCCCAAGCCTTCAAGCGACTCGTCGCCCCATTCGCGGATCTCCCATCCGGGGCACATGCGCCGCCAAGACTCAATGCACTTGAGCACCACCTGCGGCTTCTGGGCGCCGCCAAGCCATATAAAATGTATTGCCTTCGGTATCATTGTGCATCAACTCAATCAAGAAGTTCTGGAGTTCGCGACCACCATCGGAAACGCCTTTTCCATGACTTGAACGGAAGCAACGACATCCATATATTAGTCAGCACGCGGCCAATGGAGAACGTGGAATACCGCTTCAGCTCCCTCGTAATGGCAGCGTGCTTCTTGTTGTCCGGCTCTACGCCGTAGTGTCGGTCAACATCCAGCATTATACGGCGGGAGTCAAGCCATACGCCAGGCTTCTTAGGAGTGCGAATAATTGTCGTGTCCACTATCCTGTATACAAGATACGCAAGGGGCACCCCACCCTTCATGTCGCCTTCAAGGTCGAAGAAGTTATACTTTCCGTCTTTGTCGATCACGCAATTCTGCGGTATGGCATCGCATGTACATTCCGGAAGGACGCCGCTGCGGATCGGCGGATATGCGGCCATTAACTCGTCGAGGAAACGAATCATCTGCCGCTCAACCTCCTCGGCATCGCCCCTCTCTATTGCAGGCGTCATGACATCGCGGGCAGTCGGCCCCCTGTAGATTGGCGTAGGTGGCAAACCCTGCTGCACGAAAATGCTTTTGCGCCACCTCCATGCCCGCTTCTCAAGTATCTTCTTGACGTAGCATCGTCCGTCCTGCTCGAAGAACACCGTTATCACCTTGTCCACCTTGTACGGCGCATATAGCCAAGCGAGCTCGCCAGGCTCGACTTCCCGCATGACACAGTACTTGTCCAACTTGTCCCGAGCCACCGGGCAAAGCCGCTCGGCCAGCTGCGGCTCAATATCAAAGAACCTGTCGGTGAACGCCCGCACGGGTCGACCCGCCGCATTGCG
>Ga0310696_10008516_pt1 | contig 11954 bp, 13 predicted proteins | sample AusTroGonzalo_MG_4_FD_203885 | JGI IMG/M metagenome (GOLD analysis project Ga0310696, IMG submission 203885) | Bovine rumen microbial communities from tropical cattle in Woodstock, Queensland, Australia - Gonzalo_02 (v2) (version 2) | ecosystem: Host-associated > Mammals > Digestive system >... | reverse complement strand
TCCCAGCTCGGAGAATCCCCGGGTGGCCAGCACTACGCCCGCTTCCAGCGCCTGCATGGAAAGGATGCTCTCCAGGATACCCGCCGCGCCCATGGTGTGGCCGAAATAGCCTTTGAGCGCATTCACTGGCACATCCAGGAGTCCCGCGCGGTTCAGGGCGATGGCCTCCATCTCGTCGTTATAGACCGTAGCCGTCCCATGTACATTGACAAAGGCCAGGTCTTTCTTATCACAGTGGGGCAAAACGGCCCGCAGGGCATTGTAACTGCCTTCTCCCGTGCGCGAAGGACCGGAAATATGGTTGGCGTCGTTGCGGATGGCCCCTTCCACCAATTCCCACTCCCCTTCATCGGCCTGCAGGACGAGGGCGGCCGATGCCTCCCCCAGATTCAGCCCCACGCGATGAGCGTCGAAAGGCTTGCAGGGTTCCACCGACAGCGCCTTGAGGGACTGGAATCCCGTCACAATAAACGGAGACTGCAGTTCCGTTCCCACAACAATCACCCTCTTGAACTGGCCGGCGCGAATCATGCGCATACCCTGTACCAGGGCTGCCAGTCCGGAGATACAGGCATTCGAAACCACTACAGGCGAGGTCTGTACCCCTAATGAACGGGCTATTCTCCCGGCGCTATAGGCGAGGGAAACGTCGTTTTGTCCAAAGTGTTGGATATCACCTTTGATGGAAGACAGCACAAAACCGGTAGAAGGATCGGCGGGATCTATCCCCGCATCCTTCACGGCCAGGCGGGCCGCCTCCAGTGATACTTGTTCAAAGAAAGGCTCCGAAACCTCCTCACGCGGAAGCAACGAAGCATAATAAGGCTCCGGGAAAACGGGATGCAGCGCCAGCGCGCTCTTTCCCGCCCGAACGGATGCCAGCACGCCGGCCGGGCTGTTGCCCAGCGGCGTCACCAGACCAACTCCTGCAATCCCGACTCTTCTCATTCCTTGGTAGCCGTTTTGATGGTAGCCGTTGCCAGCAGTTCCTCCCCGCTCTTCACTTCCACTTCGCAGAGAGAAACGTTGAACATCTCATAGCGCAGACTCACCCGGGTAGTGATGGTCTCCCCCTCCCGGGGCAGCCGGTGAAGGGTAAGATCCCTTATCTGGCCAATGAAGCCGATGTTCACGGGCACTTTCAAAACATAGACACAGAGATACCCCAGGCGGGCCGCATTGGCCTGGGCCATGTGCTCCATGAGCCCGGCCGCGCTCAGGCAGCCGTTCTCCATAAGCAGGTTGCCGGGGCCCGGAGTAAAGGAAACCACCGCCTCGCCGGTATCGTAAGCATCCAGCCGGCTCACGAAACGGAACGGCGGCTGCTGCAACACGATGGTATCTATATCTATGTGGCGGGTATCGGTCACTAGGCTACGTGCTGCTGGATGAACTGGCAGAAATCGTCCAGGGTAATGAGGGTGCGGAAGTCTTCGGGCTTCATTTTATAGCCGAACTCGTCTTCCACCAGCACCACTACGTCCACCACTTCCAGGGAATCGATTCCCATGTCTTCCTTCAGGCGGGCGCTTCCGCTGATCTTATCTTCTTCAATTTCCAGCTCTTCCACCAGGAAAGCCGTCACTTTCTCTTTAATCTCTTCAATAGTCATATTAATTCTTCTTACATACCATAATACTGTGTCCCTGTCCCAGGCCGTCGTGGATGGTTTCCACTTCCAGACCGGCTTCCTTGACCAACTTGACGAAGTCGTCGGAGTGGTACATCTTGGAGTTGCCGTTGGCCATAACCGTGAAATACAGGCTGGTCATGGTGAGGCAGAAAGAGGCCGGCTCGTATTTCTGGCGGTCCCAGAAGGTTTCCATAATCATCAGGCGGGTGTTTCCGTCCATGACCTTTGCAGCACGCTGCAGGATGCTCAGGATCTGCGGCTCGCTGAAGCAGTCCAGGAACTGGCTCATCCAGATGACATCCGGATGCACGGAAGCGGGGAATTCATTGGCCGTGTCCAGCAAATTGGTGCCGAATCCATGGATGCGGGAGGCATTGGGATCTTCCTTTGTGGCTTCCTTCATAAGGCCGATCTGCTGGGGCAGATCCACGATGGTCATCTCCACTTCAGGGTCATACGCTACGCACTGCTGGGAGAATCGGCCTGTATTGCCGCCTACGTCCATGATGCGGCGGGGCTTACCCGCAAAAACGATGGGAAGGGCTTCCTCGAAGGAATGGTCCGAATAGAAGTGGTCGAATCCAAACCAGCTGGCTTGCACCTGCGGAGGCAGCGAGGAAAGGCCTTCATAAATGGTAGGCCAGGGGCCGAAGTGCTCCAGACCGGCCGGACGGCCTTCTTTCAGAGCCTCTTCCAGATGGAAAAAGCCTTCATAGTTAACATCATGGTTAAATTCCATATTGGCTCGGGTGGCCATGTCCGTCAGGAGGAACCAGCCCACATTGGTCAGATGGTACTCGTCCGTCTTAGGGTCGATGATAACCGTCCCGATGGACAAAGACGCCTCCAGGAGGACCTTGGCGGCATATTCGCTGAGGCCGGAAGCCTCGGCCACCTGCGGCAGGGTCATGGCTCCGTCGCGAAGACGATCCAGGATTCCCGTCTTTACCATAAGCCGGCTAACCTGAAAGACAATAGGGCCGAAGGCTATGAATTCGGCCAGACGCTGGGCTTCCCTTGCATTCAAATGCTCCCGGGTATAAGCTTTTTCGATGTTAGGAAATAAATTCATACACGCAAAATAATTTACAAATATAGCGTTTCTCGCGTTTTTTTCCTAATTTTGCAATCAATCTCCGGGTTGGAAGCCACAGACTGGCTTCGCCCGTGGAAAATCAGTAAAAGAAATGGAAAAGGGACCTATCTCTCAATTCATTACCCACAACTACCGTCACTTCAATTCCGCAGCCCTGGTAGATGCTGCAAAAGCCTATGAAGACCTCCTGAACAAGGGTGGTAAAATGTTTCTGGCCATGGCCGGTGCCATGAGCACCGCCGAACTGGGCCTTTCCCTGGCCGAGATGATCCGCCAGGACAAGATTTCCTTCGTCTGCTGCAGCGCCAACAACCTGGAAGAGGACATCATGAACCTGGTGGCCCACAACCACTATTACCGGGTGCCCGGCTACCGTGACCTCACTCCGGAGCAGGAGCAGGAACTCATCAACAACCACTACAACCGTGTTACGGATACCTGCATCCCCGAAGAAGAAGCTTTCCGCCGTCTGGAGAAGCATCTGGTAGAAGTTTGGGACAAGGCCAAGGCCGAAGGCAAGAGATATCTCCCCTACGAGTTCATCTATCAGATGATCCGCAGCGGTGTTCTGGAGCAGTACTACGAGATTGATCCCAAAGACAGCTGGGTCGTAGCCGCCTGCGAGAAGAACATCCCCATCATCTGCCCCGCATGGGAAGACTGCACCACCGGTAACATCTTCACCGCCCACGTGATCCGCGGCGAGTACGACCCCCACATGGTCATCCAGGGTGTAGAGGTCATGATGTTCCTGGTTGACTGGTACAAGAAGAACGCCCCCGGCGTAGGCTTCTTCCAGATCGGTGGCGGCACCGCCGGTGACTTCCCCATCTGCTGCGTTCCCATGATGGAGCAGGACCTGGGCTGGGAAGGCACTCCCCTCTGGGCCTATTTCTGCCAGATTTCCGATTCCACCACTTCCTACGGTTCCTATTCCGGCGCCGTCCCCAACGAGAAAATCACCTGGGGCAAGCTGGCACCCGATACCCCCAAGTTCATCGTAGAGTCCGACGCCACCATCGTGGCACCGCTCATCTTCGCCTATGTCCTGGGCTGGTAAGAAATCTGTCAAAGACCTTTTCAAGAGCCTGTTCCCAATTAGAGAGCAGGCTCTTTCTTCTTCCTGCCTCTCCCCTTCCGCAGAGGCCGACCTGGAAGCCCGTCTCCAGGTATGGGTGCAAAACAAAGGATTCCGCCTTCCCCAACGCACCCTCATGGAAACCGCCGAGAGCATCGGCACCACCTACCCTATATTATATAGGTATTTCTCGGCCGATGGAAGGGACTTCCGCTCCTGGCGCACCGCCCTTCGCATCCAGGACGCCATGGAACAGATGAAGGCCAATCCCTCCATTCCGCTGTCCACGATCTGCCGCCGGGTCGGGTTCTCCGACCGCAGCAACTTCGCCCGTCTCTTCAAAGAACATACAGGAGTGACGCCTAATCAATGGCGTAAAAGGCAATAAACGCCTCATTTTTCACTTTTTTTGAATTTTTCCACTTTTTATTTGGAAATTCAAATTTTCTTCTTACCTTTGCAGTGTACTAATGAACTAATACACTACAGAGATATGATAACCGTCAAAGATTTATCCTTCAGCTACGGATCCAAGAGAGTGCTCAAAAACATCTCCATGGAACTCAAGGGGGGCAATATCTACGGCCTCCTGGGAGAGAACGGAGTGGGCAAGACCACCCTTCTGACGCTCCTGTGCGGGCTCAAGAAACCCCAAACCGGCAACATCACCACGGATGGACGCGAACCCTTCGACCGCCATCCGTCCCTGCTGGCAGAACAGTTCTACCTTCCCGACGAGGTAAGCCCCATGCCTTACAAGGCCGTGGACTTCGGCAAAGAAACCGGTGCCCTCTGGCCCCTGTTCGACATGAACAAATACCTGACTATCCTGCAGGAATTCGAAGTAGATGTTAACCAGCGCATGGATTCCATGAGCTCCGGCCAGCTCAAGAAGACCTGGATCGCTTTCGCCCTGGCCTGCAATGCCCGCCACTATTTCATGGACGAGCCCACCAACGGCCTGGACATCCCTTCCAAGAGCCAGTTCCGCAAGGCCATCATGAAGCACACCTCCGACGAGAGCGCCATCATTATCTCCACCCATCAGGTACGTGACCTGGAAGAGATCATCGATCCCATCATTATCCTTGACAAGGAAGATGTGCTGCTGAACGCCAGCCTGCAGACCATTACCGAGAAGCTCTTCTTCGATTATGGCAACCAGCTGCATGAAGGAGCCCTGTATCTGGAGAATACGCCCTCCGGCGCCATCCAGGTGTATCCCAATACCACCGGCGAGGAATCCAAGGTAAACCTGGAAGCCCTCTTCAACGCCGTGCATTCCCATAAAGATGTCATCAAAGCCTTATTTGCCTAAAGGAATTGTCCCATGAAAAACGAAGTTTTTAACGGCCAGCGTTTCTGGACCTATTTCAAATATGACCTCACCCAGATGTGGCGCAACCACGTGAAGGCGGCTATCCTCATAGGCTTTTCCGGCCTGTTCCTCTACATTATAGGCATTGCCTACAATGCTGTTTTCAACCAGATTTGGGCCGCTCCGGGCTTTGGCTCCCGCGTCGTTGTCTTCCTCCTGGCCTGCTTTGCCCTGGAACTCTTCCAAACCCGCACATACGGCTATCTGACCGACCGCAGGAAAGGCTCCGCCTGGCTCATGATTCCCGCTTCCTCCTTTGAGAAGTGGCTGTCCATGATCCTCATGACCCTGGTGGTCATTCCCGTTGCTTTCGTAGCAACCTATACCATTATCGACGCCATTCTGGCCGCGGCCGATCCCACCTATGGCCAACTCCTTGTCGGAGCCGCCCAAACGGCGATTGCCAACGTTCAGGAATCTCTTGTGGAAGCCAATAATGAGTATTCCACTACCTGGAGCTTAGGTGTCATGACAGCCCCTGCTCTCATAGGATACGCATGCAATTTCCTGTACTTCCTGCTTTGCGGTATATCGTTCAAACGCAATAAGATCCTCTGGGCCTTCATCATCCTGTTCATCTTCAGCATTGCGTTCTCCACCGTCATGACCATGTTTGGCCTGCAGACCCACTATGATATTGAAGATTTTGCCGAAGCAGAAGACTTCATCCGCGGCATTATAGGCTGGAGCACAACTGTCACCGCTGTATTGGCAATAGGTCTCGCCGGGGGTATCTACTACAGAATCAAAACCTTAAAACACTAATAGTATGGACTTCCACGGAGAAAAACCCATCTACCTCCAGATAGCCGACGTGTTCTGCGAGAACATCCTGTCCGGCGCCCTGAAGGCCGATGACAGAATTCCGTCGGTCCGCGAGTACGGCGCTCAGATTGGCGTAAACCCCAATACTGTCATGCGAGTTTATGAGAAGCTTACCGCCGACGGGATCATTTACAACAAGCGCGGAATCGGCTACTTCGTATCCCCCGATGCCCGTGATAAGATTCTAGAGGTCCAAAGGGCCGATTTTATGGAGAAAGAGGTTCCCGCCATCAAAAAGAAGATGGCTCTACTGGGCCTGGATGCAAAGATCTTCAACTAGAGTATCATCATGAAAAAAGTAATATTTGCCCTGTGCACCCTGGTTCTGGCAACCAGCTGCATCTATTCCGTCAATTTGAAATTGGGAAATCGCGTAGTCTGCAAAGGCGAAGTGGAAACTCATGAAATGGAGCTGGGACCCTTCAGCCAGGTGGTCCTTAACGGAGCCGCCGACCTGAAAATCACCCAGAAGGAAGCCTGCACCGTCAAGGTGGTGGCCAATGAAGAGGTCTTCGATTATTTGGATTTCCGGGTGGAAGACGACGTGCTTATCCTGGAAACCAAAAAAGACGGAAAAACCGTCCAAATATCGGCCAAGACTTTCTGTATCCATATCAGCGCGCCGGTGCTGGAAAGCTTGACCGTCAACGGCGCGGCCGATGCCGAAATGGAGGACTACTCCGCCGACAAGGATTTCGCCCTGACCATCAACGGTGCCGGAGATCTGGAAATGGAAAGCATCAAGGTGCCCACCCTTTCATTCCTTATCAACGGTGCCGGAGATCTGGAAGTCAGTGATATTGATGTAGAGACGCTCAATATTAGCGTCAACGGGGCCGGCGACGTGGAGGTCAGCGGAAAGGCCGGATCGGCCAGCATGCGCGTAACCGGAGCCGGAGACATTGACGCCAGCGGGCTGGACTGCCCCAATATCGAGAAGAGCAAGACGGGCGCCGCCAGTATCCGCATCCGTAACAAGTAACCAACACCAAACCGCCGCGTGGTGCAACGGCGGTCCATGCACGATAAACCAAAGAATAAGTTAAACAGAGTTAGTCAGTCACCATCCTTTACGGATATTCTGGGCCATCTCATGCGCTAAGCGGGCCCGCGCTTCCCGGGAATACCAGGCAATGTGCGGACTGAACAGCAGGTGCTCGGGATGGACCAGATGCATTAAGGGGCTGCTCGTTGGGAGTGGCTCCTTAACATATACATCCAGCGCGGCACCGGCGAGAAGTCCCTCGTCCAGGGCCCGGGCAAGGTCTTCCTCCACAGCTATGCCTCCCCTGCCGGTGTTCACCAGGTAGGCGCTGCGCTTCATCAGCTTGAATTGTTCATAGCCGATGAGACCGGCGGTGCGGTCATTATACGGAGCATGGATGGAAATGACGTCGGAGCGCTTCAGAAGTTCTTCCAGGCCCACGCAGGGATAATCCTTGCAGTGGCCTGTGCCGGAGGTGGAATAATAGATGACCTCCATTCCGAAGGTCTCGGCTATCCGGGCCACTTTCTGGCCGATGGCGCCCATACCCACGATACCCAGAGTCTTGCCGGCCAGTTCCATGAAGGGATGGCGATAGTCCACGTGTACCGGATTCTTGCTGTAATCTCCGGACTGGACAAAATCCTGATAATGGAAGGCGCAGCCGGCCAGGTTCAGAATATGCATCCAGGCCGTCTGTGCCACGGAATCCGTAGAATACCCTGCCACATTACGGACAATGACGCCCCGCTTTTCGCAGAGTTTGACATCAATATTATTGATGCCCGTCCCGGCTTCACAAACCAGTTTCAGTTTGGGAGCAGCATCCAGAAATGCCTGATCCACCACCACTTTATTGAGCAGTGCTACATCGGCATCCTTTACTCTTTCACGGGCTTCTTCGGCCGTAGAAGAGGGATAGGTAGTCAGTTCGCCCAGCGAGGCAATTTCTTCCAGGGATGCATCACCCATGGAAATAGCGTCTAAAAATACTATTTTCATAATCTTTCCTCTTGCCCGGCATGACCGGGTATCTTTTTCACAAAAATAAATGTTTTTTTGTATATTTACACTTTGTAATGTCTAGCGCAGCGGAAATATTGGCCCGGATTGACGAAAAGGCACCTTACGCGATGGTCATAGAGGCCAGCGTGCGCGACTATTGCGTACTGGCCCTGCAGTTTCTGCGGGGAGAGGCCGATTTCACCCGCTACTTCGAGTCTTCCCTTCCCAATCCTATGCCCTCCCTGGAGACCGAGGCCGTAGCGAAAAAATGTGCCCGCGAGCGTTACTGCGTCCAGCTTTACGCTCCTTCGGAAGAGGCATTATTGGCCGATGCCATAGCAGACCTGGCTTTCGCCCAGGCCGAGCGGCTCACCCTGGTTACTCCTTCCAATCCCCAGGCCGACGACCGCGAGCGCGCCATGGTTTACATTGTGGCCGTGTACACGCTCTTTGCGCTAACCCTTCACAACCGCACGGACTTCGCCGTCCTTTTCCTGGAAGCCTGGGAAAACTTCAACGACTTTGCCAGCGCCCGCGTCATCCGCAAGCACTACGACCGCAGCTGGAACAGCCGCTACGATTCCCTGTATTATCCCCTGGGATAAATCGGCCTGCTAAGCCAAATCAGAAAGAGAAGTATTGAACGTCAGTCCCAGGCGCTGGAGCTGATAGAGGAAGGCCTGCTCGAAACGGTCGCTGTAGATCTTGCGGGTCATGTGAAGGCAGAGACGACCGTTGTAGCTCACGCAGGAAACGGCGCCGCTGTTGCCACGCTGGCGGCCCAGGGCAAAATCTACACTCTGTATATAGGGCAATAGGGCCTTGGGAACATTCAGGTTGCCGATATTGGAGAGGGTCTGTGAGCAGAAGCGGTCTCCGTGCAGAAGGTTGATCACGTCAATGATGGGGTGCTTGAAGATAAGCGGCAGCATGCGAACTACCAGCATTTCTTCCAGTTCTACATTGGCGGCAATCTTGGGCTCCAGGTTCTCTTTCTTAAGGTCATTTTCTTTCTGGGCTTTGACGGCTTTCACCAGTTCTTCGAAGGAAAGGTAACCCTCCTTGACATCCACGCCCAGGTTCACATAGGAGGAGAAATTACGGACGGTACGGCTGTGATACAAGGGCCGGAGGTTCACGGGGACAGAAACCTTGAGAACAGATCGCTTCTTTTTGTTGTCATCCATACGATGCTCCTGTTGAATGGCATACAACATAGCTGCGGTAAGCAATTCCGTAACGGTGCAATCGTAGCGCTTTCCAACCTGTCTGACCGCATCGGCCTGCATTTCTACACGCAGATCCTTTACCGTGCCGAAGGGCATGACGGTGCCGCGAATATGGTAGGCATCCTCGTTCTTTTCCAACTGGCCGTGGCGGCCGCTGAAGACGGTCTTGAAACTGTCTTCCACCTCGGCATAGGCAGGCTGGTCCTTAGGGTCCAGCACCAGATAGTTGTACTGTATGGAGGTTCCGTATCTACGACGGACATATTCTCCCGCCAAAGTCATGAGAAATACCATGGCGCCATTTCCGTCAGCCAGGGCATGAAAGACATCCAGCGAAAGTTCATTTCCATTGACGCTTACCCTATAAAGAAGACCCTCCTGCTCCTTAAAACGGAAGGATTTGAGGGGTTTAAGGGGGAGGACAAGGGGTTCGGCCTCGCATCGGTCCAAATACCACCAGAACGCACCGGCCTTTAGGGTGCATCGGAAGGTAGGAATCCGCTCCGCAACAGTGGTCAGAGCCTGCTGCAAAATAGTAACATCTATGTTTTCCGCCATGGTTATCAACAGTCTATATAAGGAACAATACTCCTTGGACATAGAGGCCGGATAGATATTGGCGGCATTGTCGAGCCTGAGGCGGGCGGGGATGGCGGCAATCATACCTGTGGTTTTGTTTGATGCAAAGATACAGGATGCTTTAGGCCCCATAAAAGAAAAGTCACCTGTGACGACCACAAGTGACTAAAACAGGTATTTTGGGACGAAAATGGCATTTTGGGGACGAATAAAGAAAGATGCCTCCATTCGTCCCATGGGAGAAAGGGATAAGAAAACCCCGGACTTCAGGGTCCGGGGCAAGCTCAATAGAATAAGTATGGTTAAGTAAAATATCTTGAGCTTGATTCTTATGCGCCCAAGCGGGCAGCCAGGCGCTTGCGGATTTCCTGAAGGAACTGCAGGGAGGTAAGGCCCTTGGGGGTAATACCCTCGGAGAGGTTCACCAGGTCCTTGGTCTCCAGACCTTCGTTCAGGGTGTCGAAGCAGGCCTGCTCCAGCTGGTTGGCGTAGTTCACCAGTTCCGGGAGGTTGTCCAGTTCGCCGCGCTTGCGGAAAGCACCGCTCCAGGCGAAGATGGTAGCCATAGGGTTGGTGGAAGTCTCTTCACCCTTCAGGTACTTATAATAGTGACGGGTCACGGTGCCGTGGGCTGCCTCATACTCGTACTTGCCGTCCGGGCTTACGAGCACGGAAGTCATCATGGCCAAGGAACCGAAAGCGGTGGACACCATATCGGACATCACGTCACCGTCGTAGTTCTTGCAAGCCCAGATGAATCCGCCCTCAGAACGCATTACGCGAGCAACGGCGTCATCAATCAGGGTGTAGAAGTACTCGATGCCAGCGGCCTCGAACTTCTCCTTGTATTCTGCCTCGAAGATTTCCTCGAAGATGGCCTTGAAGCGGCCGTCATACTTCTTGGAAATGGTGTCTTTGGTGGCGAACCACAGATTCTCCTTAACGTCCAGGGCATACTTGAAGCAAGCGTGGGCGAAGCTGCGGATGGAAGCATCGGTGTTGTGCATGCCTTCGATCACGCCAGGGCCGGCGAATTCGTGGATCACTTCCTCGATGCGCTCACCGGAGACACCTTCGAAAACGAGCTTGGCCACACCGGGTTCAGTGGTCTGGATTTCCACGTCACGATAAACGTCGCCATAGGCATGACGGGCGATGGTGATGGGCTTCTTCCAGAACTTCACGGCCGGATGGATGCTGGGGATGGTGATGGGTGTACGGAACACGGTACCGTCCAGCATGGCACGGATGGTGCCGTTCGGGCTCTTCCACATCTGGTGCAGGTTGTACTCGCTCATGCGCTGCACATTGGGAGTGATGGTGGCGCACTTGACGGCAACGCCCAGACGCTTGGTAGCATTGGCGGAGTCAATGGTAACCTGGTCGGAAGTCTTGTCGCGGTACGGCAGGCCCAGGTCGTAGTACTCGGTCTTGAGGTCAACGAACGGGAGGATGAGCTCGTCCTTGATCATTTTCCAGAGGATTCTGGTCATTTCATCGCCGTCCATTTCCACGAGCGGCGTGGTCATTTTGATTTTTTCCATGGTTTATTTACGGTTTTTATAATAATTCATCAGGCAGCCGTCGGCGAGGATCTGACGCTCGTCTTCGGTGAGGTTCTGGAAGTAGAGAGTGATGGGCGTGGAACGGCCGTCACGGGTAATGACACGGGCTTCAATCTGCTCGTCACCACCAAGGATGGCAGTGCGGATGCCAGGAACAAACACGTAATCCCCTACCTCATAGTTGAAAGGAGTATCCTTGCCGATGGTAAAGGGAACGATACCCCAGTTGATGCAGTTGGAACGGTAGCGCTTGGTAGCATACTCGTAACAAATGTTGGCGTCACCGCCCAGCACTTTCTGGCAGGAAGCGGCCTGCTCGCGGGCGCTGCCGTCACCAGGCTTGTTGGCGAACACGCAGGAGCCGAAGGAAGTGGCCTCGGCCGGAGTACCGGCAACGGCCAGCGCCTTCTGCAGATCTTCGGTGAGTTCACCGGCGCGACGGGCACGGTCATCTGCCTGGATGCGCTTGCTGCGGCCCACATACTCGGGAACGCGGCGGCTCAGAGCAAACTCGGAGAGTTTCAGCGGGTTGGAACGGTAGCTGGAGGTTTCACCGGAGGGGATGAGTTCGTCGGTGGTGG
>Ga0310696_10008515_pt1 | contig 11955 bp, 13 predicted proteins | sample AusTroGonzalo_MG_4_FD_203885 | JGI IMG/M metagenome (GOLD analysis project Ga0310696, IMG submission 203885) | Bovine rumen microbial communities from tropical cattle in Woodstock, Queensland, Australia - Gonzalo_02 (v2) (version 2) | ecosystem: Host-associated > Mammals > Digestive system >... | reverse complement strand
AGGTATGGGCCATCAGAATCGGATCGATTCTGTTTGCATTCATTCTGGGAATGATTCCTATCCTCATGGCAGGTGCAAACCCCTTCCAGAGCTACGGAATCATCATCAGCGGTGCCCTTTCAAAGCCAGGCTACATCAGACAGACCGTAAAACGTGCAGTTCCTCTTCTCGGAGCAGCTTTGGCAATCGCACCTTGTTTCAAGATGCGCTTCTGGAACATCGGAGCAGAAGGACAGATCACGATGGGTGCTATTTTCGCATCGGCCATCGCAATCTGGTTCCAGGACAGCCTCCCTGCCCTTCCTCTTCTGACACTGATGATGCTCGCCGGAGTTCTGGGCGGTGCCATCTGGGCATTCATACCCGGATTCTTCAAGGCAAAATACAATACCAATGAGACTCTGTTCACCCTCATGATGAACTACATAGCCATCGGTATTGTCAGATGGCTTCAGGGCGGACCGTGGGAAGGAAGACCCGGAACACAGATCATCCCGATGTTCAAGGACAACGCAAGACTTCCCAACGTCTTCGGAATCTACTGCGGATGGATCATCGTCTTAATCCTTGTTGTGGTTGTACATATCTACATGAATTACACAAAGCACGGTTATGAGGTCGCCGTCATCGGAGACTCCATCAATACAGCCCGTTATGCCGGAATGAACGTCGGCTGGGTCATGATGAGAACCATGCTTCTGTCAGGTGCAATCTGCGGATGTGTCGGTTGGATGCTGGTCTCCGGTGCAAACGGAACCCTCAACGCCGATGTCGCAGGCGGTGTCGGATTCACCGCCATCACGGTAGCCTGGCTGAGCCAGCTGAACAGCTTCGCAATGATCATCATCGCAAGCATCCTGGCCATTATCGGAAAAGGTGCAACAACACTGCAGACAAAACTCAACGTTCCTGCATCAGTTGCCGATATTGTTTCCGGAATACTGCTCTTCTGTATGCTCGGTTGTGAGTTCTTCATCAACTACAAAATGGTATTCAGAGGAAAGAAGGAGGGCAAAGTATGAGCTTCCTTAATTCAATAATTCTTCTTTTCGCAGCAGCAGGAGCTTACGGAACAGCTCTGATGTTCGGAACCATCGGTGAGATTCTCACGGAGAAATCCGGTAACCTGAACCTCGGTGTCGAGGGAATCATGTACATGGGCGGAATCTTCGGTCTAATCGCTCCGAACGTCTATGAGATGGCTGTCGGTGACAGCGCTAGCCCGTTTGTCGCAATCATTCTTGCAATTCTCGCTTCATTCGCAGTCGGTGCAATAGCTGGAGTCATCTTCTCCTTCATCACTGTAACACTCCGTGCCAACCAGAACGTCACAGGTCTTGCAATGACAACGTTCGGAACCGGAGTTGCAAAATTCGCCGGAGAGCTCAGAAGAATCCAGGTCGGAGGCTATGTCACACTCTCCAACAAGATGAAGTTCGCATTCGACAAGCACTTCATGCCTGACTTCCTGAAGAAGATTCCTATCATCGGAAAGATTCTTTTCGACCAGTCCGAGTTCTTCTATCTTGCAATCATCACCGCTGTTCTTCTGCACCTCTTCCTGACAAAGACCAAAACAGGTCTTTATCTCAGATCTGTCGGAGAGTCTCCTGTAACAGCTGATGCCGCAGGTATCAACATCACAAAGTACAAGTACATCGCAACCATGATCGGAGGCGGAATCTCCGCTATCGGAGGAATGGTTTATACAATGACAACAGCCGGTTGTGTCTGGATTGAGGGTTCTCTTGCAGGAACCGGATGGCTTGCAGTTGCACTGGTTATCTTCTGCACATGGAGACCTCTCAACGGAACATGGAGCTCGATTCTGTTCGGTGCCCTTATGATCATGTACCTGAGAGTCATCATAAAGGGCTTCCCTATCGAGCTTTACAAGATTCTGCCGTATGTTGTCACAATCATCGTACTGGTCATTACCAGCATGAGGAACATCCGCGACAAGCAGCCACCTGCATCTCTCGGTCTGAATTATTTCAGAGAAGACAGATAGCACTTGTCATGTTAGAATGGTTTTAGTCGTCATTCGACTATATCATATTTTTTGAGAATGTTGGGCTTAGCCCAGAAGGAGTGTTTATGAAAAAACTTACTGTAGTTCTTTTGATTGCCCTTCTTGCTGTTTCTGCCATTTTTGCTCAGGCAGGTGGTGAGACTGCTTCATCAAGCAAGGCAACAAAGGTCGGTTTCGTTGTTATCAACGATGAGTCTGACCAGGGTTACACTTGGAACTTCGTCAACGGAATGGAAGGCGCACTCGCCAAGCTGAAGGCTGAAGGCTACAATGTTGAGCTTCTCTACAAGAAGAACACAACTGAGTCTGCAATCTGTAAGGACAACAACATCGAGCTCGCTGAGGAAGGATGTGAGATCATCTTCAACAACAGCTACGGATTTGAGCCCTACATGCTTGAGGCTGCCAAAGAGTATCCGAAGACAAAGTTCGTCGGAATGACAAACTGCGGATCTCAGGTCGACGGCAATCCTAACACCTACAATGCATTCGCAGCCATCTACGAGGCCCGCTATGTCGCAGGTATCGCAGCCGGTATGAAGCTCCAGCAGGAGATCAACGAAGGCAAGATTAAGGCTTCTGAGGCTGTCATGGGTTATGTCGGAGCTTACTCATTCGCTGAGGTTATCTCCGGTATGTCAGGATTCTATCTTGGTGCCAAGAGCGTCTGCCCGAGCGTCACAATGAAGGTTTACTTCGTCGGAACATGGGGCGATGCAACTCTCGAGGAAGCTGCAGCCAATGCTCTCATCGATGCTGGATGTAAGCTCATCTCACAGCACTCCGATACAACATCACCGGCTCTTGCAGCTCAGAAGGCAGGCATCTACCATGTCGGTTACAACACAGACATGACAAAGGTTGCTCCTAATGCTTCACTGCTCTCCTCCAGAATCGACTGGACAAGATACTTCTACACATTCATCAAGAATCACATTGATGGAAAGGAGAACAAGTCAGACTGGACAGGAACATATGCTGAAGGCGATGTCACCGTCACTGCTCTCAACACAGCTATCGCAGCTCCTGGAACACAGGATGCTATGGATAAGGCTATCAAGGCTTTCCACGACGGAACTCTCAAGGTCTTCGATCTTTCCAAGTTCACAGTCGAGGGAAAGAAGGGAACAAACGAGACCATGTACGACAGCTTCGCTGCTGTTCAGGGTAACGCAACATACGATGGATACTTCCACGAGTCAGAGCTCCAGAGTGCTCCTTACTTCGTCGGAAAGATCGATGGTATCGAGTGGCTCAACGCTGCTTATTGATTTCTGCATCGCAGACAATCAGAGGGCTCCTTCGCAGGAGCCCTTCTTTTTTGATTGTGTGCAGGCTGTTCGCAGCCTGTGAAGAGGCCAGCCGGAGCCAGGAAGACCGCGGGCAGGGTAGCTAATGCGTGCTGACGCAGAGAAGGCGCCAGGCTCTGCACAGGATGTGAATCAGTTTGTGCACATGAGAAGACCCTCATGTCAATAAGCCGATGTGTAACCTGTGCATTTGCACTTCTGCACAAGACAACAGGCCCATGCGCCAGGCTGCATGGCCGCGCCGGGCCTTGCATGTGCAGACAACTGCACAGGTAACCCACAGCTGATTGACAATCGATACTTGCAACAATATTTGTATTTTTTTCTTTACAACACAAAAAATTATTTGTTAATTCGAGTCCTCTATTCTAAAGTTATTATATGGATGATTTATCAAAATCAATCAAAAGCAGAATAGATTATTTGACTCACCAGATTTCCAGCTTGGAAGAATCAATTTCAAGCAAACCCATAGGGCATCTTATTCTGACAAAAGAACGTGGTAATTGCAGATTTTATCAATACATTAATTCACGACAAAAGAATTATCTTGGACCGAATAAGAAGAAACTGCTAGCTGAACTTGCTCAGAAATCTTATGAGGAAAAACTCCTAAAAGCTGCTGTAGAGGAAAAGAATAAGCTTTTAGAAATCTTAAAATCCTTCCCTCTTGATTATCAGAAAAAAGTGGATAAATCGTTGAAAGACATCGATCCATCTATTGGCAAATTAATAGTTAAGAAATCAAACCCTGACGATGAATTTGTCAGGAATTGGATCTCTGAGAGCTATTACAAGGCGAGAGTAACGGAAAACCATATTCATGAAACAATAGACAAAACCCTTGTCAGATCAAAGAGCGAAGTAATAATTGCTGACAGACTACACAACGCTGGAATCCCCTACAGATATGAACAGGCACTTGTTTTGGGAAATCCTATTGATTTTCGTACCTATTATCCGGACTTCACAATCCTCAACAAAAGGACACGGACCATTTATTACTGGGAACATCTTGGAATGCTTGGTGATGAGAACTATTGTTGCTCAACTCTCGAAAAGCTTGAATGTTATGCCAAGCATGGAATTATCCAAGGGAAAAGCCTTATCCTAACTTTTGAGTGCAAAGGAAGACCCATTTCAACTCGGATGGTTGATCAGATGATTAAGACTTTTCTGATTTAGAACATGCCAAAATCCAGGAAAGACAGAGTAAATACTCAAAAATAGGCCTATTACTCTGAAAAGACAGAGTAAACCCTTCAGAAAAAGCTGTTTACTCTGAAAAAACAGAGTTTCAAGCTCAAAATCGGCCTGAAACTCTGTCTTTCTGATGTTTAAATTGTGTATTTAACTTAAAGAATTGCTTTCAGTTTCTCGAAGACATCCGAAGGTTTGACGGAAGCATCGATTTCCTTGATCAGACCCTTTTTCTTGTAGTAGTCGATAAGAGGCTCTGTCTGGCTGGTGTAGACCTCAAGGCGGTGCTTGATGGCATCTTCCTTGTCATCTGGTCTCTGGATAAGATCCTCACCTGTCTCGTCGTCCTTTCCTTCGACTTTCGGCGGATTGAAAATGGTATGATAAATTCTTCCTGTGGAAGGGCACATTCTTCTTCCGGAAAGACGTCTTACGACCTCTTCTGTTGAAACCAAGAAGTTGATGACAGCATCAAGCTTGACCAGCTTCTCAAGGGCATCTGCCTGTGGAATTGTGCGTGGGAATCCGTCAAGGATGAAGCCCTTCTTGCAATCAGGCTCGGCAATGCGGTTTTTAACCATCTCAATTGTCACTGAATCAGGGACGAGACCTCCTGAAGCCAGAATTTCCTTGACCTTACGTCCAAGTTCCGTCTCATTCTTGATGTTGTTTCTGAAAAGATCTCCGGTCGAGATGTGTGGGATGTTGAAGAACTCCTTAGCCAGTGCGGCGATTGTTCCTTTTCCTGCTCCCGGAGGGCCCAAAAAAACCAATTTCATCCTTATTCCTCCATATTTATTTCTCGGGGTGAAAACCCCTTTTCGCCATAGTAACACAAAAAAACTCTATTGTGCAAAATTACTGTCTGCATTATCATTTTCACGGAGGTTTGAATATGGAAATTCAAGGTAGAAAAGTAACAATCCACGCACAGGACCTCGATGGTTTTCTTAAGGACATCGACAAGGAACGCATCGACCATGTAAACAAGCTCTATGAGGCCAGTATCGAAGCCTGCAAGATGATTGAAGCCGGTAAAAAAGGCGGAAAAGAGGAACTGGTCGAAGCCCAGGGTCAGATCGGAAGTTATCTGGAAGGCGTTGTTGAGCAGGAACCGAGAATCCATGTCTACTGCTTCGAATCTCCAAAAGAGCAGCATGCGGCTGCCAGCCGTCTTGTTGCAAAGCTCAGAGACCCGAATACAGGCCATGAGGAATTTTTGTATTACATCCAGAGAGCCTATGAGCTTCTCTTCACCCATATCTATACCGACAATGCAATTAAGACCAAAAGGTCAATCATTACAAAGACACCGGTTACAAACCCGTGCAGAAACTATGCAGTCCACAGAATTCCTGATGTAGACAGCCTTACCAAGGATTCAGTCATGTGTGTCATGCTCAGAGGCGCCCTGCTCCCCAGCATGATCATAAGCAAGGAGATTCAGGACTACAGCTCAGACGGACTCATCACTCCTTTCGCACTTTTCAGAATCAAGAGAGATGAGACCAAGAAAGAGAACAACATGGCTTATGTCCTTGATCTGGACAAGTCATTCTTCGATTTCAAGGAGCTTGACGGAAAGGATCTGGTATTCGCTGATCCGATGAACGCAACAGGCGGTTCACTGATTACTATCATCAACTACCTGAAGGAAAACGGTGTCAAGCCGAGAAGCATCAAGTTCATCAATGTCATCTCTGCCCTCAAGGGATCATTGAGAATCGTCAGAGCAATTCCTGAGTGCGAAGTCTTCACTCTCTGGATGGACCCGGTTCTGAACGATGCTGCTTATATCCTTCCCGGACTTGGAGATGCAGGAGACAGACTCAACGGTGTTGACCTGCCCGGAAACCCGAGAAACATGATTCAGCTCATTGCAGATTACGGTGCAACAATCACCAATCTCTACAGAGCTCAGGTAAAGAAAATTGAAGAGACGGTGCTCAGCTGATTTCAGACGCATCGCAATACTCATTATCGTAACAGCAATGTTTTTTCTCTGTGCCTGCCGTACTACGACGGGCACGGACCATGATCAGATTGTAAAGTCAGCAATCAGTCTTGCAGACTCCTATGTCAGCCTTTCCCGATATGAGGATGCTCTTTCTGTCTACGACAGGGCCATTGATCAGGCTGATGACTACAGACTCTACTACAACAAGGCCATAATCCTCTCCTCTCTTGGACGAAACCTCGAGGCTGCTAGGCTCTGCTCAGAAAGCTTCGAGCGCTTTGACCACATCATTTCATTCAAAACCGCCGAGGCAAAATACCTGAGACTCTCAGGTGATAATTCAGACTCGTATTCAGCCTATCTCAAAGCTCTCGAACTGAATCCCTATGACAGGGAAACAAGAATCCGTTTCATCGACGACCTTATTGAAGACGGCCAGAACCAGATAGCATATGAGCAGGCGCTTTTGATGTGGAATCAGGGTTATCGAGACGAAAAGGGAATCGAGTATCTTTATACCCTGCAACCGAATAACTGGGAAACTCTATACTTTCAGATTACAGGCAAGACTAAAGAGCAATAAGGCCAAAAACAGCTCCCAGGGCAATCCAGATTATCGGATGAACCTTCTTCCATTTAAGACAGCAGAACAACAGGACTGCAAAGGCAATCACAGGCAGAACCATAAGCTTTTTCTCTAAATCAAGGAATGTCAGAGGAAGAAGCTGCCACAGCGCATAAAGCAGAAGTCCTATGACCGCAGCACGAAGGTATCTGAAGACAGTCACTACCACGGGTCTGTCCGAAAAATGAGAGAGAAGATTTGCGATTATCAGGATTATGATCACTGACGGAGTCACAAGACCTATAGTCGCGACAAGGCCACCCAGGATCCCAGCGGTCTCAAATCCGACATAGGTTGCCATATTTACACCAATCGGTCCCGGAGTGGACTCCGATATGGCAATCATGTTGGCAAGCTCAGATGGAGTGAACCATGAGGTTCTTGCGCTGATATCGAATAAGAAAGGAACGGTAGCCATCCCGCCGCCTATAGCAAACAGTCCGGTCTTGAAGAATTCCCAAAAAAGTCTCAGAAAGATCATGACTCAGCCTCCCCGCTTTTCTTCCTACCCGAAAAGAAGACAAGAAGACCGAAAGCTATCGTGCAGACTACTATGATGACAGGAGAAACTCCCAGAAGAAGCTGCAACAACAGCGCACTGACAGCGACTACTGCCGTAGATACACTGGAAACGGCCTTTTTCACAAGATTTATGACGGCTGTGATCATCAGGGCACAGACGGCGATTCTGATGCCTTCAAAGGCCTTTTTCACATAGACGTTGTCCTGAAACATCTTCAGAATCGAAGCAAGGGCTGTGATGATGACAAGCGATGGGAAGATAACACCGAAAGTTGCGACAATCGCGCCGAGAATTCCACGCTGCTTATAGCCTATGAATGTTGAGACATTGACGGATATGACTCCCGGAGTGCACTGACCGATGGCATAGTAGTCGAGCATCTGCTCGCTTGTGGTCCATTTGTGGTTGGTCACCACTTCCCTTTCAAGAATCGGAAGCATTGCATACCCGCCACCGAAAGTCATGACTCCGATTTTCGCAAATGTTATGAACAGAGTCCAGAGACTGGTCTTCTCATTGTCATTGCTCACTTCTGAAACTTCTCCATTTCTTTTCTGACAAGAGAATCACACATTTCGTTGTATTTTATTCCGGCATGTCCTTTTACCCAGGTCCAGCGGATTTTGTTGGAAGCGTTCAGTTCATCGAGTTTCTCCCAAAGCTCCTTGTTCTTCACAGGATCCTTGGAGGAAGTTCTCCAGCCGTTTCTCTTCCAGTTGATTATCCATGTTGTGATTCCGTTCTTCACATACTGGCTGTCGGTTGAGATGTTCATCTCTGATACTCCCATGACGGAAGAATCCTCTATGGCACGGATGACGGCAGTAAGCTCCATCTTGTTGTTGGTTGTCTGAGCCTCTCCGCCGCTTGAATAGGAAAGAAGATTTCCTTCTGAAATTATCACGTATGCCCAACCGCCCGGACCGGGATTTCCAGAGCATCCGCCGTCTGTGAAAATATCAACTTTGTCCATGTCTCGATGATAGTCTAATTTGTGCCTTGACATCAAGATTGGTGAAAACTAAGATTCCAGTATGTTTAGGAAAATCCTCCCAATCGTACTTTTTTTAATCTGTATTTTTCCCCTTCTCGCACAGGGCGGAGCCGAGGTCTCTGTCAGAAAGACCGGAGACCTGAGAATCGTCTCTCTGGCACCGAATGTGACAGAGATGATCTATGCCTTAGGCAGCGGGGATAACCTTGTCGGAAGAACCGATTACTGTGACTATCCGGAGCAGGCTCAGAGCGTTCAGAGTATCGGAACTCTCTGGGATCCCAACATGGAGACAATCCTGGCCCTTGATGCTGATATCGCAATAGCATCATCCATCGTGGACCCGTCTTTCATCGAGAGTCTGAATAAGGCTGGAATCAAGGCCTATCAGTTCTATGAGGAAGACAGTTTCGAAGGAACCTATACCCTGATTGAGAAAGTCGCTCAGGTCATAGGAAAACAGGCCGAAGGTGAAAAGATAATCAGTGAAATGAAAGCCAGGGCCGAGGAAATCAGAAAAATCACATCCATGGTCAATATGAGACGCAGCGCAGTCTTCATCATCGGTTACGGAGACTGGGGCGACTATGCTGCAACCGGTGATACCTTCCTGGACGGAGTCATAGAAGCTGCCGGTGGTGTTAATGCGGCAAAAGACGGCGTTGCATGGTCCATCAGCAAGGAGCTTCTTCTTGAAAAGAATCCTGATGTGATTCTTCTTTCAGGAAACCAGGGCTCTGATCCGGAGGAAGAGATCTCCATTTTCACAAGGCTTGAACCGTACAATCACCTTTCCGCATGCAAGAACGGAAAGGTTTATGTGATCGACGGTGATGCCGCTCAGCGTCAGGGTGTCAGAACAATTGACACCGTTGAGGAGATTGCAAGACTTCTCTACCCGGGACTGTTCATCTGATTTAACGGAGACCTGAGTGCAGATCAAAAGAAGACCACATCTGATTGCAGTCATACTGATTCTCACAATCATAATTCTCACTGTTGCTGGAATCGCCGTGGGCTCTGTGAAAATCACTGTCTCCGATATTCTGTCGGCCATATTCAGACCTCAGTCGATTTCAGCGAATACTGCCTACATAATCAGAAACCTCAGAATCCCAAGGGTTCTCTCATCGATTGTCATCGGTGCTTCCCTTGCTCTGTGCGGACTGATCTTCCAGTGCGTTTTCAGAAATCCCATGGCAGATTCCTACGTGCTAGGAATCTCATCAGGAGCCTCATTCTTCGTAGGACTCGGCTTTGTGGTGGGAATCAGCTTTGCCGATGTCTCGCTTCCCGTTGTGGCCTTCATCGGATCCATGCTTACAACTGCCATGCTGTTTGCAATCAGCCGCAAGAACACACATTCTCTGCTTCTTTCAGGAATCTCACTCAACTTCCTTCTCAGCGCGCTGACAACACTTACAATCTATCTTTCAGACAAGAGAGCCGAAAACATTCTGTTCTGGACATTGGGAAGCCTGGGAAACTCCAACTGGAGCAGACTTCTCATCCTGACATGCATACTCCTTTTTGCTTTCATCTTTGTCTACTCGAACTGCAGCTCGATGGATCTGCTTCTTCTTGATGACAGCACTGCCCTATCCAGCGGTCTAGATGTCAAGAAAAAGAGAATCCTGCTTCTATCCGTTGCTTCGGTTGTCACAGCCACAGTTGTCTGCTTCAGCGGAATAATCGGCTTTGTAGGACTGATGAGCCCTCATTTCATGAGAATCCTCGTCGGCCCCAAGCACAGACGCCTGATTCCTCTTTCAATGATGATGGGCTCTGTGATTCTTCTGTTTTCCGATATCATCTGCAGATTCATAGTACCGCCGTCAGAACTGCCCATCGGAATAGTCACATCGATTCTTGGTGCACCTGTGTTCATGATGCTCTTAAGGAGAAAACGCCATGGATGAGATGATCAGGATCAAAGATCTGTGCGGCGGATATGAAGATAATCCGGTAATCAAAAAACTCTCTCTGGTTGTAGATAAAGGCGGTTTTACGGCCATTGCAGGACCTAACGGGGCCGGAAAAAGCACTCTGCTCAAGTACCTGATCAAAGAACTCGGATGCCCGCAGGACACGGTCTTCATCGAAGAGCGCGACATCAGGCAGATCAGTCAGAATGAGATTGCAAAACTTATCAGCTTCCAGGGCCAGTATGTCCCCCGCTATGAGGACTTCACAGTACGTGAAGCCGTGGCCCTCGGACGTTTTTCGTACGGAGATGTAGACAGAAACACTGAAGAAGTCGACAGAGCTCTGGATCTCTGCGGAATCAGCGGCCTTGCCGATAAGTACATTACAAGGATTTCAGGCGGAGAATTCCAGCTTGCAATGCTGGCAAGAACCATTTGTCAGAACTCAGACATCCTGGCCTTGGACGAACCCATCAACAACCTGGATCCAAGACATCAGATAATGCTTCTGAATCTTCTCAGGGAACTTGCAGACAAGGGAAAGACTGTCTTGTGTGTAATGCATGACCTGAATTCAATCCTCAGAAGCTGCGACAAGTGCATTCTCCTTAAGGACGGATCAATATTCTCTTACGGTGAAACAAAATCTGTGATTACAGAAGAAAACATCAAGGCAGTTTACGGAATTGATGTGCAGATAATTGATCATCAGGGAAAATCAGTGATTGTTTTCAAATAAAGGAAATCAGCCTCTGTCCTTGCCTATTTCCTTAAGCATCTTGTTGTAGCCTCTGACTTCGACGGCATCCTCGCTTATGTCGCACATAGCTAAAACTTTTCTCAGAGCCTTGTCAGCTGCTTCCTTGTCAAAGCCTTCCATAGTCTCAGGACAGATTTCCATCTCAAGATACCAGCCGAGGAATCTTATGTTAAGAAGTTCGATATGGATATCGAAACCGTCAATCATGACACGGTATCCGGTTCCCTTCTTCCACTTCAGCCTGCATACCTGAAAACCGATTCCGCTCCAGAATGCAAGGACTCTGTCCCACTGGGAATCCGGGCAGTTGAATTCAAGCTCATGATTCTCCTCAGTGCCTTTTTCCGACTTTGTTTTGGATGGCTTTGCCGTGAACAGGATATCAGGTCCGTTTTCGGTCATCTCACGTCTTGTTCTGAAAACGGGGTCTCCGTCTTCCGTATGTGACCAGTAGATATCGAATTTGCTTGTGTTTCCAAGCTCCTTAACACCGGGCAGAGCAAGAATCGAGCTTTTGACCTTGTCCAGCTCGTTCTCTTCCACGCGGGCCTTAAGTTCAATCTCGTATGCCATCCGATGCCTCCTGTCAGTCCTTCCACGGGAAGATCATTCCCTTGAAGCTTCTTGGA
>Ga0310696_10008514_pt1 | contig 11955 bp, 10 predicted proteins | sample AusTroGonzalo_MG_4_FD_203885 | JGI IMG/M metagenome (GOLD analysis project Ga0310696, IMG submission 203885) | Bovine rumen microbial communities from tropical cattle in Woodstock, Queensland, Australia - Gonzalo_02 (v2) (version 2) | ecosystem: Host-associated > Mammals > Digestive system >... | reverse complement strand
CCCTTGATGGACTTCATGTTGGTGATGAAGGCCGATGTATGGAAAGGGCTTACATCGATGATGGCCTTGGGCAGCATGTTGTGCTTGTCCAGGAACTTGATGAGGCCGATCAGGAATGCGATAACAACATTGGGCGTGAAGGTGATAAGGCGTGCCAGCTGATCCGTACCGTTGTTGGCATCCATGTCGCTGTTGGCCTCAATGGCGGCGTTGATCTTATCCCTCACTTCGGCGAGGGTTTCGCGGCCGGTGAATTCAAGCTTTACGGTGGTATCGGGGGCTTCAATGTTCATTGCCTTCCGGACCACAAAGGAAATGTTGATGACATTGCGCTTGAAAATGCGCCCGTTCATCACAAAACGGTTCAGACGAGGGTAATTGGCGATGATGCGCACAAGACCGGCGATGATGATGTGCATGTAGTCGTATTCCCCGTTTCCAGCGGCCAACTCCTTCTTGATGAACTCGTCGAAAGGTTCACAGGGAAGGTCAACGGTGAGGTTGATCATTGAATCGTGCCGATGGCGCATGATGTGGGGCACAATTCTCTGGATGGGGTCGATATCCCTGACTTGCTTTCCGTCTACTCTATATCCGAACATAATTATGTAATTCTTAAATTTAGGCCTGCAAAGTTAGCGCAATTTTGTTAAAAATATTGAATTCTCCGGAAGGGAAAAGGGAAACAGAACCACGGTTCCAAAGATTACTCCCGCCCATAGTCTGTAAGAAGCGGGTTATTGGCTCACCAGCACGATGTTGGCGCTATAGGCCTTGTTGACAGAACGGATGAAGGACCGGAAGTCGTCGTAGCGGTCGGCGGGCTGTCGGAAAGGCTTTGAGCGGAATTCATGGACGACGATAATGAGGTCGTTTTCCTGCAGTACGGTTGCCGTGAAGGAGCCCCATTCCGTATCCAGGGATACCGGGGCGGGGAGGGTTTCCACCTTATATCCTTCGGGGATGCGGATCCGGACCCGGTCGCGGGAAACGCCTCCCCGCTTGTGAACGAGCTCGTTCTGCCGCTTGCCGCGCTGGAGACCGGCGCCCATCGGATAGGGATTGGCAGGGACAAAGAGACGGGCGTTCCCGGTGTTGGCGTACCGGCGCGTGTCAAAGGTGAAATCAACCTGCATCCAGGGGCAGTATCCGGGGCCGTCGTAGTCCCGGAAATTGTCCTGGACCCCGGTGAGGGTGACGGACTGCGGCTGGACGGTCAGGCCCTCAACAAGCCGGCTGCGCTGGGTTTCGGGCTTCTTGTCGCGGATCAGGATCCAGTCTTCCGTCTCGTCCAGCCAGAGGCTTCGGCTTGCGACCGCCTTAGCGGAGCCATCGGCCGACAGTTCGATGTCGATGTCCAGGAAATCGCGGCTGAGGGAATCGGCATAGGCGGGAACCCGCAGGGGAACGCCCCCCTCGACGGTGACCAGGACCACATCGTGCCCGGCCACGTCCTCATGCCGATAACCCAATGGTACAGAAGGATTTGTGCACTCCAACCAGAGGGTGTCCTTCTTTTCCGGAAGCGGGACGCACAGCATCACATGGTTCATCTGGCCGATACCGGCATAGCCGGGCAGGAAGTGCTCGCGATCCGTGTTGACGAGCGTATAGAAAGAGGAAACGCCCACGGCCCGAAGCATCGCCTGCATATAGTTGGACAGGCCTTTGCAGTCTCCGAAACCGGACTTGTGCACCTGGCTGGCCGGGAAGGGCTTATAACCGCCGATTCCCAGCTGGATGCTCACGTAGCGCGTCTGTCCGCGCAGGTAATCGTAAAGAATGCGCACCTTTTCCAAGTCGGAAGCGGCCGATGCGGTCATCTCCTTCAAGCGTGCGACCACGTTTTCCGGAAGGTCTTCCGTCCCCTCCTTGAGCCCGTAGGTCCAGGCACCCACTTCTTCCCAGCTGCCCTGGTTGCCGGGTACGCCGGCAAAGACGAAATCGACGGGAGAGGCCATCACGAAAGGAACGATTTCCCGCCAGGAGGGCATCATGGCCTCATTGGCATAGCCCTCGAAAACGGGAAGGTCCCATCGGTAAATGTCGCTTTTCCCCGTTTCCTTCCGCATCTCGCCGGCTTTCTCCGAAATAGTGTTGATCTGCGTACCCGGCGGGACCTGAAGGGTGTAGGAGGCTTTATCCACTTTGACTTTTTCGCCGGAAACCGGGAAAAAGGCGGGGAAGGAAGCGATGCCTCTCCGGTACGACAGCGTGTACTCGTAGGTGACGGTGAAGGGATAGGACGCGGCGGGCTGGTAGACGTTGAGGAAGCCGTCCTCGGCCAGACCGGAGGCGATAGAGATCTTCACCAAGTCATCCTTCTTGATTTTCAGGGGATTACCGCCGTCTTTGGTAAGAGTCCCCTTGAAGGAGGAGATGCTGCGGAACTGGTCTGTATATTCCTTGAAAGCAGCGTCTTCCAGGCCGGCGTCGTTGAAAACGCGGACACATCGGCGCACCTCCAGGTTCGCCGATGTGGGCGAAGACAGGGTGAAAGTCTCCACGTCTTCCAGGACGATGGCGTTGTATTTCTCCTGGGCCGACAGAAGGCCCGCCCAAAGGAGCAAGGGGACAATCAGGCGGTATCTCATTGTTTTTTCAAAACGAGGGTGCTCTTCTCCACGCCCACGGCCGTTTCCCAGAAGAGGCGAAGGTCGGGATATTCCTCCGGAAGGATGAGCATCTTGTCCAGGCTGGTGCGGTAGACAACACTCACGGAATCACCGATCAGCTGCGCCATGAGCTGGATGCGTCCGCCGATGGACGGGAAGTTCTTGATGGTCCGCTCCGGGAGTTCCTCCACGACATAACCGGCGGGGATTTTGAACATGAGGGAATAGGTGAGGGACTCGGTGTGCGGAAAATCCACTGGCAGTTTCCGCTCCTCTTTCTGGAAAGCCGTCGGCGAATGGAACTGGCTCAGGATGGGCTGGATGTACAACAAGTCGCCGGCCACGTTCTCTTTTTCGAATTCATAGTTGATCTCCACGGTAGGGCCATACTCCTTCTTGATGTCGAAGCTTGTAATCTCGATATGCTCGTCCGATTCGATGTCTTCCAGGTAGGCGTCCTCCGTGTCGAAATCATTATAATGGGCCTTGATGACGTAGGAATCTTCGTTGCTGGCCGCAATCTGGACGTTTCCACTCAGGGTTCCGTCAGGCTCCATCCTCATCTGGACCATCTCGGCCACGCGGGGGCGCGTCAGCTTCGAAAGGTCCACCCATTCTCCCGGACCGTTGAATGGAATCACGCGCGCCTTTTCCACCAGGAAGAGCGGATTCAGGACGTTCAGATATCCCTCGTCACGCGCGGCGTCCAGGAACCATGACCGGCTGCCGTCCGGGGCGGTTACGCGGAGGATGAAGGTGTCGAATGAGCGCAGGGAGATGTGGATGTCGAGCAGCATTCCGCTCGTGCGGCGTTTGATCATCACCGGCTCGGCGGTATAGCCGACAGTGTTCAACGCGCTTGCCGTCAGAGCATTGATATCTACGTCGGAACCGGAACCCTGCTTGAGGATCTCCCGCGCACTGTCGGGGACCAGGTGGCTCTTCTTGTCCCATTTCACTCTGTCTACAACGTAATTTCGGACCGCGGTGATGCGGGCTTCATCGCCCTCCATGCCCTCAAGCGCGGCTTCCAGCTCCTTGGCTTCCCGGAACTTGCTCTTGCACACCCGGAAAATATCCGACTCCGAAATGGCCTTGTCCACATCGGGCCACGTCATGCTGATGGTTTCATAGACCTGTCCGGGAATGACGACGCCGGAAAGGTCGTAGACGATGGACGAGCGGTACTGCTCCGGACAGAAGGAATAGGACTCCGACGGCAGGGCGGGGACGTCGACGGCGTCGAAAATGTCCACCTTGACATCGTAGGATTCAGAGGACGCTCCGAGGGTGGCAATCCGGTTGTCCGTCGAATACTGGGTCTGGACCGAGCCGCGCTGGGTGCGGTTCACCATGAAATACTCCGCATGACCCACCATTATACGCGTCTTGTTGACGGGAATCGTCAGCTGGATGTCGATGTCGTCGATGTCATAGTAACGGGGAGAGGTGAATCGATAGGTCACCTCGATGACCGACCCCACTTTCACGTTCTCGGCGGAGAAGGAACGCCTGTGTACGTCATCGGCATATTTCTCGTCGAAGTCGAACTTCTTGGACATCTTTGTCCGTACGATTTTCCCGTTTTCGCGGTTGAACGTCTCCACCTTGACCCCGGAATAATCCTCCCTGATGCTGTTGCCGTAGAGATACAGGAAACTGTAATCGCCGTACTTCTTTCCGTCCTCCTTGAGCACCTTGATGCGCTCGTGAACGTTGATTTCCTTGCTGATGCCGCCGGTATTGCCAATAATCAGGTCCATACTGTATTCCCGGTACAGCATGACGGCTACAGCCGAAGTATCGGGCTCATAGACGCTCATGTCTATTTCTTCATCCGAGACACTCCCGAACTTGGGATTGACCGGAATGACCTGGGCCGCCGCCACAAAAGATACAGCCAAGGCAGCCAGGAAGGACGTGATTTTTTTCATGGGATGAGTCGGTTTTCATTTACAAAGATAGAAGATTTTCCGTAGAAATCCCTATATTTGTAAGGATTGTTAATAATACTGAACCTATGCCCCATGCTGTCGGGCACATCGCGCAGGTCGTAGGACCGGTGGTAGATGTGCATTTCAACATATCGGCCCGCAACGCCGAGACAGAACTCCCCCGAATAGACGACGCCCTGGCTGTAAAGCGCCCGGATGGGAAAACCCTCATCCTGGAGGTGCAGCAGCACATCGGTGAAGACACCGTGCGCTGCATTGCCATGGACTCCACGGACGGCCTCAGCCGCGGCCTGGAGGTGGAAAACACCTTCCGGCCCATCGCCATGCCCGTGGGGGCACAGATCCGCGGCCGCGTGATGAACGTGACGGGAGATGCTATCGACGGCATGGCCGAACTGGACCGTCAGAATACGCTGCCCATCCACCGCGACCCTCCCAAGTTCGAGGAACTCACCACCTCACAGGACATCCTTTTCACGGGCATCAAGGTCATCGACCTACTGGAGCCCTATCTGAAGGGCGGTAAGATCGGCCTGTTCGGCGGCGCCGGTGTGGGCAAGACCGTGCTCATCAAGGAACTCATCAACAACATCGCCAAGGCGCACAACGGTTTCTCCGTGTTCGCCGGCGTGGGAGAGCGCACCCGCGAAGGCAACGACCTCCTGCGGGAAATGATCGAATCCAACGTAATCCGTTACGGCGAAGCCTTCAACAAGGCCATGGAAGAAGGCAAATGGGACCTGTCTTTGGTGGACAGCAAGGAACTGGAAAAGAGCCAGGTATCCATGGTCTTCGGCCAGATGAACGAACCCCCGGGCGCCCGTGCCAGCGTGGCCCTGAGCGGCCTCACCCTGGCCGAAAGCTTCCGCGACAGCGACTCAGGCGCCGGTCCCAGGGACATCCTCCTGTTCATCGACAATATCTTCCGTTTCACCCAGGCCGGCTCCGAGGTAAGCGCCCTGCTGGGCCGTATGCCTTCGGCCGTGGGTTATCAGCCCACCCTGGCCACGGAAATGGGTAAGATGCAGGAGCGCATCACCTCCACCAAGAACGGCTCCATCACCTCCGTACAGGCCGTATATGTGCCGGCCGACGACTTGACGGACCCGGCCCCTGCCACCACCTTCTCCCATCTGGATGCCACCACGGTGCTCAGCCGTAAGATCACGTCCCTGGGTATTTACCCGGCCGTGGATCCGCTGGAAAGTACCTCCCGCATCCTGGATCCCAACATAGTGGGTCAGGCCCATTACGACACAGCCCAGCGCGTGAAGCAGATTCTCCAGCGCAACCAGGAACTGCAGGACATCATCGCCATCCTGGGTATGGACGAACTCTCGGACGAAGACAAGACCACCGTGAACCGCGCCCGCCGCGTGCAGCGCTTCCTGTCCCAGCCCTTCTTTGTGGCCGAACAATTCACGGGCGTTCCCGGCGTGATGGTATCCATCGAAGACACCATCAAGGGCTTCAACATGATCATGGACGGAGAGGTGGATTACCTCCCGGAACAGGCTTTCCTGAACGTGGGCACCATCGAAGATGCCATCGCCAAGGGTGAAGCCATCCTGGCCGCAGCCAAATGAGTATCCAACTTCATATCCTAAGCCCCGAAGGCACGCTGGTACAGGCCGAAGTATCCCTGGTAACGTTGCCCGGCGTGGTGGCGCCGTTCACGGTCCTGCAGGACCACGCGGCGCTGGTCACCGCCCTGGTGAAGGGCGACATCCGCTATGTGGAAGACGGCACAGAGAAACTCCTCCCCATCCGTGAAGGTTTCGTGGAGGTAGGGGACAACCAAGTAAAAGCCTGCGTGGAAGTATGATCCTGACGCTGCTCATATCGTTGCTGTTATTCTCTTTCGGTGGATCGGAGGAACAAGCCGCTCTGCAGAGCGGCCGGCCGGAGGCCGCGGGGGATAATAGGGGGCAGAGCCCCCTCAAAGAGGAAAGCGGGGAGGATGTGGCGTTTGATATGGACGAATACCTTTACGGCCATGTGATGGACGCGTACGACTGGCACATCACCACCGTAAACGGCAAGCATATCAGCGTTCCGCTGCTGATCATCGTCCGCAGCAAAACAACGGGCTGGCATGTCTTTTCGTCCGGCAAACTGGCCCACGGGCACGAGTATGAGGGCTTTTATATCCTGCACGACGAAGAATCCCACAAAGACAAGGTGATGGAGCGCACCCCTTCGGGTGACGTGCGTCCTCTGGACATTTCCATAACCAAGAACGTAGCGGGCCTGATGTTCAACAGCATCGTCCTGGTCCTTCTGGTGCTCTTCGGCGTCAAATGGTATCGCAGGCACGATGCCCGCGAAGAGGCGCCGGGCGGCTTCAGCGGCCTGTTGGAGATGCTGGTGATGATGGTGGAAAACGACATCATCAAACCTTGTATCGGCCGGGATTACAAACGCTATTCCCCGTATTTGCTCACCGCCTTTTTCTTCATCTTTGTCAACAACCTGCTGGGTATCGTTCCCTTCTTCCCGGGCGGGGCCAATATCACCGGCAACATTGCCATCACCTTCGCGCTGGCCATGTGCACCTTCCTGGCGGTGAACCTCTTTGGCAATAAGCATTATTACAAAGATATCTTCTGGCCCGAAGTTCCGGCCTTCCTGAAAGTCTTCCCGCTGATGCCCCTCATCGAGATTATCGGCCTGTTCACCAAGCCCTTCTCGCTAATGGTGCGACTTTTTGCCAACATCCTGGCCGGACATATGATGCTGCTGGGCGTGGTGTCGGTGGTGTTCCTTACGGCGTCCCTGGGCCCGGCCATGAACGGCGGCCTCAGCGTTATCGCCGTACTGTTCGGCGTATTTATGGATATCCTGGAGCTGCTGGTAGCTTTCCTCCAGGCCTATATATTTACTATGCTTTCCAGCGTGTTCATCGGCCTCAGCCGGCAGCACCCGGAAGAAGAAACCGCAGAAAAGTAACTTTTAAATAATAGAATTATGATTTTGTCCACTATGCTCCTTCAGGCTGCCACCACTGCAGCTCTCGGAAAGGCCGGTGCCGCCCTGGGTGCCGGTATCGCCGCCATCGCCGCCGCTTTCGGTATCGGCAACATCGGTAAAGCCGCCCTCGAAGCCGGCGCCCGCCAGCCGGAGAAGGCCGACCATTACCGCCTTACCGCCATCATCATCGGCGCGTTGGTAGAAGGCGCCTGCCTCTTCGCCATTCTGGTCTGTCTCATCGGCAAGTAAGAGATGTCCCTGATAACGCCAGATTTCGGGCTGTTGTTCTGGATGACGCTGATTTTCGGCATCGTCTTCTTCATCCTGGCCAAATTCGGTTTCCCGGTGCTTACGGACATGGTGCGCAAGCGTCAGGAGCGAATTGAAAAGTCCCTCCAGGACGCCCGTGAAATTGAAGCACGGATGCTCACCTGGAAAGAGGAACAGGCCCAGATGATAGAAAAGACCCGCCGGGAACAGAGCGCTATCCTGAAAGAGGCTACGGAAACCAAGGCCCGCATTGTGGCCGATGCCAAAGCCCAGGCCCGCGCCGAAGCCGACAAAATCCTGGCCGAGGCCAAGCTCCAGATTGCGGCCGAAAAAGAGAGTGCCCTGCGCGACGTGCGCCGGGAAGTGGCCCTCCTGGGCGTCCAGGTGGCCGAAAAAGTGCTCCGGCACGAACTCTCCGACGAAAGCAGCCAGCGGGCTTTCCTGGACCAGCTGGTAGATGAAGCCACCGAGACACCGCTCCACTCATGAACCGCAGTATCGTCATTAGCCGCTATGGTCTCACCCTGGTGAAGTACGTCCGGGCTACCGGGCAGGGGGAGATTGTGTGCGCCCAGGCAGAAGCCTTGGAGAAGGCCATCTCCTCCGTTCCGGACCTGCGCCGGATGGTGACGGCGGCCGATGACGTGGTGAAGCCCGCCGAAAAACTAAAACTCCTGGAAACGGCTCTGAGTGGTCAGATGTCCCCGGAAATGCGCCGTTTCCTCACCCTCCTGAACGACAACGGGCGCATGAACCTGTTGGAGGATATCCTGCGCGACTTCCTGAATATTTACCGTCGCAGCATAGGCGTCCGCAAGGCGCACCTTACCACGGTAGGTCAGCCGTCGGAGCGCCTGCTGCAGCGTTTGCGGGAAGTGGTGAAGCAGAAGACAGGGGACGATGTAATCATCGAGGTGTCGGTGGACCCGTCCATCGTGGGCGGCTTCGTCTTCGACCTGGACGAATACCTGATGGATGCCAGCGTGAAACACCAGCTGGATCTGATCCGTGAAGAATTTATAGAAAGAAACAGAAGAATCATCTAATGGCAATTTCCCTGAAACCCAGCGAAGTGAGCGATATCCTCCTTGGACAGCTCCGGGACATGAAGAACACGCTCCAGTTCGAAGAGATCGGCAAGGTCCTGCAAGTGAGTGACGGCGTAGTGCGCGTCTATGGCCTGGACCACGCGGAGGCAGGCGAACTGCTGGACTGCGGCAACGGCGTGATGGCCGTGGTGATGAACCTGGAGGTGGACAACGTGGGCGCCGTGCTCATGGGTCCTACGGACCTGCTGAAAGAAGGCATGGTGGTGCGCCGCACGGGCCGCATCGCCTCCGTGGGCGTGAACGACAATATCCTGGGTCGCGTTATCGACCCACTGGGCAATCCGCTGGACGGCCTGGGCACCATCGAAGGGGAGAAGCTGGACATGCCGCTGGAGCGCAAGGCGCCGGGCGTCATCTTCCGTCAGCCGGTGAGCGAACCCCTGCAGACGGGCCTGAAGGCCATCGACGCCATGATTCCTATCGGCCGGGGCCAGCGCGAACTCATCATCGGCGACCGCCAGACCGGTAAGACGGCCATCGCCATCGACACCATCATCAACCAGCGGTCTGCCTATGAGGCCGGGGACCCTGTGTTCTGCATCTATGTGGCCATCGGCCAGAAGGGTTCCACCGTGGCATCCATCGTGAAAACGCTGCGGGAGCACGGGGCCATGGACTACACAGTGGTGGTGGCGGCTACGGCTTCGGACCCGGCGGCGTTGCAGTATTACGCGCCTTTCTCCGGCGCGGCCATCGGCGAATATTTCCGCGACACAGGCCGGCATGCCCTGGTGGTGTACGACGACCTCTCCAAGCAGGCCGTCGCTTATCGTGAGGTGTCCCTCATCCTGCGCCGTCCTTCCGGCCGTGAGGCCTATCCCGGCGATATTTTCTACCTGCACAGCCGTTTGCTGGAGCGGGCCGCCCGCATCATCGACCAGCAGGAAGTGGCTGCAGCCATGAACGACCTTCCGGCGGTGCTCAAAGACAAGGTGAAGGGCGGCGGATCGCTCACGGCCCTGCCCATCATCGAAACGCAGGCCGGCGACGTATCGGCCTATATCCCCACCAACGTGATTTCCATCACGGACGGTCAGATCTATCTGGAGCAGAGCCTGTTCAACCAGGGCGTCCGGCCCGCCATCAACGTGGGTATTTCGGTGTCCCGTGTGGGCGGCAGCGCTCAGGTGAAATCCATGAAGAAGGTGGCCGGTACCCTTAAGATCGACCAGGCGCAATGGTCGGAGCTGGAGGCCTTCTCCAAGTTCTCCTCGGATGTGGACAAGGTGACGGAAATGGCCCTGGACAAAGGCCGAAAGAACAATCAGTTGCTCATCCAGCCGCAGTACAGCCCCATGCCCGTGGGCGAACAAGTGGCCATCCTCTACTGCGGCACGCACGCCCTTATGCGGGACATTTCCATCGCCGCCGTGCGTCCCTTCCAGGATGCCTTCCTGAGCCGCCTCCGTGCCGCCCATAAGGCCGATGTCCTGGAACCCCTGGCCGCCGGCAAACTCACTCCGGAAATCGAAAAGATCCTCACCGAAACCGCCGAATCCGTGATTCTGACCTTGAAGTAATGCCAACACTGAAGGAAATAAAGGGCCGCATCGGGTCGGTGAAGAGTACGCTGAAGATTACTTCGGCCATGAAGCTGGTGGCATCGGCCAAACTGCGGAAGGCCCAGAAGGCCATCGAGGCCATGCGCCCGTACGAGCAAGCGCTGCAGGAGATCCTGGCCACCGTTTCCGTTCCGGGAGCACAGGGGGCCGATATCGCTCCCGAAAAGGCGGAAAACGCCGCCCCGGGAGCAGAAAAGGCCGTTTTCGCTCCCCGTCCGCGGGCCATTGTGGCCGTGGCGTCCAACTCTTCGCTGTGCGGAGGCTTCAACGCCAACGTGATTGCCAAAGTGCGCAGCGTACGGCGTCCCGGGGACGTGGTGTACTCCATCGGCCGCAAGATGGCCGATGCCATGCGCCGCGACGGCTTCCTCAGCCCGCAGGACTTTTCAGACCTGTCCGAACACCCGTCCTACAGTTCGTCGGCAGAGCTGGTGGAGAATCTGGCGAAGGACGTGGAGAAAGGCCGGTTCAGCCAGGTGCTGCTGGTGTATACCCACTTTGTGTCCACCGCCCGGCAGGTGCCCGTGGTGGAGCATTTGCTGGGAAAAGCGGAGTCGGGATCCGAAGGAAATTATTTTTCGCAAAGCTTTGCGAAAAACCAATTCTCTTCGGACAAAACAGATCCCGCTCAGATAGATGCCATCATTGAACCCAATAAGGCGGTACTCCTGGCGGAGCTTTTGCCCAAAACACTGAAACTGAAGCTGTATGCTGCCCTTCTGGACAGTTCTGCGGCAGAACATGCGGCCCGTACGGTGGCTATGCAAACCGCCACGGACAACGCCGAAAACCTGCTGTCCGAACTAACCCTCCAGTACAACAAGGGCCGTCAGCAAAAGATAACCTCTGAAATCCTGGACCTCGCCGGAGGCCAGGCCGAGCAATAGCCTATGAAAACCTACATCCAAGAAAACAAAGAGCGGTTCTTCGAGGAACTGTTCTCCCTGCTGCGGATTCCCTCAGTGAGCGCCAAGCCGGAGCACAAGGCCGATATGTACAAGTGCGCAGGCCGCCTGGTGGAACTGCTGAAGGAAGCCGGCGCCGATGACGCCCAGGTGTGCGAAACCGCCGGTCATCCAGTCGTTTACGGCTACAAGGACATTGGTGCGGAAAAAACCGTGTTGGTATATGGCCACTACGATGTCCAGCCGCCGGAACCGCTGGAGAAATGGCGCACGGATCCCTTCGAGCCTGTCTTTGCCAAGGACCCGGCCACCGGGGAGGAAGCCATTTACGCCCGCGGCGCCAACGACGATAAAGGGCAGCTTTTCATGCACCTGAAGGCCTTCGAGTTCCTGCTGAAGACCGGTCAGCTCAAGCATAACGTGAAGTTCCTCTTCGAGGGAGAGGAAGAGATTGGCAGCGGCTCCCTGCCCGCCTGGGTGGAAGCCCACAAAGACCTGCTGAAGGCCGATGTAATCCTGGTCTCGGACACCACCATGATCTCCGAAAAGGTGCCGTCCATCAACTGCGG
>Ga0310696_10008512_pt1 | contig 11956 bp, 12 predicted proteins | sample AusTroGonzalo_MG_4_FD_203885 | JGI IMG/M metagenome (GOLD analysis project Ga0310696, IMG submission 203885) | Bovine rumen microbial communities from tropical cattle in Woodstock, Queensland, Australia - Gonzalo_02 (v2) (version 2) | ecosystem: Host-associated > Mammals > Digestive system >... | reverse complement strand
CGCTTCGCTCAGGCCCCTCCCACCGTCTGCTGTGCCGACAACCACGCAAGCGTGCTCGCCGTCCCAACAGCCGGCGGGCCCCTCCCTCTTACACGGCCGAGGGTGGCCATGGGTTTCAGGGGGTGTGTCTGCCCCTCTGAATGGTGTCAGAATCAGGGGATTGATGGGCATGGCTACCAATACGGACGATATGGTCGTGGTGGAGAGAGATTTTGAAAGGATAGAAGCCTTATATAATAAGGTAAGGGCTATGGGTCTTCCGGACTTTGACCAACTTTCCATCGGCATGTCCGGTGACTGGCCCCTCGCCGTCAAGCATGGCGCCACCATGGTGCGCATCGGCACCGATATCTTTGGCGAGAGGGAGTACTGATAGACAGTTTGTTATTCGGAGCGGGGATGTGCCATGCCGGCCCAGATTACACCCGCCAGGATGGCGGCGCTACCGATGGCGGCCCATAGGGTCATGTGCTCCCCAAGAAGCGCCGTTGCGGTAAGGAGGGTGAAGACGGGGTTCAGGTATACGTAATTGGTAGAAGTGACATTTCCCAGCTTCTCCATCACCAGATTCCAAAAGATAAAGCATACCAGGGATGCGATCAGCCCCAGGAAGAGGAGGTTGGTCCAGACGGCCGTCTGTGTCAGAATGGCTGGAGAAAAAGAATCCCCGAAGCTGCCGATAAAGGGGAGGATGGTTAGAAGCCCGTAGAAGAAGACTTTCCGGGTGGCGGTAACAGTGCCGTATTCGCGGGTCATTTCGGCCATGAAAAGGCTGTATGCGGCCCAGCAGAGTGCGGCGCCAATGGCAAGCAGGTCTCCTGCCGCCGACACTTCCAGACGCACGCCGTCAAAGATGACAAGGGCCATTCCGGTGAGTGCCAGGACGGTCCCTCCGATGAGCGGCCAGCCCAGGCGGATATCTTCCAGGCTGTCTGCGAAGCGTCCTTTGCCGAATCGCTTGTAGATGAGCGTGAAGATGGCTGTGAAGAGGGGAGCGGAACAAACGAGGAAGGCTACGTTACAGGCTTGAGTATAGGCCAGGGCAGTGTTTTCTGTGAGGAAGTAGAAAGAGCCTCCGGTGACGCCCAGGATTAGGAAAACCAGCTCGTCTTTCCATCCGAACCAGAGTTGGCGGCTTTCGCCCGAGAGGAGGATATAGAGCCAGATTCCGGCATAAGCCAGGACGAAGCGGATGAAGAAGATGGCAACGGGATGCATCCCTGCGCCGATGAGGACTTTTGTGGAGACGAATGTGATGCCCCACACCGCTACTACAGCTAATGCAAGGAGGTGATACTTAATGAGTTTTCCGTTTGACATCGGGAGACAAAGGTAGTCAAAAGGCAGGAGAATAGCAACGGAAAAAGGGAAGCTCGTATTGGTTGTTAACGATAAAACAGTTAATTTTGTCCTATACGGCCGCAAGTAATGTCCTTCGAGAAAAAAGCCATAAGCAGCAAGCCGCCGCGCGTTTCCAGCGCGGAGGCCATGCTGGAGACGATTCTGGAACTGGGAATAGTTCCTTTTTTTGAGAACGTGATCCCCGGGTATTCCATTGAGGAAATGACGCCGGCCGAAAATTGGTTCGACACTCAGGAAAACCTGTCTTATACACCGTGGGACTGGAAAATTCCCTGCGTCCAGAGCGGTGACGTGGCCTATGGCAAGTTCCTTTTGGGCGGTAAGGCGGCTTTTGCCACGGTGGAATGGTACCGGGAACTGCGCAATTACAGGCAGTCCCAGCCCAAATACCAGCCGGATGAACCCCAGCGGCAGGTTCTGGAATACCTGGAAAAGAACGGAAGCATCGGCATCAAGGAAGTAAGGGGACTGCTGGGTATCAAAAAAGGACAGGCCGATGCCCTTATCACCCGCCTGATGATGCAATGTCGCGTCATTACCGGAGATATCACCCGCGTGTACCGTGGTCCGGACCTTCATTACAACGGCTGGCAATTCTCCTCCTTCTGCCGTCCCGAAGACCTGTTTGAAACCAGCGCCCAGCCTTTCTTCGCCGGCTTCGAGACCGCTTCCCGCTCCCAGAACGTGAGCCACAGCCCCCAAGAGTCCTATCACCGGCTGGTAACAAAAATCCGCAGCCTCAATCCCGAGGCCACGGATGCACAAATCGCCAAATTGTTAGCCTAGTGCGCCATGATGGCGCCAACCAGACCCAGAATGGCGTAGAATTCCGGGAGAGCGGCGTAGATGAGGGTGTTGGTGAATACGTCGTGACCCTGGGAGACGCCCACGATACCGTTGGCGCATACCTGGCCCTGGCGGATGCCGGAGAGCAGGCAGGCCAGACCTACGGAAACACCGATGCCGAAGCAAAGGGCGCCGGAGATGGTGCCGCTGGTGAATTTGCCCAGCATGATGAAGAAGGCCACAAAACCGTAGATACCCTGGGTAGCGGGCAGGGCGGAGAGCACCATGTAGCTACCGGAGCCTTCGGGTTTGCGTTTGAGTGCACCCTCGGCCGCGTTACCGGCGGTGGTGGTGCCGATGGAGGAGCCGATACCCGCCAGTGCAAGGACGAGTCCGAGTCCGAGATAACCAAGAATTTGTTCCATAATTGAATTGTATTTATTTGTTTATTTCTTTAGCGGGTTATAATTACGGCCTGCGGCTTCGTAACCGGAATTCTTGAAGAATTCCAGGAAGTTCAGACGCAGGGGATGCACAAAGGCGCCCAGGGCGCACATGGCGATGTTCAGGGTGTGGCCGATGACCACCAGCAGGATGAAGGGAATCCACAGGACATAATTGGAACCGTCTCCCAGCACCATGAGCCCCATGTCGTTGAAGGCCATGCCCAGCATGCTGCCGGCAAGTCCCAGGGCATACAGGCGAAGGTAGGAGAGGACGTCTCCCAACAGGCCCGTGGCCGTGTTGTAGGTGTCCCAGAGGCCCACGCCCACGTTGGCCAGTTTGTTGCGGGAAGGGTCGTTGAACACAAAGATGCCCAGGGCGCTCACTACGCCCAGGACAATCACTACCCACTTGGTGACATTGCTGTCCATGACGCCTGCCAGCGAAAGGCCGCCCACGATGACGCCGCCCACGATGAGCAGGGTCCATCCCAGGGTTCCCAGGGACGCCGCGAAGCCGTTTACCTTCACGGCCTGGATGGCTTTGACCACCAGGGCCAGGCAGATGTGAATGATACCCACCACGATGGCCAGGACCATTCCTCCGGCATAACCGGCGATTTCGTCGGGCAGGAAGAGGAACTTGACGGGTTCGAATATCTTCCAGGTGGAAATGTCAATGGAGAAGAAGGTATGCAGGAAGAAACCTACGATTACCGTTCCGATGCCCAGGAGTGTCACCAGCGGTGCCATGTCCTTGAAGGAAGGCACTTTTTTTAGCAGCAGGCCCACGGCGATGAGAATGAGGCCGTAACCGGCATCTCCCATGCACAGGGCGAAGAACAGCAGGAAAAAGACGCTGATGAACGGCGTGGGGTCGAATCCGTTGTAGGCGGGACGGCCGTACATGTCTGTGAGGGCCTCGAACTGGCGCACAAACCAGTTGTTGTTGAAGCTGATGGGAGGGTTGTCCTCCACCACGGCCTCTTCCTTGAGATAAAGGATGTCGGTGGCGTCCAGGGCTTTGGTTACTACTTCTTCCTCGCTGGAGGGGGCATAGCCCACCAGGGTGACGATGGTATCTTCGGCTGCGGGAACGGCGGTGGCACTGGCCAGGTACAGGTCCAGCTCCGACAAGTGCTGCTCCTTAATCTGCTCCAGCTCTTCTATGCGCTGCTGCGCGCCCAACAGGCGGCTTAACACCACCTTGTAGTGTTTCTTTTTATCCTTGAGTTGTTTTTTCAACTCCGCTACATTGGTGTTGGGGGCGTGGACTTCTCCGGGAAGATGGTCTTCTCCGGCTACAAGGAACCAGATGCGGTTCTTTTGTCTCTTTATTACCGCCAGCGGATACTCCTCTTTCCACTCGGGTTTGAACGCCTTGTTGGAAAGCATGTGGAAGTGAATCTCGGCGCCGGCATCGGCGAGTTCCTTGAGGATGTCGATGTCATAGTCTCCCCAGGTCTGGACAGCCTCGATGTCGCTTTGCAGGCGTTTGATTTCCTCGCGGTCCTCGGTGTAGCGCATGAGCATGCCGCCGGCCAGGCGCACGATGTCTCCGTCAATGGCTTCGGGCTGGGTCCCTTCCGGGATATCGGCCTTCTTGAGGCCCTGGATGAGACCGTTCACCAGGTCTATGTTGGCCATAATCTCGTGGGATTTCTCATCCACGGGTTTGGTGCTGCGGCTGATGTCCACAAGACCGATGTCCTGGAGGGTCTCCACCAGGTCGTTCTGCATTCCGTTCAGGAGAATGAAGGAATATTTGGTCATGGGAGTAATCATACCCTGGAGGCCTCCTCTTCCTCTGCGTGGCGGTTTTTAACGATTTTGGACGATGCCTTGGACAGGTTTTCCTCGTCCTCCATATAGCGTTTGATCTTGCGGATGGCTTCCTGATAGCCTGGAATCTGCACTTTCTCGTACAGGTTTACCTTCTGGGTGGTCTTCTTGCGGTGGTAGTCCAGGATGCGGGCCTTTTCCAGATACACCTCACTCTCGATGCCCAGACGGCTCAGTTCCTTGAGAATGGCCACGCCGTCGGCAAACCATGCCGGCTTCACAAAGGCGTTGAAGTGCTTGATCTTGTAGTGTATCTCTCCCAGGGCGGGCGTCTTTACGCCGGCCACTTTCTTGGTATACAGGTCCACGTCCTCGATGGAGATGAGTCCGGGCTCGAACTCGTTCCACAAGGCTGCCAGGTAATCGTACTGTTTCAGGGCTTCTTCCAACTCCGCCGTCAAACGATCGCTGTCGGCCTTGGCCTTGCGAACCTCCAGCCGCAGGGCGCTCTCCTTGTTCTGAAGCGTGGGGAGTGCCCGCTGGCGGACTTTCAGCTGCTTGCCCATTTCCGTCAGGGATGTTTTGTTGTATTGGAATTTAATAGCCATTATTTAACCCAGTACTTGTCTATCAGTGCCTGTTTGATGCCGGTTTCGGCCGGGCTGAAGTATTTGGCAAACAGCTTCCAGGCGGTGTCCAGCATCTCGTTGATGGTAATGTTTACGTCAATGGCCAGCAGTTCCCGGGCGTAGTCCTTGGCATAGTCCAGGCAGCGGTGGTCGTAGTCGGAAAGGTCGAAGCCGTTCTCCAGCTTGGTTTTGGCGTTCTGGGCGTCGGCATACAGGCGCACGGAAGCGTTCATCACCTGGGAGTGGTCCTCACGGGTCTTCTTGCCCTGCACCAGCTGTTTCAGACGGGACAGGGAACGGAACGGGTCGATGATGACCTTGCCGGTGTCGGAATCGGCCTTCAGGTACAGCTGGCCTTCGGTGATATAACCGGTGTTGTCCGGGATGGCGTGGGTGATGTCACCGTCGTTGAGGGTGGTAACGGCGATGATGGTGATGGAACCCTCGGTGGGCAGCTGCACGGCCTTCTCATAAATCTTGGCGAGGTCGCTGTACAGGGAGCCGGGCATGGAGTCCTTGGACGGAATCTGGTCCATACGGTTGGAAACGATGGACAGGGCATCGGCATACAGGGTCATGTCGGTGAGCAGCACCAGCACTTTCTCGTTCCTGTCCACGGCGAAGTATTCGGCCGCGGTGAGGGCCATGTCGGGCACCAGGAGGCGTTCTACCGGAGGATTCTCGGTTGTATTGATGAAGCAGATGATCTTGTCGAGGGCGCCGGCGCTCTCGAAGGAGTGCTTGAAGAACAGGTAGTCGTCGTTGGACAGGCCCATGCCGCCCAGGATGATCTTGTCTACGTCGGCACGCAGGGCTACATCGGCCATCACCTTATTATAAGGCTGGTCGGGGTCGGCGAAGAAGGGGATCTTCTGGCCCGACACCAGGGTGTTGTTAAGGTCGATGCCGGCGATACCGGTGGGGATGAGCTCCGAGGGCTGGCGGCGCTTGTAAGGGTTCACGGAAGGGCCGCCGATCTGGCGTTCCTCACCGTCGATCTCCGGACCTCCGTCGATGGGGTGTCCATATGCGTCGAAGAATCGGCCCGAGAGCTGGTCGCTGACCTTCAGGGTAGGGGGCGCGCCCAGGAAAGCGACTTCGGCGTCCGTGGGGATGCCCTCGGTGCCGGAGAAGATCTGGAGGGTGACAAGGTCTCCCTTGGTGCGAACCACCTGGGCCAGGCGTCCGGCCACCACGGCCAGTTCGTCGTTGCTCACGCCGCTGGCGCGGAGGGATACCGTGGCTTTGGTAATGCCCTCCAGCTTGGTATAGATTCTTTGGTATGCTTTCATACTAGGCGATCATTTTCTTAACGGATTCATTGTAGGCCCAGAACTGCTCGGACTCGTAGGCGCTGTAGTTCATCTGGCGAAGCTCGTTGATGAGGTTCTTGAAGAACTCCCGGCATTTCTCGAAGTCTTCGAAGTCGTAGTCTTTGTCACAGATATCCAGCACCAGGTCCAGCATGAAGCGCTGGCGCACCAGCGGGCACAGGGCGTCGATGGCGTCGAAGGCGTCCTGCTGCAGGATAACATAGTCGATGAGCTCGCTCTTCCAGAAGTTGACGTGGTAGTTCATGGGAACGCCGTCGTCTCCCAGGATGTTGATTTGCTCGCTGGCTTCCTTACCGCGGCGGATATAGTTTTTGGCGCGGAGCACTTTCTCTACCCAGCCTTTTTCCACGGTCTCGTCCAGATAATCCACAATCTCGGGATAATCCAGGTATTTGGAATAGGAATCCAGGGGACCCACGGCGGGATAACGCTTTTGGTCGGCCCGGTTCTGCTCCAGGGCGTAGAAGCAGCGGGCTGCCTTCTTGGTGCTCTCGGTCACGGGCTCCTTGAGGTTACCGCCGGCAGGGGATACCGTGCCGATGAAGGTGACGGCGCCCGTCTGCCCGTTGTTCAGGACCACCATGCCCGCGCGGGCGTAGAAATTGGAGATGATGGCCGACAGGTCCACGGGGAAGGCGTCCTGGCCCGGGAGTTCCTCCATACGGTTACTCATCTCTCTCAGAGCCTGGGCCCAGCGGGAGGTGGAGTCGGCCAGCAGAAGGCATTTGAGGCCCATGGCGCGGTAATACTCGCAGATGGTCATGGCCGTATAAACAGATGCTTCACGGGCGGCCACCGGCATGTTGGACGTGTTGCATATGATGGTGGTACGTTCCATCAGGTGACGGCCGGTATGGGGGTCGATGAGCTCCGGGAATTCGGTGAAGATTTCCACCACCTCGTTGGCACGCTCACCGCAGGCCGCCATCACGATGACGTCGGCGTCTCCCTGCTTGGCGATAGCATGCTGAAGCACGGTTTTACCGCAGCCGAAGGGGCCAGGGATGAAGCCCGTACCGCCTTCTGCGATGGGGTTCATGGTGTCTATCACGCGCACGCCCGTTTCCATGATGCGGTTGGGGCGGGGTTTTTCCTTATAGCCTTTGATGGCCACTTTTACGGGCCACTTCTGGACCATGGTCACGTCCACATCCTCTCCGTCTTCGTTCGTAAGCACGGCGATGACCTCGTCCACGGTGTATTCTCCGGCGGGTTTCACGCTTTTGACAGTGAACTCACCCTTGAAGGAGAAGGGAACCATGATCTTGTGGGGAAGCCATCCTTCCTTCACTTCTCCCAGCCAGTCTGCGGCGGCCACTTGGTCTCCGGACTGTGCGATGGGCGTGAATTCCCATTTCTTTTTGCGGTCCAGCGGGTCTGTGTATTCACCGCGCACCAGGAAAACCTCCGTCATGGTGGCCAGGTTGTTCTGCAGTCCGTCGTATACACTGGAAAGCAGGCCGGGGCCCAGCTGGACTTCCAGCATGCGGCCCTCGAACTCTACGGCGTCCCCGTTCTTGAGGCCGCGCGTGCTTTCGAACACCTGAACGGAAGCGGTTTCCCCGTTCACTTTGATGACCTCTGCCATCATCTTCACGCCTTGCAGGTCGATGTAGCAGATTTCATTCTCGGCAACGGGCCCGTCCACCTTTACGGTGACCAGGTTGCTCACGATGCCCGTTACGATACCTTTCGTCTTCATATATTATGATTCAAATTTTACTCCTTTATATGTACCTTTCACTTCCTCCACCAGCTTAACGAACAGCTCCCGTCCCTTTTGCTCGTCCAGGGCCAGCCAGCGGTTCACGATATTCAGCTTGGCCACATAGGCCAGCACGGCGGTGATGTCGAAGTAATGGAAGGTTTCCAGGTTGTTGACCTTTTCCCAGGTGATGTCGTCCAGATCTTTCTCCCGGGAAAGGAGGTCTGTCTGGGAAAGGGCGGTTTCCACCTGGCTCTTCTCCTCGAATTCCCCGGCCCGGAAGCGGTACAGGTCAATGTCCAGGTCCTGGTCGTTGGGACCGCCTTTCCCGGTGATGACGTCTTCTTCGTCGGGCCTTCCCAGCGCGCGGTTCAGGTAACGCACCTTGGCGTTGCGCAGGTTGAGGTCGAAGCTGAAGTACTCCCGGATGAACTTGACGCCGTGCACCAGGGCCTGGGCATAGAAGTCGGCATTCAGTTCATCGGCCCGGAACCCCTTGAGGAGGAAGTCCAGGGTTTCGGTGTCCTTTTCCCCCAGGTTCCCCCGGATTTCTTCCAGGACGTTGGAAAAACCCTGTCCTTCTTCGTACTTGAAGTCCACGGTCAGCCAGGGAAGGCTGGAGATGATATACTCGAAATTGCTCATTCTCCAAAGAGGATCTTCTTGGTAGCGGGACGCATGTAGTCTCCGATAAGGGCCTGGAAGGCTTCGTCGGTGAGGGAGATGAAGTAGCCGCCGTCTTTAGGGCCGATCTTGAAGCCACCGTTCATCTTTTTGGAGAAGCTGGCCTCCACACCCTTGCCGAGGACCTTGGAAAGTTCTCCCTGCACGAAGGGCTCCAGGTTCTTCTGGAGTTTCTCCGGCAGCACCAGGGCCAGATCCTGGCTTTCCTGGGCGCTGAAGTTTTTGGCTACGGCGGTGATGATTTCCTTGAGGTAGGCTTCCTGGGCCAGCGCGTCCTTCACGGGCTCCGTGGCCTTGGCTACGATGAGGTTCTCGATACCGGCGCGGGTGGCCTGGACGGCCTGGATGGAAGCCATCTTCACGTCTCCTTCCACCTTCACTTTGTGGTCGGCGGCTTCCTTCTGCGCTTTTTCAATGATGGAGGCAGCCTCTTCCTGTGCCTTCTTTACGATTTCCTCGGCATCGGCCTTGGCCTTGGCCAGGATGGCCTCGCCCTCTTCCTTTCCTTTCGAAAGACCCTCGTTATACAGTTTCTGGGTCAGTTCCTGGAGTTTGTCCATATAGAATTATTATTAGTTTTCTAGTTTTACAAAGATAGCAAGAATATGCGATAAAAAAAATCTTCCTTTACCGGCCGATGGAGGCGGCCACAATGGACGACACAGTGCTGCGCATACGGCTTGAACTGCCGTCGTCCAGGGGATGGACGCGGTGGGCCAGGACGATGACGGCGGTATTGGTGTCAGGGTCCAGGATGAGGGAAGTGCCGGTATATCCGGTGTGGCCGCGGACATTCTTTACGCCGAAGATGTCGCCGCAGGTGTAGGGCTCCATATAGAAGGTGTCCCAGCCCAGCGCCCGGGCCACTTGGGGTGCGTTTGCCGGCGGAACCTCGAACATGCGTTTCACGGTGAGCGGGCTCAGGATGCGGCGCCCGTTGTAACTGCCGTCGTTAAGGAGCGCGGCGCAAATCAAAGCCAGGTCTTCCACATTGGAGAACACGCCGGCGTTGCCCGAATTGCCCAGGTTGATCAGCCGTGCCATGGGGTCGTGTACCTGGCCCCGCAATACGCCTCCGTTGGCCAGCCTCTCCGTGGGGGCGATCATTTCGACAGGGTATTTGCTGTTATCCTGGCCGATGGGAAGGTAACATGTGTGTTTTAGTCCCAGGGCGTCAAATACGTGCGTCTGGGCGTAGTCACAGAGGCGTTCTCCGGTGATGCGCTCCAGGATGTGCTGCAGGGTAATGAAGTTGAGGCAGCTGTAGATTTGCTGCGTGCCGGGACGGGCGTTGCGGGAGATGCGTGTGGCAATGACCGCCAGCAGGGAATCCGGCGTGCCCGGGCCGAACTCATCCAGGTAGTCTCCCACGCTGGGCAGGTAGGCGTCCAGGCCGGAGGAGTGGGTGAGGAGGTCCTGCACGCGGATGGGCACTTTCTCCCCGGTTTCGGGATCTACCCAGGGAAGGAAGCCGGGGATATAGCGGGCCACGCTGTCCACCAGCCTCAGCTTGCCCTCTTCCACCAGCTGCATCACAGACAGTGTGGTTCCCACGCATTTGGATACGCTGGCCAGGTCGAACATCGTCTCCACGGTCATGGGCTCTTCTTCCGGATAGACGGCTTTGTTGCCGAAGGCTTTTTCGTAAACCAGGGCGCCGTTGCGCACTATTCCTACCACCGCACCGGGGATGTCCCCGTCCTGGATGGACGCGTTGATGGTGCTGTCGATGAGGGCCAGGTGAGCAGAATTCATTCCCTGGCGTTCCGGCGTGCTTCGGCGGATGCCGCTGTCTCTCAAACTTGTGCAGGCGGCTGCCAGTAACAGGGTGGCGGCCGCAAGGGTTAATGCTTTAGAATACATAGGTGGTTCCCATTGATACCATAAAATCGCTGAGCTGCGGGTCAAAGGCTTTGGCAAAGTCCAGCGACAGTATGAAATTGGTGTTCATTTGCAGTTTAGCCCCGCATCCGGCGCTGGCCATCACGGGACGTTTCTCGTCCGTATACCACACGGCCGGGATGCCGGACGGCATTTCTCCGGGCGTGGGAGTCAGTTTATACATCATTTCCTCTTCCCGGTAGGCCTTGGTAATGGCGGCCAGGTCCAGGAAAGGATTGACCACGATCTCGAAGTACTGGCGCCAGAGGTTGAACTTGAAGGGGATGAACCGCAGTTCGATATTGGCCCAGGCGTATCCGGCGGCCGCAATACGGTTATAGCGGTAACCGCGCACGCTGTAGCGGCTGCCCAGGCCCGTATTTTCCTCGTAAATGTAGAAGATGTTGGCCAGTTCGTTCAAGTTGTAGAAGGGAATTTCTCCTGCCAGGGTGTGCTGGAAGCCCAGGTGGTAGGCAAAGATGAGCCACTTGGGAATGACGGAGATGAACTGTTTCCAGTGTGCCGATATCTGCAGGTAATTGTACTTCCACTGCTTGAGGTCTCCGTTACCCACCAGCAGCAGTTCCCCGTACATGCCCTTGGAGGGGAAGAGTTCCACGTCCCGGGTGTCGAAGGTGACGCCGCCCTTTAGTTCCAGGGAGGTGCCGCCCTTGAATTCGTCCTCGTGGATGAGGTCTGTCTGCCGATAGTACAGGTAGAGACTTTTCCCGGAGTCGTAATTCTTGAGGTTGAAGTCGCTCATCATGACGTGCCGGAAAACCAGGCCGCCCACCCAGTGGAGCGGGCCGGCGACATGGCCCTGGACCGCTGCGGCCACCCGGAAAAACCGCCGGTGATTGGTGTAAAAGGCCGTACGGGTGTCCTTGTTCAGCTCCAGGTCCGGATAAAAGGGCGAAGCAATGCCGTTGAATCCGTAGAAATTGTTGGTGGATGCGTCCCGGTAGGTGGCCGATGCGCTTACGCGCAGGCCCGGGAAAAGGGAGATGGAGTCAAAGTAACCATGGAAATACCAGCTTCCCTTGGTGGCCCAGGCCCCCGTAAATCCGGCGTGGTGCAGGAAGTTGGGGAAAGAGCTTCCGTCCCCGTAGTAAAAGAAGTCGCAGTAGGCCCCCAGCGTAAGCCCCAGATCTGTATTGTAGCTGATGTTGGGCATGGGGGTATACACCCATCCAGTTTTGGGCTCTTCCTGGGCGTAAGCTGCCGCTGAGAGCAGCAGGGCGGGGATGAGGAAGAACAGTTTGCGTTTCATGGATGGTGGTTCGCTTTATCCTACAAATATACTGAAATCCGTTCTAATAATCAAGATTCTTACAATATTAAATTAATATT
>Ga0310696_10008511_pt1 | contig 11957 bp, 6 predicted proteins | sample AusTroGonzalo_MG_4_FD_203885 | JGI IMG/M metagenome (GOLD analysis project Ga0310696, IMG submission 203885) | Bovine rumen microbial communities from tropical cattle in Woodstock, Queensland, Australia - Gonzalo_02 (v2) (version 2) | ecosystem: Host-associated > Mammals > Digestive system >... | reverse complement strand
ATATTGTCATACTATTTTGTATTCTACCTCGTCTTTTTTAAGAATTTCCTCTATATCATCAATATTTTGTTCAGTAACTTTCTCGCTATCTATGAGAAGAATTCCATACATATTCATTCCAATGATGTATTTCATATAATCGTCGAATTGTTCACTAATGAAGTTTTCGATATACCCATCATCGTTTGTTGTTACGATTTCCCAATAAGGCATGTCACAATTGTAGTCAATCCATTCAATTGCATCCATTTCGGGGTCTTCTGATGTGCCGTCAGCCTCATATATCTTTGCAAGATGGGCAACCATAAGAAAATAATCATAAACGATTTTACCTTCATCGGATATTCCGATTATGGCGTCAATATAATCTGGGTCAATACAGAATTTTACCTCATCATAATCAGAGTCGTTAAGAAACAGTTTTAACTCTTCAAGGTTTTCAAATTTACATTTAAACATAACATTTTTAGTTTTTCTGATGCAAAGGTACTAAAATATTTTCAATTGGAAAATAAAAGGAATGAAAAAGTTTGATTGCTTAAACTATTTATATAATAATAATGTATTAGTGAGTAATGTCAAATATTAGTAAAGTTATTTTGCAACTTCTCAGAAGTGCTGATATAATAAATGATTCAACATCGGAAATAAGCCAACATTTTGGCGGTGAAAATCACCCTAAATTGCCACAACCAGAGGATTTAATGGTTGGTGAGGTGGCATTGAATATTGCTAAGGATAAAGAAGTTATTTCCATAAAGAATAGCGAAGGTAAGATTGTTTATCTTCCATTCAACCTTGCACAAAGAATGCTTCAAGCAGAAGATAACATTTCTGACTTAAGTGGTAATACAGAAGAAGAAATTGCCGAATTGATTGAACTTATTTCATCAGTCAGTGGTGACTTGGAAAGTGCAATTGAAACATTGAGCGATGAAACTGAATCAAGCATAGAAAACCTTGATGATAAAATAACTGGCATGAGTGGCGTTGTCGATTCTATTTCGGCAGATACGTATGCCTATATTGATGATTCAATTGAAGCACTAAGTTACCATACTGATTCTGAATTGTCAGATTTACATGATGAACTTGTTACTGTTAGTGGTAATATCGAAAGTGATTTGTCTGGCGCTGTAGAGTCACTTGAAAACGAAATAAACACACAAGTAGAAGCACTTAGCGGTAAAATAGGTTCGGTAAGTGCAGCAACAAGCGAATTGTTCTCATCAATTAGTGCAGAAACATCGTCGGGTTTAACTGAACTTGAAGAAAAGTTAGAAACTTTCAGTGGTTCTATTGAAACCGAATTACATGAAGAGGTGAGCGCAATAAACGAAACAATAAGTGGTTTGAGTTCATATACGGAAAGTGGTTTACAACAACTTCAAACCGAGTTGGACGAACTTCCATTATCAGGCTTGTCGGATGTTAGGCTTACCGAAACTGGTGAAGTTTACCAGCAACTTGACAAGAATGGAACATACAGCAATTGTTTTGTACAAACAAAGACAGACAAACTTTCTTTCTTACTTAATGGTCCATGGGCTCCGAACTCAAGCAGTTTAGTATTTGATATTATTGAGTGTGAACAATTGATTGAAAGGAATCTGTTGGGTATAGAAAATGGAAAGGCCTATAAGATTAAAGCAAATAGTAGTAGGTCTACGGCTTATATGGCCGATAACTTATTTGATGACAATCGCATTGAGTGTGTTGAGCACCCTTTATTGTCGGCACAATGGATATTAATACCTACAGAAAATCAAAATTGCTATTACATTAAAAATAGAGGAACAAACCGTTATATACAAGGATACTCTAGTGTCGAGGAAATTGTAAAGATGGGTGATAACCCTGTTGAATATCAAATTGAAACCTTTAATGGTATTGATGGTCGTTATTACTTTGCTGTAACAACTGTTTCTCCTCATGATTTCTCGCAAGGAACAATTGGTTTGAACTTACATGCCGAAAGTTATGAAGATGACTGTTATGTTCAGGCTTATGACGCTGTGGCAATCGGAAATCCACGTTCACAGTGGATATTGGAGGAGGTTCCTGATTATGTTGACATGCCGGATAAGGACTATCCTATCACTGCACAGACACATAACGGAGATATAACAAACATTTCTTATGTAGACACTTATGGCCAGATTGTTGAGGTAGCAATGCCATCAAACACTGTTTGTGACTCGTTTGACCAACAAATTACAATTACAGTCCCAGTATCTCACGATGGTTCGATTGGAAACAAGGTTAGTCTTAACTTTGGGTATGGTGACAGTATGAAATACATCTATATTCCAGACGCACCATCAAACCTTGAAGTGCTGATATATAGGGGTGCTGGTGGTGCTGGGCGACATTGTGATAAATACAAGGGTCATGATAATGTGTGGACTTTCCCAAATGGAACTGGTTCCAATTTCGATTACATCGCATTATACTTGCCTGTCGAAGAAGGAAACGACACATCAACACCAGACGTTATTGACGACACATCAACACCAGGTGGGATTATTGATGATACTTCAGCACCAGGTGCTTCAACACCAGGTGAGATTATTGATGATATCTCAACACCAGGTCCTTCAACACCAGCAGGTGGAGAAATAGTTGAACCAAGTGTCAATAGTTATCCCGAATCAAGTGAAGTTAATGAGTTAACCGTAAAGATTTGTGGCGCCTATTCTCCGACAGCGCTTGACAATATAACATTGTGCTATGAGGCTGGAATAAATGAAGACACTATACTTACTGATGAGAACCCATTGATATATTATGAGGTTCTTGGCGATGATGGTAATACTTGGGAAAATCAGATAATCAAACTCGCTTCGAAAAACGATTATGGAATTGTTAAGGCTGGTAATAATATTAACATCCACAATGGTACAATAAGTATTAACATTGACTCACAGCCAACAAATGGCAGCAATAACACAATAAGCAGCAATGCCGTATATCAATTGAAAGAGAGCCTGTTGACTGATATTAGTAATTTAACAGATAATGTAAGTGGAAATATTTCCTCTTTAAGTGCAAAGGTTGATAGCGACATTGAAGCATTATATGAACATGTAAACAATAATGATGAAGCACTTAGTGGCTTGATTGAATCTTTAAGCGCAACAACAGATACACTTGTTGATACGGTTAGTGGCGATTTAAAGACATATATTGATACACAAGACGAATCACTTAACGGGACAATATCAGGTCTGAGTTCTGAAACAAAGAGTGCAATATCCGATGTTTATGTAGACATGGCAGCCGTAAGTGGACAAATAGAAAGTGACTTAAGTGGCGAAGCAAGCAGACTTGATGATAAGATAGAAACCGTAAGTGGTAATCTGAAATCATACATAGATTTACAGGATGTTGCTCTTAACGACAAGATTGACAGTTTGAGTTCAACAACTGACAACATTATAGGGTCATTGAGTTCAACAACTGACAACATTATAGAATCATTGAGTGCAAAAACAGATTCTTTGATTTCAGGCGTAACGTTTGATTTGCAAAGTGTTAGCGGTAACATTGAGAGTGATTTAAGCGGTGCAGTGCAGACACTTGAAAACGAAATTGAAACACAAGTAGAGGCAATCAGTGGAAGAATAAACTCACTTAGTTCTACAACGAGCGGATTGGTTTCAACGCTTAGTGCAGAAACATCATCAGGTTTAGAAAACCTTGACAATAAGATAGAATCATTAAGTTCCAGCACATTGTCTGGATTAGATGATTTGTATGACAAATTGGTTTCTGTAAGTGGAGATATAGAGACAGACATTGCAAATGAAATAAATGGAGTTAATTTAACCATAGACAATCTTAGTGCATATACGGTTAATGAATTAGAATCATTGCAAAGCCAACTTGAAGAATTGCCGTTATCCGGTTTGTCTGATGTTGAGATAAGGAATATTATTACAGGAAGGTATGACTTCATGGAGGTTATTACTAAGAGCGGTAACACCTGGACTAATAAGTTCATTAACTATGCAACAGATGAGAATTTTGGTGTCGTTATGCTTGGTGATTATATAAAATTAATAGATACCAAGATTAATGTTGATTTACCGATGTCTGGTATTACTGATGTTGAACTAAAAAGTTTGGTTGCTCCAAAAGGTGCAAGTGTATTTTTAGAGGTTCTTGTGAACAGTGGTAATACTTGGGTTAACAGTGGAATCACAGACGCATCTACAGATGTATTTGGACTTGTTAAGGTCGGTAGTAACATTAACATAAGCGGGGGTGTCATAAGCATTGACATTGATTCAGAACCGTCAGAAGGTAGTAGAAATCCAATTTCAAGTGATGCCGTATATTACGCCATTGGTGACCTGGACAGACAAGTTCGTCAGGATATTAGCAACATTAACACAACAATAAGCGGAATGAGTGGTAGTGTTGATTCACAGATTTCTGAAATTTACTCATACATAGATAGTGGTTCATCAGAAGAGAACACATTAATTTATGCTTTGAGTTCTGAGACCTATGAACTTGTTTCAACCACAAGCGGTGATTTAAAGACATATATAGACACACAGGATGGAATGCTTGATGAGAAGATTGATAGTCTCAGTTCTACAACAGACAATATTATTGAATCATTAAGTTCAACAACCGATTCATTACTCTCTGGTTTAACAAGTGAGTTGGAAAGTGTCAGTGGGAACATTGAAAGTGAAATAGACGCATTAAGTGATATAATAGATACAATCTCCGGAGTTGTAGAAGACCATTCATCATCAATATCAGACATATTGGACGACATAGTCGCCCTTAGTGGTGCTGACTACATTTTGGAGACCAGAATTAGGGCAGAACAAGATTTCCGTATTGCTGATGTTCAGAATCTTCAAGGGCGTATTTATGCAATCGAACAGGTTGTTCCAACGGCAGCAACATCATCAAATACCCTAACAACAGTAAATTGGGTTAACAGAAAGATAGGTGATGCAAAGACAGAGTTGCAAGAAACAATAGACTCATTAAGCGGAAGTGTTTCATCAGGCCTTACATCTGTAACAAACTATGTAGATGAAAAAGTTGGTGATTTAAGTGGAGAAACACTTGGATTAGTTGGTGATTTAAGTGCCCATACAGAGAATGAATTAGACTATCTTAATGAAAAGATAGATAATTTGCCTTTGTCTGGTTTGTCAGATGTTGAGATAACAGATGAAAGTGGTGATTATTATCTCGACAAACAACAGGCACAATATAACTGTTACATACAAACAAAGACGGACGAAATAAGGTTTGTGTTCAGTGGTGATTGGGCACCAACAAGTTCATCTCTTGTTTGGAGTATTGTTGATTACCAGGAAATTAGTGAATTCCAACATAATCCACTGCCAGATACCGAACGTGGGGTAACGGCGGTTACAATGGGTGGATATATTAAGGAAATAAATTACATCGGTGTCAATGGCGAGACTGTCGGATGCGCAATGCCAACGACTCAAATTTGTAACCAATTCTATGATGAATTCACCGTAACCGCTGAGGTTGCGACATCATTATCTGATATTGACAGTAAAAAGGTTAGTCTTGACCGTGGATTTGGTGTGACAATGAAATATGTATACATACCAGACGCACCTTCTGATTCTCAGATTTTTATAATGATTGGAACCAGCCCATCACCTTGTAGAAGGTATCTTGGGTATTCAAATGTTTGGTCATTACCAGAACCAATGTCTAACTATTATTACCTTATAATATATTCTCCAGAAACAAGTGAGCCAATTAGTGTTGACTGCACAATTTTGGGTGACCCACTTGAAGGATATAGTATGATAAATCTTTGTTATCGAAGTGAGATATATGATGATACTGTGTTGACAGATGATGACCCAACAATGCAATACGAGGTGTTATCTAAATATGGTGATTTATGGACAAACAGAACTATTGGATTGGCATCTAAGAATGGATATGGCCTCATGAAGGCCGGCAGCCATATTAACATTGACAATGGCGTTATTAGTGTAACATTGGATAACAAGCCAATAAGCGGAAGTACAAACCCAATAGAAAGTAATGCTGCATATAATGCTATTAAGGAAATAACATTATATGACACACTCAAGGAACCGGTTGACGGGTATCTGAGAAATGTTCACTATGAGTTGAATGAATTTTCCGCATCATCAATTAATTATTATACAAACAACATAATAAGAGAAGCAAGGGCTGACCAACCATTGCCAGTTAAGTTTGACACTCCAGGAGACACATTAAAAATATATGAAAACCCAACAAGAAATGGTGGTGTTTACAGAGAGTATAATGTTAGTGGTGTAAGTGAGGTTGAAATATACAACTTAATACCAGGAAACAGATATTTCTATCACTTTGACACGTTGCCAACAGCGTCAACACCGTTGGATACTTTCAAATTAAAGAAGACAAGGCGCTTCCTTAAGGTTGACAGTATAAAGAATGTAAGAGACCTTGGTGGCATACCAACAGAAGATGGTGGCTACATTGCTTATGACAAGATATTCAGAGGTTCTGAATTGGTTGGTAAAAAGGTTCAGATAACAACTGAAGACACTGATTTGCTTAAGAGTCTTGGAATCAATTACGACTTAGACTTAAGAAACGGAAGCGAAGTAACTGACGCATCTCCTTTAGATTACTACAAGAGAATTTCCTTCATCCAGTTCAAAGACATTGAAACACTAACAAACGAAGAAAAGTCTAAGATAAAGGAGGCGTTCGAAACTGTTGCAAACAACGTTTTGGCTGGTGTTAAAACATATATACATTGTGTTTATGGATTCCATAGGGCCGGATTCTTATCTACACTGATTGAGGGTGTTTTAGGTGTTAAGCAATGTGAGATTGATAAAGACTATGAATTGTCATCATTTGCAGATTTCAATGGAGAGTCTGCAAAACGAAATGACAACAACTATACTACAGGAATACTTGCTTTAAATGACCAATATTCTGGCTCTTGGACCAGACTTGCGTTAGAGTGTGGTATAAGTGAGAAACTTATTAAAGACTTCAGAAATGCAATGATTGTTGATGAAAACAGACAGAACATCGACGCAGAGTATTATGAGGTTACATATGAGGAACTTGTTGAGTTAAGGGATTCTTCAAAGTTAATACCAGGAGCATTATATAGAATGATAGACTTTGAAACTGCCGATGGTGTTATAAGCGAGAATGCGTCATGTTCTCCAATACCAGACCTTCCAGACTTCAAGTCTGCAAAACATAAGTTTGACTTGGTATTAAGAGCAATATCAAAGGATAAATTGGATTCGAATGTCAAGGCATTGAATTCAATAAGAGACCAGGAAGGCTTCTTTAGATATAGAGATTTGGCGAAATGGGACTTAAAATATGATTTGGACAATAACAGGGAGAAGTACAGTTGGGCATTAAACAACTTGGTTGAAATTGGTAGTTTAAGAACCGACCTAGAATTAATCGAATGTACTTCAAACGAACTTGATGTTGACGTATATTATAAGTTTAAAAATCTTGATGACTATATCATAGTTAAGATACCAAAGCATTCAACGGTTGGCTCAATAATAGCAAACAGTGGTATTGGATTCATTCCTGGTACTGACGGAATTAAAGTCACTGTTAGAAGTGATGAATTTGTCTCTCTTGAACCGGAACCACAAGGGTTTGAATCATTAACAATGCTTTTCTCAAAGACAAATACCGAGAAGTATTATCTTGACCCACGTTATGAATGGCTCAAGGGTAAAGGTGTGGTATACTATATGAAGGATGAATTTGGAAACGAACTTCCTTATGACTTCCAGAACATTCTCTTCGATTACGAAGGGTTTGATGTACCAACATTCGCAAGACTTGAAATAACGAACCCCGTTGATATGTCAACCTCATCACTACCTTATATTGAGGGTTACTATGACACCAAATTCACGCACACATTAGTACGGGGACAACAAAACATAGAATTGTTCTATGTGAACGAAGAGTGTGACATTAACATTAAATTCAGTGGAGACTCTGACTTTGTGATATATGCATCATACTTCGAAGGGCAAAGAGAAATGTCAAAGACTCTCTTTGATTCAACACTTGGAGAATACGACCACTCTGACACGATTCCTGGGAATTCTTGGGTTTATTGCACCGTTGTTCAATTCGATAATGGTGCTGATTTTGAAATATCAATACCAAATACGACAACAGTATCTGTTCATGACGGTGCAAATAACAACGTCATTAAGCCATGGGTTACAGAAGGTATAATGAACCTTAATAGAAACCTATTCGTTTGCTCTTCACGTGACAATTATGTCTCTGAAAACTTCACTGACTACAACAGTCATGACAACATAGTAAAGTGTGACGCAATCAACTGCAAGATTGGAAAATACTGTGAGGAAAACGAACTCGTTGACGGAGAATGCTGTACACTTGGTGATGACTGTGTAAGAATTAAGTCAAATCACGCAAATGGCTTGCATGTTGGAAACAAATGTCACGATATAACATTAACACAATCAAACGGTGTTCAATATACACTTGTTGATGACATGGTATACAACGTAACATCAGGATTAACAAACACATATAACCACATCAGAAATGAATGGGAAATTGACGGAAGGGCGACATTGACAAACGAGGAGATGGATTTGGCTCTTGGTGGCGAATTGCCTGTTTATCTGATGGACCAAAACGGAGACATGGTTCTGGATGAAGATGGAGAATTAATTGAAATAATTTAAAAAAAGGAGAAGTCACGCTGTAATGCTTGTAAGGTCAAAGAAAATATCCGTAACTTCAGATGAATTGGATACCATTCTTGTTGGTCAGACAGACAACGGTGTGGTTGATACACTCCCAGAAGTGTTTGAATACATAAGAAACGGTGGAGGAGGAACAACCGGCGACACATCAGACATGTTGGCGATTACAGGAGACGAAATAAACACCATATGTACATAATTTTGAAAAATAAACAATAAAATGTCAGCAACTAAAAAATATCTAGATTATGATGGTCTGGTACAGGTTTGGGGTAAAATAAAAGACAATTTTGGGCCAAACAGACTTGCAAGCGCTTCAACATCTGGTATGGTATATACCACAAGCACGGTGCAAACTGGACTAACAACAACAAACAAATACTACCCAACGCCAATAAAGGACGGTATTGTATACTATCAGGATTCACAAACAACATATTCTGGGCACTACAAACCCGATTCATATGGTGATGTTATCAACGGAGACGGTCCAATGCCATATTATTCTGCTGGAACGGGAACGGACGATTACGAAGTACTTAAGACAATAACCGTAATCCTTGATGGGAAAGGACATGTAGGCACCGTTTCTGGAACAACAAAGACAATCCCGATAGCATCAGTGATTGGTAATGGACAATCTGGAACTGACGGTTTGATGTCATGGGAAGATAAGGCAAAACTTAATACCATTTCATTAAGCGCAACATCAGGGACCACATTAGCAGGACACTACACACCATCGTTTGATAACACTGGGGCAAGGGTTGAAAATCATAGTTATTATGCATATTCAGCCGGAACTTCAAACCAATTCATTAAGGACATTACATTATGGATGGATAAAAAGGGTCATACCGTTAATTTCTCTGGTAACACAGGAGGTGAAGCGCAGTATGCAGAAGATGGGGATGACCCAAGTTCTTACAGCGGAACAAGCGGATTAATGGGTTGGGAAGACAAGTTAAAACTCGACGGAATATCACCTGGTGCGTCAAGCGGAACAACATATTCTGGGCACTACACACCGGCAACGGCTGCAACAGATACAAATATAAGCGGAAGCACATCAACATCGCCTTCGAATATAACAACCGGAACAACACTAATTACTTCCGTTAATATAAGAAAGGACGCAAAGGGTCACATCGTATCATTTTCACAAACAACAAGTTCAATACCAAAAGCATCTTACACTTACTTCGGACTTGTTAAAAGCGGTGTTAACGTAACATCTACAAACGGATTGCAGGCCATACCAGTAATAAATGGCGTTCCTTATCACCACGCCCCAACTGGTTCAACAACCGTACAAGGGAACGTATCAGCAGCAACGAGTGGAGATGTGGTTTGTGACCTGGTATTAAGTTCAGATACACAAGGTCACATCACTTCCATATCATACAAAAAATTGGAAGGTGTTTCATCCGGTGCACAGAAGAACGTTATTGAATCAATTACCGTCGGAAGTACAACATTTGGACCAACTGGTGTAACAAATAAAGCAATTGATATAACAAGTGCAGTAAATGGTCTTATTAATACAAAGGTCTCATCTGCCGTAACCCCAAAGGGAACGAAAACATTTGCACAGTTAACGGCAATCACAATGTCAGTTGACACACTTGGTGATATGTATAATGTTTCTGATGCATTTACAATTAATAGCCAATTTAAGGAATATGATTCAGAACACCCAAAGTCATATCCAGCAGGTACAAATGTTGTTTGTGTTGAGGATGGAACAAGTGTTTATAAATGGGACGTAATGGCTGGTTTTGTTGACCTTTCGGCATATTTGTTGGCTGATGACGTATCTGGCTTGACAGAAAGTGAAATTAATGCAATATGCACATAAAACAATAAATTGATTTAACAAGAAAAATAGTTATATTTTATAATGGGTGGATAACAATGTTGATAACATCATATTCACCCATTTTTACTAAAAATCAAATAAAAAGTAAAGATGAAAAAATATCTTGACTATAGCGGCCTTGGTGTACTTTGGAATAAAATAAAATCTAATTTCTATACCAAAACACAATTAAGCAATGTTGTTGTCCATAATCAGGCAGCAACAATAAGTGGCGATTTGACACCATCTGCACTGGCACAAGCAGTTAGCACAGCACCACAAAACTTAACTGATGCACAACAAGCACAAGCAAGGTCAAATATAGGCGCGGATAAATATGGAGTTGTTACACAAACAATAACTTGGACAAAGGCGGCAGATAATGGATATGATTACACAATATCAAATAAAGTATATGGATATATACCACAAGCAAATATAGACTTGTTTAGTACATTTAATGCAGTATTTAATTCTACAACTGGATATTTCGAATTAAATGAAATAACAGATATTGCATATGATGAAATGTTAAGAATATATAGTATTGGTGATATAATAAGAAATTATACTGGTGGTGACATGTATCTTGGGGATTATAATAATCCAAAAATAAGAACTTTAATACCAACAAGCATGAACAAGCCAATACAAGGCTCTTATTTTAGATATATGTGGTATATTAGCCATTTAAAGATATCAACATATTCAGTTGTTACTTTTTCAAACACGGCGAATATTGCATATGCGTTCTATAATAATGATTTTTGTCTCAAAAAAATAACCCCAATATTACAATGCAGCCAAAACACATCATTTGCAAACACAACATTTGCAAGTTGTACTTCATTAGAAGATGTTAAAATAAAATTATTGAAAAGTAATATATTTTTCAGTCAATGTTCAAGACTGAATTATGAATCAATAAAATATCTTGTGGATAATGCATCCAATACAAATGCAATAACTATAACGGTTCATGCAACCACATATGGGTATTTAATGGGCACAATACAACCAACATCAAGTGTTGGTGGAACAAGTGCCCAATGGCAACAAATAGTTACTGACGCTACAAATAAAAACATATCATTCGCAAGTGCATAATAATTATGGTAAAGATTAGTGACAAAGAGGTTTATACAACCGCAACAAAAACTAAAAAAATACACAGGATTGGTACTGATGTATATTTTACAAGATGTACAAAACTACCCAATGACACGTTGGATGATTTTGAAGAAATTGACATTGAAAATGTTCCACAAATAGAGGAACCACTTGAAATAGAAGAATAGTTATGACAATAGATTGGTTACAAG
>Ga0310696_10008509_pt1 | contig 11958 bp, 7 predicted proteins | sample AusTroGonzalo_MG_4_FD_203885 | JGI IMG/M metagenome (GOLD analysis project Ga0310696, IMG submission 203885) | Bovine rumen microbial communities from tropical cattle in Woodstock, Queensland, Australia - Gonzalo_02 (v2) (version 2) | ecosystem: Host-associated > Mammals > Digestive system >... | reverse complement strand
AAAGCCGTAGCGACGGATTTTCTTCTCTGTATAATACTCGTAAGGAAGTGCATAGAGGAAAGCCTCAGGCGGCATGGTCTGATGGAAAGAGGTGTCGAAAATGCCCACGTGTTTGATGTTGGGAAGCAGTTTCTTCATCACATCGATACCGAGCAGGGAAGCAGGATTGTGCAGCGGAGCGAGTTCGCACAGCTTGGCAATCTCCTCGCGCTCTTTGTCGCCAATAATCATGCTCTGTTTGAAATATTCGCCACCGTGTGCCACACGATGACCGACCGCGTTAATCTCATCCAGGGATTTTATTACACCGTGCTGCGGGTCCATCAAGGCCTCAAGCACCAATTTCACGCCCACCTCGTGGTTGGCGATAGGGGTTTGCACATAGTATTTCTCTTTGCCGACAGGTTTGTGGGTAAACTCGCCCATCTCCAAACCCACACGCTCCACAAGACCTTTGGCCAATAATTCGGGTTGCGGTTCCATTTCCAGCAATTGGTATTTGATGGAGGAACTGCCACAGTTTAAAACTAAAACTTTCATATTTGATGGATTAATGGATTGTATTTTTTATGCGTGGCAAATATACAAAAAATGACTCAATTTATTCCGCTCCGCTAAAAATCGGTATATACCCATTTGAACACTTGGTCACCACGGCGCACGAGGCTTTTCACGGGGATGGAACAAGCCACGCCCTTCTCCACTTTTTCCACTGGGACCAAGTCCATGCGGATTTCCGACACTTCATCTTCGTAAACGCCGGTAGTGGCTCCTATGATGAGAATCTCATCGCCCACGGCAAGGGAATTTTCCTCCATCCAGATTTCGGCCACCGATAACTTGGAGAAGAAGTTGGTGATTTTACCGACCCGCTGTTTGGTACGCGTAGCCATGGAGCCGTAACGCACTGACCATTCGCCGATTTTGCGCCCTAAATAGTAGCCTCCCCAGAAATCACGGTTATAGACGCTGCGCAATCTGGTCATCCATTGCTCGGTTTTCTCTTCATTGAAAGTGCCCTCGTCAATGGCGCGCAAAGCCTCATGATAGCATTCGGTCACCACCTTCACGTACTCGGGCGAGCGCCCGCGACCCTCAATCTTGAGAATGGAAACCCCGGATTTGATGATTTTGTCCAGAAAACTGATGGTACACAAGTCTTTGGGTGACAGGATGTAAGGATTATCAACCTGCAATTCAATCTCATTTTCCTCATCAATAATCCGGTAAGAACGGCGGCAAGGCTGGTTGCACGCTCCCCTATTAGAGGAAAAATTGTAGTTGTCCAGACTGAGATAGCATCTTCCGGAAACGGCCATGCACAAAGCGCCGTGCACGAAAATCTCAATCTTCATCAACTCGCCTTTCGGACCTGTAATATTCTGTTCCTTAACAGCTTGGCAAATGTCCGCAATCTGTCTCAACGTGCACTCACGGCCTAACACCACGACGTCGGCAAATTGCGCGTAGTAGCGCACCGCCTCCACATTGGTGACGTTGCACTGCGTGGAAAGATGGATTTCCAGCCCGATTTGGCGGGCGTATTGTATCACAGCCATGTCGGAAGCGATGATGGCGGTAACTCCACATCTTTTGGCTGCATCCAGCAGTTCATGGGCTTTCTCAATCTCGTCATTATACACGATGGTGTTGACGGTCAGATAGGTGTTCACGTTGTGCTCGTGACAGATATCCGTAATCTGCTGCAAGTCGTCCAGGTTGAAATTGGCAGCAGATCGCGAGCGCATGTTCAGCACGCCCACACCGAAATATACAGAACCGGCACCCGCCTGTATGGCGGCCATCAGAGACTCGTACGAGCCAGCCGGAGACATTATTTCTACCATAATTTTATGAATTGAGACTTGAGACTGAAGACTGGGGACTGAAGACTTGAAACTATAAACTTGAAACCTGAAACCTGAAACTATAGACTGTTCTTATCCCATGTACCCCATTCACCCCATGTACCTTTTTCACTCCATGTATCCCTTTTACCTATTCTTCCTGTTTCTCTTTTTTGGAGATCATTTTCAGGAACGCCACCTCCTTTTTGGTTAGGAAGCGCCACATGCCGCGGGGCAGGTCTTTTTTGGTAAGGCCGGCGAAGATCACGCGGTCGAGTTTCACCACCTCATAGCCGAGGAAATCGAACATACGGCGCACAATACGGTTTTTGCCGGAGTGGATGGTAATCCCGATTTCTTTCTTGGATTCGGAGCCTTCTACATATTGCACGTCGTCGGGGATGATGACTCCGTCGGACAGTTCGAGGCCGTTGCGCAGGGCAGCCATATCAATGGAAGCAAAGGGCTTGTCCACTTCCACCAGATACGTTTTCTCAATCTGGGAGCTCGGGTGAGTGAGTTTTTTGGTGAGGTCACCGTCATTGGTGAAGAGCAGCAGTCCGGTGGTATCGCGGTCGAGGCGGCCCACAGGGTAGATGCGTTCTTTGCACGCGTCGCGCACCAGCTCCATCACATTGGCACGATCGCGCTCGTCGTCGGTGGTGGTTATGTAGTCTTTGGGCTTGTTGAGAAGCACATAGACGGGTTTCTCGCGTTGAAGCACGCGGTCGCCGTAGCGCACCTCATCGGTGGGCAGCACCTTGTGGCCCATCTCGGTCACCACCTCTCCATTAACGGTGATGGCTCCGGAGGCAATGAGCACGTCCGCATCGCGGCGTGAGCAGATGCCCGCGTTGGCGATATACTTGTTGAGACGGATCGGGCCGTGCTGCTCCTCAAATTCAAGGGAGAGGATTTTCTGCGAGCGAGGTGTCTGCCGGCCCTCGCGTTTGCGCCGGGCCACTATCTCGGTCAGAATCTCCGACTCGGCCGTCACATTGCGTCTGCGCGGACGGTCGTCCTCCTTGTGGTCGTTGAAGCGGCGCTTCGGGCGATCGTTGTCGCGGTCGGATTTTCTGAAACTGCGCTTGCCACGGGAAAATTTCTCATCGTCATCATCAAAATGACGTTTGGATTTATAAGGTTTATCCTTGAAGGAGCGTCTGGTTTTGGAACCATCTGTTTCATTGTTACTGAAACGGCGCTTGGGGCGACTTTCTGTGCGGGGTTTTCTCTCGAAAGGCTGGTCGTCCGAATAATCTTCGCTGTTGAATTTTCTTGCCATTAAAGGTATGTTTGTCAATGTTTTATAAAACGGCTGCAAAAGTACAAAAAATGTGGGTAATTTCTAATAAATCAGCCCCAACTCCAGCTTGGCAGCCTCCGTCATCATGTCCATCTCCCAGGGCGGGTCGAAGGTCACTTCCACATCCACCTTGTTCACGCCCGGAATCATGGCCACTTTCGTCTTCACCTCCATCGGCAGACTTTCGGCCACCGGACAATTGGGCGCGGTGAGCGTCATCAGGATATATACATCGTTGTTTTTGTTGACTTCCAGCTTGTAAATGAAACCCAACTCCCAGATGTTCACCGGGATTTCAGGATCATAGATGGAATTGAGTACTTCAATGACTTTCTCTTTCATCAGGAATAATGATTTATGAATTATTGGAGTGCTTTCTCTTTGAGTGATGTGAAACCGTCGCCTAACGTCTCGGAGGCATCCACGATGGTAACAAAGGCTTTGGGATCAATTTCATGTACAAAATGGATGAGAACGGGAAGTTCTTTGCGCGAAATTGTCGTGAAAATGAGCTTTTTTTCATTGTAGTTATACATGCCCTCACCATGAAGGTATGTGCCGCCGCGCTCCAATTCGTCGAGAATACGCAGACGGATATCCTCGTACTTGTCGGAAATTATGAGGACAGCCTTGCTGGAATGGAAACCGGCAATCACCTTGTCCATCACCACACCTGTCACGTAGATGATGAGCCAGGAGTACAATGGGATGGTCCAGTCCTTGAATGTGGCCAAGGCAGCCAGCACTATAGTGGAGTCCACAATGATTAAAAGAGTTCCTAACGGAATGTGTTTCACATATTTGCCGATAATCATGGCGATAATATCGGAACCGCCGGATGTGGCGCGGGTCTTGAATATGAGGCCCAAACCAATGCCAATGATGACACCACCGCACAAGGCGATGATGAAGTTGGCTGACGGATCGGGTGTCATGGGCTGACCAGGCAGACTGATCAGCGGAGCGTATCCGTAAATGCCTTCCCACATAGAGATGAAAGCGGGCAGTGTGATAACCCCCACCAGCGTTTTGGCCCCGAACTTCGGCCCTAACCAAAGCGTTCCAATCAGCAGCAACGGCAAATCCAAGCAAAGACCCGACAAACCGATAGGAAAATTGAACACATGGTGCAGAATGATAGCAATACCATACACACCGCCAGGGGCCAGTTTCAACGGGGAGACAAATACCACATATCCGATGGACATGATGAAAGTGCCCAATACAATCAAGCCGTATGTTTTAACAAGGTTCTTCCAATCAATGTTTTTCCAATCGATTTTCTTAAAAAACTTCATATCAGACAGATTTACCGGCTGACGGCCATATTGAGACGGTCAGCGATTTCTTTTCTTATTCTATTGGTAATGACGATTCTCTGCAAAATGCCCGCCTCATCCTCTTCCGTGTATTCATGGCTGGACAGTTCTTTTTCCAAGAAGGCTTTTTCTGCTTCTACTAATCGGAGTTTCAGCGTGAGTATGGTGTTTTCCACCTCCTGTTGCAATGTCATCCGGCTATTCATCACGGAATTGGTGTACATGTCAAACCTCTTTTCCCAATACGGACTGTACTCAGGATCTTCAGAGGCAATATATTGCATGGCAAAGTTGCTTTCTTCTTTGTCCTCACTGAGCAAGAATGTGCGTTTGATGTCATCTTGGTCACGCAGGATTCCCGCCACCTCAGCATAATGTTCGTAGATTCGAAGTAACAGCGGGTCTTTCAGGCGGATGCCGTCATGGAAAAACTCATCGAAGATGTACTGATCCACGCGCACAGGAACAGGATTTCCGTTTTCTTGATCCTCCACGTTGATTTCAAAAAGGCCGTACTTGATGAGCAGGATGATAAGATTTTTTTCAGCCTCATAAAGAAGGTCATGTTTCTCCACCTCTCTTTCAGGATGCTCGTGTTTGGCAGGCGGCGCGATTTCCGGCACGGGCTCGCCACTGGCGGGCTTGTTGCCTCCCTTCACCTTGTCCTGCCACGTCAGATACCGTAGCTCGTCGCCCAAGGTTTTCTCCGACAGGTCGAAGAGCGACGCACATTTCTTGATATAGAACGACTGCGCGATACGGTCCTGCACCTTTGCGATGGTCTTCACGATTTCCTTCACCATCTCGCTGCGCTTGCGCGGGTCGTCGCCGGCCTCCTCGGAAAGTATGTTGGCCTTAAACAACAGGAAGTCGGTGGAGTTAGTCTCCAGATATTTGGCTAATTCGCTATCTCTGTGCTTCTTGGCAAAAGAGTCGGGGTCTTCGCCATCGGGCAAAAGGCAAACCTTTACATTGAGGTTCTTTTCCAACAGCATGTCGATGCCGCGCAAAGAGGCCTTGATGCCGGCACGGTCGCCGTCGTACAGAACTGTGATATTGCGGGTTTGCGTGCCCAAAATCTTCACCTGTTCGTTAGTGAGCGACGTGCCCGAGGAAGCTACCACATTCTCAATGCCCGCCTCGAACATGGAAATCACGTCCGTATAACCTTCCACCAAATACACATTGTCTTTCTGCCGTATAGCTCTCTTGGCCAGATAGATATCGTATAGCGTGCTGCTCTTGAAGTAGATCTCGTTTTCGGGCGAGTTGATATATTTGGCTGTCTTCTCGTCCTTTTTCAGCACACGCCCACCGAAGCCGATCGTCTTGCCTGTGGTGTTGTGGATGGGGAAGATGACGCGCCCACGGTACGCATCGTACAACTTGCCGCTGTCCGATTTCTTGATAAGACCCAATTGCAGCAGAAACTCCTCTTTGTAGCCTTTCTTCAATGCCTCTTTAGTGAAGGTGTCCCAACCGCCAGGACAATAGCCGAGGTGAAATTTGTCGATAGTGGAATCCAGAAAACCACGCTCCTTGAAATAGGACATGCCTAACAGCTTGCCTTCCTCGCCGTTGCGCAGCTGGTCCATGAACCATTTCTCCGCAAACTCGTTGACGAGGTAAAGGCTCTCCTTCTCGTTTCGTATCTCTTTTTCTTCCGGAGTTTCCGCACGGTCGTACTCAACATTGATGCTGTATTTTGCGGCAAGGTATTCCAGTGCCTCGGGATAACTCATCTTGGCGTGTTCCATCAGGAACGTGACGGCACCGCCTTTGGCATCGCACACGAAGCACTTGTAGATGCCCAGACGGGGATTCACGTGCAAGGAGGGATTGCGGTCGTCGTGGAAGGGGCACACGCCCACAAAACCCTGTCCCTGCTTTTTTAAAGGAACAAAGTCACCCACGACCTCCTCAATCTTGGCCGCGAAGTTGATTTCGTCTATGGTTTTCTTGGAAATCATCAGTCGTTATCGTCGTCGTTGTCTTTATTTTTCCCTTTGCCGGAATACACTTTGAACTTCTTGAAAATCTTCTTGTTATGCATCACTTCCAACGCCTTCTGGTAGGTGTCGTCACTTTCCAGGAAGATGCGGTAGGCTTCACCGAAGCCATACAGACTGCGGGCGATTTCATATTTCAGATACTCCCGGATGTACTCGCCCACGTGCGCCTCGTTGCGCAAGCGCATAGCCTCGGCATAATTCTTGGTCACATAGGTAGTGAACATGGTGTCCAGCTTCTGCATGTCAATGTTCTGGGACGAGGTAAACAAAGAATCCAATTTGCCGCTGTTGGCCTTGATGAAAGCATTGGCGTAGTTGGAGAATTTGAATGTGGCACTGTCGCTCACACCCTCTTTCTTGGCATAATCCATGAATTCTTTGTAGAAAGCATCCGTGATGACATATTTTGATTGTAAATCCTCAAAAGTAGGATATTGGCGTTTCAGCGGCTCACGGTTTTGTTCCATGTAGTTGGCCACAAAACTGCCGAAAACACCTTTTCGGACAATCTCGTTGTAAAGCGTGGAATATTTGGTGGTGTCCAGTGGCACGAAAATGTCGGGCATGATTCCACCACCGCCATAAACGGTACGTCCGTGCGGGGTTTTGTATTTCAGGGAATCCGGAAAACGGATGCTGTCGGCGGTATAGAGCTCGCCACGATTTGCACGGCTTTGAAGATCCTTGAAATAGTTGTCCAACCCGTCATTGTAAGGTTTCTGGATGCAACGGCCCGTAGGTGTGTAGTAATGGGAAATGGTAAGTCTCACCTGCGATTGATCCACAAATGTCAAAGGTTTCTGCACCAGTCCTTTACCGAAGGTGCGGCGACCTATCACCAGACCTCTGTCCCAATCTTGCACACAGCCGGAGGTGATTTCAGAGGCGGAAGCGGAATTCTCGTCCACCAACACGATGAGTTTGCCCTCTTCAAACAGTCCGTTTTTCTCCGAATAGAATTTTTCACCCGTTTTACGGAAATTGTCGGTATAAACAATGATGCGTTTGCCGGAGATGAACTGGTCGCAAATCTCAAAAGCCACGTTCAAATAGCCGCCGCCGTTGCCACGCAGGTCAAGAATCAAATCCTGCATACCTTGCGATTTGAGCTTCTTGATAGCTGTGGTAAGTTCATTGGTGGAAGTGGCAGCGAAGCGTTCCAGCTTGATGTAGCCGGTAGTCTCGTCAGCCATGAAGGAAACGTTGATACTGTGCATCGGAATAGCACCGCGGGTGATGACAAAATCAAGCAGTTCGGGGTTGCGACCGCGTTTGATGGAGACTTTCACCTTGGAGCCTTTTGCCCCGCGCAGATGCTTGCGCACCCAATCGTTGGTAATCTTATCGCCGTATGCAATCGTGTCATCCACCTTGATGATCTTATCGCCAGCCAGCAAACCCACCTTCTCGGAAGGTCCGTTGATGATGACTTCCATCACATTGATGGTGTCCTTAATGAGCTGGAATGTGACACCAATGCCGTCAAATGAGCCAACCAAAGGCTCGTTCATGGCTTGCACGTCCTTCTTGGGAATGTAGGCGGTATGTGGGTCCAACTCCTTGAGCATGGCTACGATAGCTTTGTCCGTCATAGGGTCAAAATCCACCGAATCCACATACATCAAGTTGATGGAATTGATGAGCTGGTCCATCTTGGTCTTGTTGGGCTGGAAGTTTTTGTTCGGATTTTGAGCAAAAACCATCGTCAAACAACCCATACAGAGCAAAAAAGTGCAGAGAATATTCTTTTTCATCACAAGGTGTGTTTTTTTAGGGCCGCAAAGGTACAAAAATTAGTGAATAGTGAACAGTGAATAGGGGACAGAAAATAACGAATAAGGTTAAATATTATGTGTCCTAAATTTTCATTTTCACCACGGTGATTCCGCTGCCGCCCATTTCCAAGGTTTCATCTTGATAAGCTTCCACATCTTTGCGTTTGGCCAGTTCCTGGCGGGTGATCTGGCGCAGGATGCCGTTGCCTTTGCCGTGGAGGATGCGCACAAAGCGGATACTCAACAAGGCGGCCTCATCCAAGTACTCTTCCAGATTGGCGATGAGCTCGTCGGCGCGCTGCCCGCGCACGTCCAAGGTGGCATCAAATTCCGCCAACTTCTTGTTCATGGCATCGCCCAACGTGCCTTCGTTGTAGTGAACCACCCCGCTCCGACGCACTTCGCGCGCCTCCTTCTTGCTGATTTTCGCCAACTTGCGAACATCTGTCTTAAAGGATATAGAGTTGAATGCGATGGTGGCATCGTTGCCGCTGATGGCCGTCACCTCGCCCGTCACCTGCATGTCGGCCATGAACACGCTGTCGCCCACGCGGATGATGTTGTCCTCCGGCTTCTCTTCCACCTTCTTGGGCTTCGGAGCACTGCGTTTCACCGGCACAATAGGCTTGATACTCTCCTCTTTTTCTATGGATTCAATCTCTTCCTTAAGCTCTTCTTTCAATTGGGTGACGTTTTCGCGCGCTTTTTTGGTTTTCACCGCATCGGCCTTGGCCTCCTTGATGTCGCGGATGGTTTTCTCAATCACCTTGTTCGCGCTCTCCACAATCATGTTGGCCTGGTTCTTGGCCTTTTGAATGATGTCTTTGCGCTGTTTGTCCAATTCGGCAAATTTTTCCGAATACTCATCTATCATTTCGGCCAGCTGGTCGTCAGCGGCACGTACCTGTTTCAGTGTCTTTTCCGTCTCCATCTGCGCAATCTCAATCTCTTCCAGCTTGCGCTCGTAGTCAATCTGTGTGGTGCCCGACTTGGCAATGGCACTGTCTATGATATTGGGATTCAGTCCAATATGGCGTGCAATCTCGTATGTAAACGAACTGCCGGGCTTGCCGATTTTGAGTTTGTACAGCGGTTGCAAAGCCTGTGTGTCATACAGCATAGCTCCATTCTCCGCCTCTGGATGTGTGTCTGGAAACATCTTCAAGTTCCCATAATGCGTAGTGATGATGCCAAAAGCCTTATGTTCGTAAAAACTCTCCAAGATGGCCTCAGCCAATGCGCCGCCCAACGTGGGTTCCGTGCCTGACCCAAACTCATCAATGAGAAACAATGACTTGGCATTGAGGTTCTCGTCCATCATTTTGAGGTTGGAAAGATGTGAACTGTACGTACTTAAGTCGTTTTCAATGGACTGTTCGTCGCCGATGTCTATGAAGATACTCTGGAACACGCCCATGTCGGAAGTGCTTTGCATGGAAACTAACAACCCGCATTGCATCATGTATTGGAGCAGGCCCACGCACTTGAGACACACGGACTTGCCACCGGCGTTTGGACCGGAAATCAACAGGATGCGTTGACCTTCGACGAGTTGCACATCCAGCGGAACCACCTTTTTGCCGTTTTTCTTCAAAGTGAGATAGAGCAACGGGTGCTGTGCCTGCTGCCAGTTGATGAGCGGCTGGTTGTGCACATGCGGCAGAGCGGCATCAATATCAATAGCGAAGATGGCCTTGGCGCGCAGGAAGTCGTAACGGCCCATAATCCGTTGCGCCGCAAGTAATTCCGGGATCAGCGGGCGGATGTTGTTCGACATTTCGGAGAGGATACGCACCACCTCGCGACTAGCGGCATTTTGCAGGTCTTTCAGCTCATTGTTAGCATCAAATACTTCGGTGGGCTCAATGAAAACAGTTTGGCCGGTGGCCGACTCGTCGTGGATGAAGCCTTTGAGGCGGCGTTTGTACTGTGCTGCGATGGGAATACAGAGGCGGCCGTTGCGGATGGTCATCTCTGCATCCTCTTTCACCAGCCCATCTTGCTTGGCGGCATTGAGAATCTTGCGAATCTGGCGGTCGGCACTACTTGAAATGCGGTTGATTTCGCCTTTGATGCGGCTCAATTCGTCGGACGCATTGTCGCGCAATTGCCCTTTGTCGTCCAAAATGCGGTTAATGGCGTTCAGCAGGTCGCGCTGGATGGGCATCTCCTCGCAAATATCCCATAAGTAAGGATACTTTTGGTCCTGATGCCGCGAGCGCAGATAGACGAAGATGTTCGTCATGGTGACGATGAACGCGCGCAGTTGGGCCAGCTCCTCCAGTTCGATGTAGGTGCCGTCAGTTTGCAGGCGCTTCAGCTCGGCGCGAAGGTCGTAAAAGTCCTGCGCAGGAAAAGGTTCATCAAACAGCAAAAGCTGTCGCATCTCCTCCACGCGCTCTAATTCGGGTTGTATATTGTCCAACTCTGACATCATCGCCACTTCGTCCACATATTCTTGGCCCATAGGGCACAAGCACCTTCCGCGCAAGAGTTGGCGTATGGTGTCAAAACCTATTTTTTCTTCAAAATTATCGGGGTAAAGCATGGATTCTGAATATTTTATGCAAACAGCGTGGCAGCGGTGCAGTCTTTGACAGTCACATCAACATATTCGCCAATCTTGTGATTGCCTTTCGGGAAGATGATGACTTTGTTCTGGCTGTTGCGCCCATAAAGTTGGTCGGCAGAACGTTTGGAAGCACCCTCAATGAGCACTTGGAAGGTTTTGCCAATGTCGCGTTCGTTGCTTTCCAGCGACAATTCGCCCTGCAACGCGATGATTTCCTCCAAGCGGCGGGCTTTCACCTCATCGGGAATATCATCTTTGAATCGTTTGGCCGACATGGTGCCGCCCCGTTCGGAGTATTTGAACATGTAGGCGTACTCATAACCCACCTCGCGCATGATGGAAAGTGTCTGCTGGTGATCCTCTTCTGTCTCGCCGCAAAAGCCTGCAATGATATCTGTAGAAATGGCGCATTCGGGCATCAGTTCCTTGATTTTGCGCACTCTTTCCAGGTAGTATTCGCGGGTATAGACGCGGTTCATGCGCTTGAGCACCTCGTTGCTGCCTGACTGCACCGGCAAGTGTATGTACTTGCAAATGTTGTCGTAACGGGCAATGGTCTCTAACAACTCGTCGGAGATGTCCTTCGGGTGCGATGTTGCGAAACGCACGCGCAGTTCGGGTGACATCTCGGCCACAGCGGCCATCAGCTTGGCGAAGGTCATGTCTTCCCATCGGTAGGAGTTGACATTCTGGCCGAGCAAGGTGACTTCCTTATAGCCGTCATTCAGCAATTGTTCCACCTCGTGCAGTATGGTTTGAGGGCTACGGCTGCGCTCGCGCCCGCGGGTGTAGGGCACCACGCAATAGGTGCAAAAGTTGTTGCAGCCGCGCATAATGGACACGAAGGCCGACACACCGTTGAGATCGTAGCGCACGGGCATGATGTTGTCGTAGGTCTCTTCTTCCGACAAAATCACATTGAACTGCGTTTCGCCAGCGGCAGATTGGGCGATGAGTTCCGGCAGTTTTCGGTAGGAATCCGGACCAGCGATAAAGTTCAGAATAGGTTCTGTTTCAAACAGTTCTTCTTTCATGCGCTCAGCCATGCAGCCCAACAGGCCCACTTGCAGGGTGCGGTGTTTCTTCTTTAAGGCCTCCAGTTCGCGCAAGCGCTTGTGGATGCGCTG